>Ga0163144_10005046_pt1 | contig 29412 bp, 31 predicted proteins | sample OliLak19BULKMAT1_FD_123175 | JGI IMG/M metagenome (GOLD analysis project Ga0163144, IMG submission 123175) | Freshwater microbial mat bacterial communities from Lake Vanda, McMurdo Dry Valleys, Antarctica - Oligotrophic Lake LV.19.BULKMAT1 | ecosystem: Environmental > Aquatic > Freshwater >...
AAGTGCGGGAATAAAACTTTTGGTGCCATGCCATTACGACATGTTCGAATTTAACACGGCCGATCCCCTTGAGTTTGCTGCGGTTGCCGAAACGCGTGGTGTTAAAAATCGAATTCTAAGGAACGGTGAAGGATTTACCCTGGGCCCGGAAATGAAAGGGAGCGAATAACACCCCCTAAACAACAATGCCCATCCAGGACGAATTAAATATCCACGCAGAGATGCCGGCTCGTCGCGATTTTCGAATCGGGATTCTGGGCAGCGGTTTTATTGTTCGCGACTGCCACCTCGTCGCCTACAGAAAATCCGGGTTTAACCCTGTGGCGATAGCCTCCCGGGATCCTGAACACGCCCGGCCTGTGGCCGAACAGTTCCAATTAAAACTTCACGCCAGTTACCAGGATTTGCTGGACGATCCTTCCATCGAGATTCTCGACGTCGGGGTCGCGCCTCAGGGCCAGCTTGAGCTCATCCGGATGGCGTGCGCGCGGGGGACGGTCAAAGGAATTCTGGCTCAAAAGCCGCTTGGTTTAGATTACCGGGCAGCCTGCGAGGCGGTTCAACTCTGTAGCGACGCCGGTATTCATCTGGGGGTGAATCAGAACATGCGCTACGACCAGTCGGTCCGCGCCGCCAGATCACTCCTCGATCAGGGCGGTCTCGGGGTTCCGATCCTGGCTTCGATTGAAATGCGTGGGATTCCTCATTGGATGCCGTGGCAGGCCGAACTCGGCTGGGCCACTTTCCGGATCATGTCGATCCATCACCTCGATTGTTTTCGCCTCTGGTTCGGAGATCCTGAAGGGATTTATTGCAGCTTCCGAACCGATCCCCGGACAAAATTTCCCCATCAGGACGGCATTTGTTCCTATATCCTTGATTACAAGTCAGGACTGCGCTGCGTCGGCTTGGATGACACCTGGACCGGACCTTCCAAAGAAGGTTGTCCATCGGAAAACTATATTCGCTGGAGAATCGAAGGAACCAAAGGCTTGGCGATCGGAGAGATCGGCTGGTGTCACGACCCTTATACCACCCCTTCGACCATGCGATACGCCACACAGGGGATGAGCGGATTTGTGCGTCCGCATTGGACGGAGAGCTGGTTTCCAGATGCATTTTCAGGGACCATGGCTCAACTTTTGGTGGCGGTGGAGCGAAACCAGGAACCGGAAATCAGCGGGCGCGACAATTTAAAAACCATGGCTTTGGTGGAAGCCGGTTATCGGAGCGCAAAAGAGCGCAGGTTTGTTTCAATGGAGGAAATATGAGATTGGGCATCATCAACAGCGCGTTTGAACAGGTCGGCATCGACACCGCCACCGGACTCAAACACATTGCACGAATAGGCTTTGATTGCGTCGATGTTTTCACCGAAGCGATCGGGATTTCCAAAAAGGAAATCTCACTGGTGGCCAAGACCTCGGAAAAGCTCCGTCTTCCGGTGGTTTCCCTCCCGGTGGTGGCCGCCGGTTTGATTGATTTCAACAGTCCCGTCCGCGAATTTCATATCGAGCGTTGCAAGAAGTTCATCGACCTGGCCCGGGCCTGGGGCGCGGACAACATCCTGCTGGTGCTGGGCGAATATATCTGGCAACGGGAAGTCATCCCGCCTGAATCTCAATGGAAATGGGCTTTGGAAACCTGCCGGCGCCTGGGTGATTACGCGGCACCCAAAGGGATCAAGATCGCCCTGGAGCTCGAACCGTTCAGACTCAGCCTTCTGAACAATGTCCGTTCGATGAACCGGTTTGTGGACGAATGTGATCATCCCCAGGTCCGGGCTAATATTGACATCAGCCATCTCGTTCTTTCAGACACCAGTCCCGCTGAACTTCGGCTGCTCAAAGGGAAAGCCATCCATGTTCACCTCAGCGATTGTGACGGCAAAGTTCACGGGGACCTTCCGCCCGGGCGTGGTGTGGTGAAGTTTGTTCCCTACCTGCAGGCGATCAAAGAGCTTCAAATCGAAGGAACAGTGGCCATTGAACTGGAGTATTCACCCGATCCGACAAAAATTGTCGAATGGGTGGAGGAAGCGTATCTGGAAACCGCCAAACTCATGAACATGGTTCAATTACGAGGTGCCTGGCGAAACACGACCGGTCTTACGGAGTGATTTTGTGTTATCTTGCGGGCTTCGGCGGGATACTCCGGGTGCCACGACGCCACGCTGCTCCACTTGGCGGGCGGGCAGTCTGCGGATTCTGTTGGATAATCTAATGATATTTCATTTCAATTCTTTCCAAGTCCAGCCTGTAATGTCCGTTGATGCTTTTGCTTTAGTCGAAGATGGTAGGCATGTTGGGGTTGAACGATACTGCACTGGTGACATCCTGTAGCCAATGCATATCCGCATATCCCATGTAAAACCTGCGGTAAATGTATGGAACATTAAACCGCAAGCCAATGCTATTTTGCCAAACGACGCCGCTCCAAACGTTCGTGCAATATGACCTTCGCTGGCAAGCTGGCAAGCCTGGGTCATCGTCCGCAAAATATTCCCAACCGCAACGCGGTTGCGTTGACCGAGTTCATGTTGCATATGCAATAAAAGGTTGTCATGGGTCAGGCGCGGTTGAACGTGCGTAGTTGGCAGCTGGCGTCCCGGAGCACTTCCACCCGCCGCCGCCACGCCTGTTGCCCCAAATAATCGGACGGCAGAATCCGGCCCGGCAGCAGCGGGTCGTTCGTCACCGCGTCCAGCCACGCCTCGCGCTCTGCCGCCGCCCAGCGCAGCAACGATTTCGCCGCCGCGTCGTTCCGCAGCGCGCCGACCGGACGCTCCGCCAGCACTTTCAGATGCTGGGCATAGCAGCGGTTGATGCGCTCGAAGTCCCACGCACCCGCGACGATTTCCGCGTCCGATTCCCCCGCGCACGGTCGCGCCTCCAGCAGGATGAGCGACTCCACATTGATCTTGCCGCCGCCAAGAATCTGCCGTTCTTCCGCCAGAGGATCGGGCGTTATCCACACGCTGTTTTGCAGGTAGCCAAAGCCTTTGTCGCGCAAGTAGCGTCGCAGCCGTTCGCGCTGGGCGTTTTGTCCCGTGGGCACGTCGAAGAGCACCAGCCGCCATTGACCGTCCCAAGGCCGCGCCCAGCGTTGCTCCGGGTCGCGCCCGCCCAGGACGTGCAACCGCCCCTGCGCCGTGAGCCGATACAGCCGGTCATCGGGCGACCTGGCGTCTCTTTCCAACAGTTGTTGCCGCTCCAAAGTGGCGGCCTGGCGCAGAAGGCCGTTGCGATAGGCCCAGCTTTCGTAGGAGTCGGTCAGGTTGCGAAACGTCGGGCGTGCGAGCAGGTCGGCGGACCAGAGCAGGAGGTTCAGAAATTCCTCGGTCTTGGGTTGCATGGACGGGAGCATAAAGACCGACCGGGAAATGGCAATACAACCTTTTGTTGCATATGCAACAAAAGGTTGTTACCATTGTGCGAGAGTTATCAGTTCTTGATAATGACACATGAGAGGGCGGAGGCCATTCTCCCGGCATGGCGCGGAAGTTCAGAGTGAAATATCCCGGCTCGATTTACCACGTCATGAATCGCGGTGACCGGCGCGAACCGATCTTCAAGGATGAGGCGGATCGACGGCGTTTCGTCGGGATGCTGGGAGAGGCGTGCGCCATGACCGGCTATGACCGACTGGCAGGTTCATGCCTGCGTCCTTATGGCCAATCATTTTCATCTGATGATCGAGACGCCGCAGCCGAATCTGGTCGCGGGCATGAAATGGTTTCTGGGCACCTGCACCAGCCGCTTCAACCGGCGGCACAAATTGTTCGGCCATCTTTTCTCCGTCCGCTACAAATTGCTGATGGTCGATGGTTCGGGCGCCGGTGATCTCGAGAGCGTGTGCGATTACGTTCACTTGAATCCAACGCGGGCGACGTTGCTGGCTGCAGACCAGAAAACCGTTTAGTTGCAACGAAAAGTCTGCCCGATTTCTTGCAGCGCAATTCGGTCTTTTTCTTTTTCCAAAGACTTTTGAAGCCGTTCGACGGGTTCGGTCAATGATTCGCGTCCCAGCCGGAAAGTTTTGTGGTGGATGGGAACGAAGTATTCCACCCCCGCATCATTGGCCATCTCCACCGCCTGTTCCGGTGTGCAATGTGTTCTGATCCAGGGATTGTAAGCTCCGATTGGAAGGCATCCGACCAGGAATTTCCCACGGTTTTTGATGCGGGCGAAACTGGGTGACATGGCGGTATCTCCGCCGAACAGGATTTTTTTACCACCACGCCGGATGATATATCCGTTGTAACCGCGGTGTGTGTCGATCCTCCACCGGGTTCCCCAATGATTCACCTCGAACGCCTCAACCTCGACCTCACCTCCCGGAGTGATGATCCGGGCCTGATCCCCCCACCCCAGTTCGCTGGCCCAGGGGAGCCGGGTGAACCGGAGCAGGTCGGCGGTTCCGACTGCGGAAATCACCCGTGTTGGAGATTTAAAACGTCTCAATGTTGGAATATCGGTATGATCCAGATGGGCATGCGAAAGCAGGATGAGATCGACGTGCGGCAGTTCCCGGATTTTCAACGCCGGTGCCACGAGCCTTTTGGGTCCGATGGTTCCCACCTTGAGATTGGCACCAATACGGGGGAACAAAACCGGATCGGTGAGGATGGTCACTCCGTAAAAATTGATCAGAACCGTGGAGTGACCGAGCCATGAAAGGGTGACGTCGTCCTTTGACCAGTTCATCGGCTCCGGTTTGAACGGTGCGGGTTGGATGCCGGAGCCGGTTTCGGAAAGTCGGTCGTGAAAAAAGCGGGCGGCCCAGGCGCTGGAATACTTAAACTTCAGCAACCGGCTGTCGGTCTGCGGGCCGCAGAAAGTGACCTCCGGTTTTGAATGATGGTTTTGCATCCTCTCTCTTCCGACTCCTGCCGCTTCAAGAAGCAGGAAAAGTTCCAGCCGGTTGGATTTCCGGTTCAAATAGCTGAACTGCTCTATTCCACACGGAACGGGCCAAGTCAAAAAAAAGAATTTGTCATCCGCATGCGGGAAGAGTTTTCAACCTTCGTTCAAAAAGAAATGATCAAAACTTGATTGATCTTTGATCCTCTTCCTGGCTCTGCTACTGGCCATTGTTGCAAAAACCTCACCGGTGAACCTCTTCCAAAAATATCATCCCCGGCGTTTTTTATCGCGGGAGCGGCTGGTTCATTGGACCGGGCTCATCGGTAAATTTGCCACCATCCAGCTGGTGGTCCAGGTCATTTCGTTTTTTACAGGTTTTCTGGTCATTCGCATCGTGGACAAGAACGAATACGCCTATTTCACGCTGGCCAACACGGTTCAGGGAATGATGGGGCTTCTTGCGGACGCGGGTGCCAGCGTGGCTTTGCTTTCAGTGGGCGGCCAAGTTTACCAGGATCGCGAACGTTTTGGTTCCCTGATCAATTCGGTGATCCGCGTCCGGTTTCGCATGGCCATGGCGGCGATGGCGCTCGGCATTCCCATTCTTTTCGGGATGCTGGTTTACAACAAATCCTCCTGGCTCACGGCATTCCTCCTCACGCTGATTACCATGATCGCTTTTCATGCCATGTTGATGTCGAGCATTTATGGCATCGTTCCCAAATTGTGGACGCAGGTCAAACGGCTGCAGTCCATGGACCTTTCCATGGCCGTCGGACGCCTCGCTTTTCTGGCGGTGTTTATCCCGTTCAAAATCACAGCCGTGGTCGCCATGGCGGTGAGCAGCGTGGTCTATCTTTTCCAATACCGGTTTTTTAAACGGTGGGCCTCAGAAAGCGCCAATCTTCAGGCAGGGCCTAATGACAAAGACACCAAGACCGTTGTCAGCAATATTCGCAGCCTGATCCCTGCGACCATTTTTTATTGTGTCCAAACCCAGATCCCGGTCTGGCTCATCGGAATTTCCGGATCCACGGACAAGATCAGCGATGTCGGAGCTCTGGGAAGGATCGCCCAAGTCTTCGGTCTCCTGACACCAGTCATGGCCAGTCTGGTGATGCCTGCGTTCGCCCGGAGCGTCGGCAGCCGGGAGGTGAAACGAAAATACGCCGTGGTCATTGCCTCCTACTCGGTGCTCTGCCTGTTTATCATTGCCGGGACCTGGATTTTTTCCGACCAGTTTCTCTGGCTCCTTGGACCGGGTTACGCAGGGTTGAAATACGAACTGGTCCTGATGGCCGTCTCGACCACGCTGACATCTCTCGCAGGCGTCATGTGGGGTCTAAATTCCGCCAAAGGCTGGGTGCAATACATCTGGATCGATATTCCGATCAGGATTTGTCTGCAAGCTGTGCTCTTGATGTTCATGGATGTGAAGACCGTTTCGGGAGTGCTTCTCTTTTCCATTTTCTCCCAGGCATCCCCTTTGCTGGTCTGCATCTGGTTGGCTCGCCGGGGATTCCGCTCCATCGAGACCCATGAAAGGTAGAATGAAGCCGCGGGCAGCTCAAAAGGTCCGGATGAACAGGATAAACAGCAGGACGTTCGAAAACAGCCAGCCAGTCACTTCCCCCGAACTCTGCGGATCAAACCTTTCAAGGTTTTACGGCCTTTATTCTCCATCTTTTGCAGCAAATAACGGGAAGCCGGATAGGTATGATACTGTCGAACATAGTCGGCCAGGCTGCGATGGATGTTGTCCAGACCATGGATCAAGGTTTCAGAAAAGATGAATTGATTGGTCCAAAAAAGCCGGGCGATTTTATCTTCAGGCTTCAGTTTCCAGTTAAATTCAAGGGGAAGTGAAAGCTGAAAGTCACCGTGAATCATGTGATATTTCGGAGTGAACTGGATGTGATTTCCAGATATTTCGATCAACCAGCGATGATGGGAAAGCCCCACAAATCCGTGATGTTCCACACCCCGGATCGATTCCGACAGCCTGGACGGCACCTCGATATAACCGGCCTTGGAAACCCGGATGAGTTCAGAACAAACAGCGAGAGGATCGCGGATGTCTTCCAACACATGGGAACAGATGGAGAAATCGAAGAATTTATCGGCGAATGGCCAGGGTCTATGATCACAGATGTCGCGTTGAACCCATCGGTCCTTGGCGAAATGCTCCTCTTTCGGCCCCTGAAAAGAAGGCATCCCAATCGTGCCGTAAAATCCCCGGGTCTCGAAGGGTTCACCGTCCATGACCCAGTTGGCGCGGTTAAAGGGACAAGCCCAGCCGCCAACGTCCAAGACCAGATCCGTGGGCCGGATCCGTTGCAAAAGTTCATTGACGTCGCCAAACATCAGTTTTTCAATCTAAAGGACCGGTTTTTCCAGATGCCATGAGCTGTTTTGTTCGTAGGCATAAGCCAAGTTGAGCATGGTTTCTTCCCCGAACGGTTTGCCTAGGATCTGTAATCCTATCGGCAGTTTTGGTGATTTCGAAAACCCGCATGGAAGGCTCATGCCACAAATCCCCGCCAGATTGCAGGATATGGTGAAGATGTCGGACAAATACATTTGCAACGGGTCATCCGACTTTTCACCCACCTTAAACGCCGGTGTCGGGGTGGTTGGCGTCACAATGGCATCTACTTTTTCGAAAGCCTTTAAAAAGTCGTTACGGATCAAGGTGCGCACCTTTTGAGCCCGGAGATAGTAGGCATCGTAATAACCGCTGCTCAATACGTAGGTGCCAAGGATAATTCTCCTCTTCACTTCCGCTCCGAAACCTGAACCGCGAGTCTTGCTATAAAGTTCTATCGGATCAGCGCCGTCCACGCGGAGCCCATATCGAATCCCGTCGAACCGTGCCAGATTGGCGCTCGCCTCCGCAGTGGCCACGATGTAATAGGTTGCCACCGCATAATCGGTATGCGGCAGCGAAATCTCCACCACCTCGGCCCCCAGGCTTTGCAATGTTTCCACCGCTTTCTTGGTGGCGGCCTGAACTTCAGGATCCAGGCCTCCAACCATATATTCCCTGGGCAAACCGATTTTCAGCCCCTTGATTTCTCCATTCAACAGACTTGAATAATGCGGGACTGGCTGAGGCACACTGGTGGAATCTTTCAGATCATGACCGCTGATCGCCTCCAGCAGGATGGCTCCATCCCTCACAGTTTTTGTAAATGGCCCGATCTGATCGAGTGAAGAAGCAAAAGCCACCAAGCCATAACGCGAAACGCGGCCATAAGTAGGTTTAATCCCCACACAACCACAAAGGGCCGCCGGCTGTCGGATCGATCCCCCGGTATCCGAACCGAGACTGGCGATGCATTCGTCCGCCGCAACTGAAGCGGCCGAACCGCCAGACGATCCGCCCGGAATTCGTGAGCGATCCCATGGATTCCGTGTGGTGAAAAAAGCGGAGTTTTCCGTGGAGCTGCCCATGGCAAACTCGTCCATGTTTAATCGCCCAAAAACGACTGCACCAGCCTCCCTGAGCTTGCTGATGACCGAGGCGTCATAAGGCGAAATATATTTGCCAAGGATTTTGGAACAGCAATTGAGCGGATGCCCTTTGACCGAAAGGACATCCTTGATGGCGATTGGGATTCCCAGGAGCGGCTTTTCCCGAAATGTCGTTCCCTGCCTCAACAAAAGATCGGCGGCATCCGCCTGTCTCAAGGCATCGTCCCGGTCATGACTGATGAAAGCCTTGATCTCTCCGTCCACGGCTTCGATTCGTTTAAAACAGGCGTCGACAATCTCACGGGAGCTTGTCTCTTTGGCCTGCAATTTTGCTGTCAGCTCTGCGATGGTAAATTGGTTTAACATGGAGAAAGTGTTAAAAGGGAAAGAACGAGGGACCTCCAACGGTCACTCCACGATCTTGGGCACGATGAACAGGCCGTTGGCTTTGGATGGGGCGTTTGCGAGCGCTTCGGCATTGGTCAGAGAACCGGTGACTTCATCGGCCCGGAAAACGTTGCTCAGAGGAAATGCGTGAGCGGTCGGTTCCACCCCGGTGACATCCAGGGCTTTGAGCTTCTCAATATACCCGAGGATATCGTGCAGTTGTCCGCCAATCTTGACCTCTTCTTCAGGGGTTAGGGCGATGCGCGCTAGGTGAGCCACATATTTGACATCAAAGTCGGACATGGAAGCAGCTTAGAAATGAGGCTCTATTCTGCAAGAACCAACTATTCTTTCTCGAGAAATTTACCCTTCAAGAGCTCGTCCAGTTCGGCTAGGGCCAGCAATCCATCCCCTCCCTCGGCTGTCACCGTCAGTTTGCTTCCAGGTCCGGCGGCCAGCATCATCAATCCCATGATGCTTTTGCCATTGACCTTTTCACCGTCTTTTTCGACGAAAATATCACTCTCGAACTTGTTGGCGACTTTCACAAACATAGCCGCAGGCCGGGCATGTATCCCAAGGCGGTTGACCACGATCAGCTCTTTTTGATGGATTTTTCCGATTTTTTTAGTGGAACTCATTCCTGAAGCCAGATTTAGTGCAATATCTCCCTCAATTAAACAATAACAATTCGTTTATAAACGATTGTTGCCCGTCATTTGACTGATCAGGCGCTCATTCAGTTCTTTCGCCGGATTATGCCCGGTGGCCTTCAGTTTTGTCTGAAAAGCCGCAACTTCGATCAACCGCGCCAGATCCCTGCCGGGCCGGACCGGAATGGTGATGTGCGGAATATCAATGCCCAGAACCTTTTCGAACTCCTGATCGATGCCGAGCCGGTCCACATCAGGAACCTCGCCCCAGCTCTTTAAGGAAACAATCAAGTCCACCCGCTTCTCTTGGCGGATGCTCTTCACCCCGAACATTGCAGCCACATTGATGATGCCGATCCCGCGGACCTCCATGTGGTTTCGCGTCAATTCGGCGCTTGTTCCGACCACTTCCCTGCCATCTATCAATGTCACCCGGGTGATGTCATCGGAAACCAGACTGTAACCCCGTTCGATCAGAGCTAGCACGCTTTCGCTTTTGCCGATGCCGCTTTCGCCCCGGATGATCACCCCCACACCGAGGATGTCCACCATGCTCCCGATCTCTGTTCCGCGCGGAGCAAAAAGCATTTCCAGGGCCAGAGTAGCCAGGTTGATGAATTTCATCGTGATCAACGGGCAGATAAACACCGGGATATCCGCTTTTTCCGCCGCTTGCAGGAAGAATTTGTCCGGAGAGAGGCTCCGTGAGAAGATTACGCAGGGAATTTTATAAGAAAAAAGATCCTGATACCGCTTGATCCTCTCCTCTGAAGGCAGGGACTTGAGGAAATAAGCTTCTGCATTGCCAATCACCTGCATTCTTTTGTTGGCAAAATATTTGGTGAATCCGGCGATGGCCAGGCCGGGACGATTCACCGTGGGTTCGCGAATGATTCTTTTCAAACCCCTGGCACCCGCCACAAGTTTTAAGGAAAGGTGGCTGGCCTGTTCCGTGTAAAATCTTTCCACCGTGATTGCGTCTCGTTGCATGGCTTGAAATTAAAAACCAAAACAAAGCTCGCGCCTTTCCGGCAAATCCACCGCAACCTCTTGAGCGTGAGACAGAGCATTGGACGCCATTTGCTTACCTGAAGCGAAACGGATCCGCAAGAAACCAATCCAATGTTTCCGTCGGGAGATGATTAATTAATAGGGCTGGGTCCGGTAACTCACTGCATGCACTTGCTGCAAAGCAGGTCCATCAAAAAGAAACGAGGGCGGAGCGAGGCTGCGAACGGGGGCGTTGGTGAAAAGTTTTGAGGAATGCGACAATGTCGAGGCCAGGGTCGGTTCAGGCACCAAACTCATGTAATTCAACTGCCCGGAATCTTCGTCGGCTGAAGGATTGAGGGGAGAGCCGGGTCTGAGCGACGGAATGTTGGCAAGTTCAGGTCCTTTGGATTGAACAAAATAAGATCCGGTGATGAGCGCGGAAGCGCCAACCATCAGCCCCACGCCATAAGCCAGCTTCGGTTCAAAGGCGAGTTTGGCGAAAAAATTCTCAAACCAGATGCTGTTAACCCGGGGAGGTTGTTCCGTCCTCAACCGGTGAATGACCGCATTGGGAAGCTGATCAAAATATCCGGGTGGCGGCTGCTCATGCTTTTTGAGGGCCAACAACGACTTTAATTTCTGTTCACTATCCTGATTGTCCGATGAATGATTCATGCTTACTTCAAATAATCTGACAGGGTCGCCTGCAGTTGTTGTCTCGCGTAAAAAAGGCGCGAACGAACCGTGCCCACGTTACAATTCATGATTTTGCCAATTTCCTCATGAGCAAGACCTTGAACATCATGCAAAGTGACCACGAGGCGATGAGGTTCGGACAGCTTCTGCAAGGCCTCGTTCAACTTTTCCTGCAACTCAGCCAACCCGAGTGATCTTCGAGGAGTCTTTTCAGAAATCAGGGAAACCAGATCCGGATCATGTTCGGCGTTAAAATCCAGATCGTTCAAGCTCATGTTCAGCTTGTTTTTCCGCTGTTTCAGAAAATTGATCGTCTTGTTCACCGCGATCCGGTAAACCCAGGTGTAAAAGCTCGAGTCGCCTTTGAATGATTTTAACGCCCGGTAGGCTTTGATGAAGGTTTCCTGGGTCAGATCGTTGGCATCCTCATGATTCGAAGTCATGTGATAGAGCGTGGCGTAAATCCGCTCCTGATACCTCCGTACCAGCTCGTCGTAAGCAGCCAGATCCTCGTTCTGTGCCTTGTTTACCAGGCTCAGGTCACTCGGAGTGTCGGTTGGATGCGGTTTTTCCAATTGGGATGTGGCTGCCTGCCCCGGGATGGTAATTGAGACATTTTCAGTAATCATTCAACAGTCAGCTTCAGGAATGAACCCCTAAAGCGTCCGTTTGTTGTGACAAGAATTCGGTCAGGGCATTCAATGAAAATTTACTTTTTGTCACCGGCAGCTCTTCAATCTGTTTCCTGGCCTCGCCCAGATAGTGGTCGATCATCCGCCGCGACTCGCTCAAAGCCCCGTGTTTATTGAGCAAATGAAGCACACCCGGGAACCGGGAAACATTCCAGTCCCGTATCCATTCCTTCAATTTTTCCTTCTCTTCGGGCGATCCACGTTCCAGAACAATCAAGATCGGCAAAGTGATTTTGCCCTTCGCCAGATCTGTTCCCAGCGATTTTCCCACTCTTCTCTCGCATCCGAAAAAATCAACGCAATCGTCATAAATCTGGTAAGCAACCCCCAGATTCTGGCCGTATTGGTTCAGACTACGGCGCACCGCCGAAGGCGCTTCCGCCAGAAAAGCGCCCAGATCGCAGGCCAGCGAGAAAAGCTCCGCAGTTTTCATCCCCAAAATCTTGAAATATTCCGCCCTGGAAAGTGAAAAATTCTTCTGACCCAGGGTTTGCAAAATTTCACCGCTGCAAACCGTATTGGTCGATGAAGAGACCGCACGGCAGATTTCAGTGGTCGGATAACTGGACGCCAGTTTGAGCGCGTGGGCAAACAGACAGTCGCCCAAAAGCACGGAAATTTCATTCCCCCAAGTGGCGGCCAGTGTCGGGAGACCCCGTCTCAGATCCGCTCCGTCCATGATGTCATCATGAACCAGGGTCGCCAGATGAACCATCTCAATGATCACCGCCAGATTGACATGTTTTTCATTCAAACCGCCCGCAGCTTCACCGCTCAAGGCTACAAGCAACGGACGCAGCTGTTTCCCCTGCAAGTTCAGAGCGTACTGGGCGAAGGTGGCAATCTTGGGCTCGAACTCCAGGACCTGGGTGGCCAGCTGTTGATTTACCGAGGACAAAAAAGGTTCAACAGGTTCCAGAATTTGTTTCCAGGCTGGGATGGAATCATGGAAACCTACTTCCATCTCCGGGGAACTGATTGGTTTTTGTTCGGCAGCCAACATTGTAACAAACTTAATTTCCACGGGTAACAAGTCAAACATTACCTCCCACAGGAAAACCGCTCCAATCGCACCCTCCCCGCATGTGGCTCAAAATTTAGAAATCATTTCTTGCAAAAAACGATCGATCCACTAATTTTCTGACCCTGCTTGTTGCGAGCGTAGCTCAGTCCGGTAGAGCATCACCTTGCCAAGGTGAACGTCGAGGGTTCGAATCCCTTCGCTCGCTCCATTTTTTAATTTCACTCATCACTCATCACTCATCACTCATCACTCATCACTCATCACTCATCACTCATCACTCATCACTGGTCCTTTGAATGTTCGGTCAAAAAATTACATGGCAGACAAATGATCATTTTTTGCAGACAATCGGTCTTGGTGAATATTTCCAAAAGAAAACCTCTTACTTCTGCTTCCACTCGCTTTCGAGTTCGTGCTTTCACCCTGATCGAACTCTTGGTTGTCATCGCCATCATCGCCATTCTTGCGGCGATGCTATTGCCGGCTCTCAACAAGGCCAAAACCCGGGCTCAAGGCGCGAGCTGTGCCGGAAATATCAAACAACTGGCGCTGGCGTCCCAGCTGTATGCCGACGAAAACAATGAACTCCTGGTGAACAATCATGGAATTGAGGAAACCAAATCGCGCCAGCAAAACTGGGTGAACAATGTGCAGGATTGGGGGACTGGCGATGGCAATACCAACCTGGCCCTGCTCCGTTCCGGTCAACTCTCACCGTTCCTGGGACAAAACACTGGCGTTTACAAATGTCCCGCCGACAAGTCCGTAGCTGACAACGGTCGCCGAATTCGCAGCGTGGCCATGAATTCTCTGGTCGGAGATCCCGGAGTCCTTACCAATCGATTTAATCCCGGCTTGATTCAGTGTTTCAAGACCAGCGATTTCACGCAGCCTTCCCTGGTTTATGTTTTTCTTGACGAACACCCCGACACCATCAACGACGGATTTTTTATGAACCGCTGGGATGAATACAAATGGGGAAACCTGCCCGGCTCCTACCACAATGGATCCACCAGCCTTTCGTTTGCCGATGGACACATGGAAATCCATCGATGGGCTCTGCCCACCACCATTCGTTCCCCTGCCCGGGGAGCCGTCGGCGGAGGATTTCCCGCAGACCCCGGAACAGATTATGACTGGCTTCGGGAACGCACCAGCAGCCGGAGGTTGTAAAACAGCCCAAGACACTCGACGGCGGTTTTTCTGACTTCTTGGAAGAAGATCAGTCCAATAGACTGACGAGGTTTTATCGGGCACGAAAACTTTAAACCCCAATCCATTCGATATAGATCAACAGTTCACACGCAAATAATCCGGTTTTCATCGCATCATTTGCTGCCGTCCAAAACAATCGATCGTCGTAAGAATCGTCCGAAACGTTGAACAGTTTGTTCAAGACTTCGAGGTATCCCCAGCCTACCGTATGGCCATGCAAAATTTCGCTCAGAGAAAGAATCCTCAGCTCCCCGAAGGGGATTCCATACCGAGATCTCTGGCAAAATCTCCCATTTCCCAGAGGGTTCCTGTCTCGACTCAAACCGGTGCCTCTTGCGCAACCCATGAATGAACTTCGTTTCGCCATTCTCGGCACCGGATTCTGGGCCCGATTTCAACTCGCGGCCTGGCGCGAACTGCCCGGCGCACGTTGTATCGCCCTTTACAACCGCACTCCTGGCAAGGCCGAAAAACTCGCCGCTGAATTTGGTGTGCCCGCTGTTTATGACGATGCCGAAAAATTGATTCAAAAGGAGAAACCCGATTTCCTCGACGTCATCACCGACGTGGAGACACACAGCCGGTTCGTCCAGCTCGCAGCGGCCAACAAAACACCGGTGATCTGTCAGAAACCGCTGGCCCCTTCGGTCGCGGAGGCAGAAAAAATGATATCAGCCTGCGCCTCAGCCGAAGTCCCGCTGAGCGTGCATGAAAACTGGCGCTGGCAGACTCCGATTCGGGAGCTGAAGAAAGTGCTTGATTCAGGTGTCATCGGCCCGGTGTTTCGAGCCCGGATCGATTATTGCAATAGTTTTCCCGTCTTCAACAACCAGCCGTTCCTCAAGACCCTGGAACAATTCATCCTCACAGACATGGGCAGCCACATTTTGGATGTCGCCCGTTTTCTATTTGGCGAAGCCACGCGTCTGTACTGCCAGACAAATCAGATCCATCACGACATCAAAGGAGAAGATGTGGTCAGCGTGATGTTACGCATGCAGAATGGATCAACCGTGGTGGTGAACTTGAGTTATGCCAGCAGGGTTGAACACGACCGTTTTCCTGAAACTTTCATCCATGTCGAAGGCCGCGAAGGTTCCGTGGAACTGGCACCCGATTTCTGGTTGCGAATCACTAACTCGCGCGGGACCGAGACCCGCCGATGTCCACCACCCTGCTATGCCTGGGCGGACCCGAGGTATGCACTCGTTCATTCGAGCATCGTCACCTGTCATCGCAATCTTTTGCAGGCGCTTCAAAATGGCTCCGAGCCGGAAACCAGCGCCTCGGACAACTTAAAAACGTTAAAACTCGTAAAAGCGGCCTACGATTCAGCTCGTGAAAATCGTGCCGTCGAAATCTCCTGATCCACCCCAAAAAATGAAAACCATAACCCTCATCGGTGCAGGCGGCAAAATGGGCTGCCGTTTGACCGATAATTTTCTCAAAACAAACTACAAGGTCCATTACCTGGAGGTCTCCGAACGTGGTATCGACAACCTGAAAAAGCGGGGCGTCAATGTCGCTGAATTTTCCCAGGCGGTGCAAGAAGCCGACGTGGTGATCCTGGCGGTGCCCGACGTCGCCATCGGCGCGGTCGCCATCGAGGCTGTGCCATTGATGAAACCGGGATCGCTGCTCATGACACTCGATCCCGCTGCGCCGCTTGACGACAAACTGCCCTGTCGCGCCGACATCGGCTGCGTGATTGCGCACCCATGTCATCCCTCGGTCTTCAACTGGGAACCGACTGAGGCGGCATTCCGCGATTTTTACGGCGGCATCTCCGCGAAACAGTCCATCGTGGTGGCGTTGATGTGGGGCGATGAAAGTTTTTACGAGCTCGGATTGGAAATCTCAAAAGCGATGTACGCACCGGTGAGTGTGGCCCACCGGGTGACCCTGGAACAGATGGCGATGCTGGAACCGGCCCTGGTCGAGACCCTGGCACAGACCTGCATGGAAATTGTCAAAGAAGGTCATGACCGCCTTCTCGCCGCAGGCCTGCCGAAGGAAGCCGTGCGCGACTTTGTCCTCGGCCATCTGCGCATTCAAATCGCGGTGCTTTTCGGTGAAGTGAACGGAACTTTTTCAGACGCGGCCTATAAAATAAGCGCCCGGGCGAAACCGGTGTTGTTCAAAGAAGGATGGCAGAAAATTTTCGAGATGAGCGACATCCGTGAGCAAGTCCGTGACATCACCATGAAATGAAACTCGGGCTGAGCAGTTACACCTTCGGCTGGGCTGTCGCCGGATCAGTGGATGCCGCGATACGCCCGCTTGACGAAAACGGCTTGCTGGATCGTTGTCACGAGCATGGGCTGCAGCTCCTGCAAATTGGCGACAACCTGCCATTGCACACTTTCAATTCCTCGCGATTGGCGGACTTCGCGGATCGTGCGAATCAAGAAAGCGTGCAACTGGAAATCGGAACAAGCGGCCTGACCGTCGGGCGGGTGGCTGAATACGCGGCCATCGCCCGGCGCGTGGGCGCACCCCTCATCCGCCTGGTGATCGATGACAACGGTTATCATCCCACGCCCGAAGTCGTGATCGATCAGCTGCGCAAAGCCGCACCGATGCTCGACGGTCTTGTGCTCGGCCTCGAAAATCATGACCGGTTTCCCGCACGGACGCTCCGGCAGATTCTTGAGTCGGTCGGAAAAGAAAACATCGGTATCTGCCTCGATACCGCAAACTCGCTCGGAGCGGGCGAAGGATTGCAAACCGTGTTAAACGAACTGGCGCCGTTCGCGGTGAACCTGCATCTGAAAGATTTCGCGGTCGCACGGGTTTCGCATTTGATGGGTTTCACCGTTGAGGGCCGTCCCGCCGGTGAAGGAATGCTCGACATCCCGGACCTTCTCCGCCAAGTCACGGCAATCGATCGTTGCGAGACCGCCGTGCTTGAGTTGTGGACACCTCCTGAGTTACAAATTGCCGACACCATTGCCAAAGAAGCCGCCTGGGCGGCGCGGAGCATCGGATATTTACGACCCTTGTTCGCTGAATCAATATGAGAACATTATTACGTCTAATTTTTGTGGGCCTCGTCGCCGCCGGGCTGGCAGGCTGCAAACGCGAAGAAACCAAAACGTCCGGTGCCGCGCCCGGTGACCCGGCAGCCTCGCCGACCCTGACAATCGGTGTGGCCTTTGAAACGCTTCAAACGGAGTACTGGGTTGCGGGTTACGAGGCCATCAAGTCAGAAGCGGCCAAACGCGGATTTAAGGTCCTCGAAGCAGTGGCGGACGGAGACGCCAACCGCCAGTTCGAGCAGGTTAAAAACTTCATCACACGCAAGGTGGACGGCATCATCCTGGTCCCCAAAGATGCCAAGACCTGCATCCCGATGATTCGCGCCGCCAACTCCGCGAATATTCCCATCGTTCTTTTCAACCGGCCTTCCGACAAAAGCGACACGAAATCAGTCGCGGTGGTGGCGGATAATTTCGCACTCACCAAATCGACTGTGGAATACATGATCAGCGAAGCGAAAAAGACCGGAAAAAAACATAAGGCGATGATTCTCATGGGCGATCTGGGAGACATCAACGCCGTCGGACGACGCGACGGATTTGACGCGGCAGTAAAAGAAGCCCCGGAGATTTTGGAGGTGGTCGCCCGCATTCCCACAGAATGGAATCAGGAAAAAGCCCAGTCTGGAGTGGTCAACGCGCTTCAAGCCAATCCTGAAATCAGTTTTATCTTCACCAGTTCAGACTTTCTTTTTCCCGGTATCGTCAGCGCGCTCAAGGGAGCGGGAAAATACAAAAAAGCTGGTGAAGCAGGTCATGTCATTCTTGGAGGTTTTGATGGGGACGCAACCGCTTGGCAGATGTTGAGCGAAGGTTACCTCGACGCAACGGGGGTGCAGGATGTTTATTTTGAGGCACAACAAAGCGTTCAGGCCATCGTAGATTTACGCGCAGGAAAAACACTGCCAGAAATCATCCGCGACCCCGGGTTCGTGATCCATCAGGGAAATGCCAGGGAAAAATCAGCACAGATGTGGGGAGCAAACGTGAAAAAGAAATGATGAATCATCAAGCTCCATACATCAACCGCCGAAGTCTGGCGCAGCCGGTCTTGACCGCGTTGCGCTCCGAATACTTGGTTCTGTTTCTTTGTCTCCTGCTGTTTTCCGCCCTGGCCCCGTTCACCGAAGGACTCGCATCGGGCAACAACTTCAAAAACCTGCTCGGCAACCTGGCTCCCCTACTGGTGGTGGCCGTCGGCCAAACGTTGGTCCTGATTGTCGGCGGGATTGATTTGTCAGTCACCTCCACTATCGCTCTGACTTCGGTTGTGGGAGCTTTTGCCATGAACGGCGACGATGGCTGGCTCAAAGGCAGCCCCGCCGCCACTCCGGTCGCGGTCATGACCATGCTTGGACTCGGCTCACTCGTCGGTCTGGGCAACGGAGTAGCCGTCACCAAACTCAAGATGCCCGCCTTCATCGTGACTCTCACCACCATGATGTTTCTTTCCGGTCTCGCCATCTGGATGACGAAATCGAAACCGCTCTACAATCTTCCCTCATCTTTCACCGCGCTCGGTTCGCAGCTCTGGCTCGCCCTGCCAATCGCCGCTGCCCTCGCCGGACTTGCTCACCTTCTGCTCACCCGGTCCCTTTTCGGGCGCTGGTTGCGCGCCGTCGGTTTTAATTCCCGCACCGCGAACGTCTCCGGCGTTCCAGTCGATGCCGTGATCATCGCCGCTTACGTCGCCTGCGGTCTCCTCGCCGCTGCGGCGTCGGTGCTCTACACCGCGAGACTCGAAACCGGTTCACCTGTTCTCGGCCAACGCATCCTGCTCGATGTCATCGGTGCCACCGTCATCGGCGGCACCAGCCTTTTTGGTGGAAAAGGAAAGGTTCTTTGGACCCTGTTCGGCGTGCTCTTTCTTTCACTACTGGACAACGCCCTGAACCTGCTCGGCCTCTCCCATTTCACCATCATGATGGTGAAAGGTGGCGTCATCCTGCTGGCCGCATTGCTCGACACCGCCCGCACCCGCTGGCTCGCCGCATGACCCCGTTGCTCCAGTTCGAAGCCGTCGAAAAATCCTTTTTCGGCGTGCGCGTTGTCAAGCAGGTGAGTTTCAAGGTTGGCCAGGGACGAATCCTCGGTCTGGTTGGCGAAAATGGCGCGGGCAAATCCACTCTTATGAACCTGCTCGGCGGCAATCTCCAGCCCGACGTCGGTTCGATGCAATTTAACGGAAACATTTTCGCACCCAAGTCGCCAGGTAACGCCCGCGATGCCGGCATTGGATTTGTCCATCAGGAGCTGAATCTTTTTCCCAACCTCAGCATCGCGGAAAATCTTTTCCTCACCGACTTTCCCGTGAACGGCCCCTTCATCCGTCGCGGCGTTCTTCAACAGCGTGCCGCCGCCCTGCTGAAACAGGTCGGCCTTGACCTTCCGCCCGTCACGCCCGTCGAACATCTCTCCACCGGGGAACGACAGCTCGTCGAAATTGCCCACGCCTTGTCTTTTGACGCCCGGCTCATCATCCTGGATGAACCGACCACCTCACTGAGCACACGCGAAAGCGAAAGACTCTTTTCTCTCATGCGCCAGCTCCGATCCGACGGACGTTCCATTATCTACATCTCTCATGCGCTTGGAGACATATTGCGCTTGAGTGACGACGTGGTCGTGCTGCGCGATGGCGAAGTGGTCGGAGATTTTTCAGCCGCAGGTTTGGATCAGTCAAAACTGGTTTCACTCATGGTTGGTCGTGAATTAAAACAGCTTTTTCCCACACGCAAACCTGCTTCTGCCGGCGATGGAACAAATGAACCGTCGTCGCTGATGGACGTTCGGGGAATTTCACAAGCAGGCGTGGCCCGTGACATCTCATTCACGCTTCATCGTGGCGAAGTTCTGGGAATCTCCGGTCTCATGGGCGCGGGGCGGACGGAACTCGCCCGGATTCTCTTCGGACTTGACCCGCACGAACTCGGCACCATCAAAGTGGAAGGGCTCGAACTGACCGGCTCGCCAAAACGGCGCATACAAGAGCGCATGGCATTTCTCACCGAAAGCCGACGCGAGGACGGACTCTGTCTGGAAGCCTCCATCGCCGACAACATGGCGCTGGTCACATTGCCATCCCACGCCCGAACCCCGCTTCGATTGCTCGATTTCACGCGGATGCGGGAAGCCCTGGGAAAAATCCGCGAAGCGGTCCGGCTTCAATCCAAACTCAACGACGGGCAAGCGGTCAAAACCTTGAGCGGAGGCAACCAACAGAAGGTGGTGCTCGCCAAATGGCTCCTGGCTGAACCCCGAATCCTCATCCTCGACGAACCAACCCGCGGCATCGACGTCGGAGCAAAATCAGAGATCTACCAGCTCATCCATGAACTGGCCGACAAAGGTGCGGGTGTGCTGGTCATTTCGTCCGAGCTGGAAGAACTCACCGGCATCTGCGACCGTATCCTGGTGATGAGCGCGGGAAAAATCACCGGGGAATTCGCCAGCGCCGAATTTGACCGCGAACGCATCTTGAACGCTGCGTTGCCCGCATGAAAAATTCCTTCCGACGCTTCCTGATTCTGGCGCTCAACCACGCCATCTTCCTGCTGTTCGTCGCCGTCTTATTGGTCTTCAGCCTTCTTTCCCCGAAGTTTTTCACGACGGGAAATCTCGCAAACCTTCTGGTCCAGTCTTCATCCACGGCGGTGGTCGGGGTCGGCATGACCTTGTGCTTCTGACTGCAGGAGTGGATCTGTCAGTGGGCGCCATCATGTTTGTCGCTGCGGCGGTGGCGGGAAAACTGGTGTTGCTCGGCGCGCCATTGCCGGCGGTATTGATCGCGATTGTTGGAGTCGGACTTGCGTCGGGACTGGTCAACGCCCTGCTCGTCACCAGGCTCGGCATCCTGGCGTTCATCGCCACCCTGGCCACGCTTTATGTTGGACGCGGATTCGGCCTTTGGTTGACGCAAACACGCGCGATGAATCTGCCCGATAGTTTTCTCACCCTCGGCACGACCAAACTCGCCGGCATACCGCTCCCGCTACTGATCGCCGCATTCGTTGTCGCCCTGGCCCATCTCACCCTGACACGGACCCCATTTGGCCGGCAGATTTACGCCGTCGGAAACAACCTCGACGGAGCCAAAAAAGCGGGTTTAAACACCGGCCGCGTTCTGGCTTCAGCTTATGTTCTGAGCGGATTGTGCGCCGCGATTGGAGGCATTCTGTCCCTGGCCCAACTAGGTGCGGTTTCGCCCACGTTCGGGACCAACCGCGAATTCACCGCCATCGCCGCAGCAGTCCTTGGTGGGACCAGCCTGTTCGGAGGTCGCGGCGGAGTTTTTCCCGGCACAGTTCTGGGTGCGGTGCTGATCCAAAGCGTTGAAAACGGCCTCGTCATCTTGAACGCCGATCCCTACCTCTACCCGCTGGTCACTGCCTCCATCATCTTCCTGGCCGTGCTGCTCGACAGCACCCGCAGCCGCCTCCTGGCGCACTGGTCCCGCAGACGGGTTTTTGTCGAGAAAACCATTTAAAGTTTCAGGAAGCTATCTGCCCAGATGAACATCATGATTGTTTTCGACTCGCTTTCCTCGGGTGGGGTTTCACGTGTCGCATCCGACATTTCTCGTTGTTGGGTGGAGCGGGGCCATGACGTCACCATGGTCACAGACTTTAACGGACACATGGATTTCTACCGCTTGGATCCCAGGGTGAAACGCATGGTCCTGGGGCAGCAGAGTGCGCGCAAAAGCAGGTTTCGGGTTTTCCGCCGCATCCGGACCTATCGCCGCGCAATAAAACGAGTGGCCCCCCATGTCATTGTGAGTTTGAACTGGAGTTGCGGTTTTCTGATCGGATTGGCCGCATTGCGGATGCCTTGCCGGATGGTGACCTGCGAATATCTGGTGCCGGCGAAAGTTGAAATGTCGCACTGGAGAAAATGGTTTCGCCGAAAATCTAATTTTCTTGCGGACGCGGTGACTTCGGAGAGCGCTGAAGTCCGGGATTGGGTCCAGAAGAATACCATGGCCCGCCGGTCGGTGGTCATTCCTAAAAGTGTCCGATGGCCGCTCGTGGCGGAAGATCCGGAGGTTTTGCCCGACTCGGTTTGCAAATCCGGTCGCAAAATCATCCTGGCCGCGGGCCGTCTGGTTCCAGTGAAGGACTTCAAATCTTTGATCCGCGTGTTCGCCCTCGTCGCAGCCGAGCGGGAAAATTGGGATCTTGCCATCCTTGGCGAAGGTCCTTGTCGGAGTGAATTAAGCTCGGAAACAAGCAGGCTTGGTCTCGAAAACCGGGTTTTATTGCCGGGAAGAGTCGGGAATCTCGAGGCCTGGTATCAACGGGCATCCATTTTCTCGGTGAGTTCACTGCACGAAGGGGGCCCGAATGTTTTGATAGAAGCTTTGAGCTACGGATTGCCAGCGGTCTCGTTCAACTGTGAAGCCGGACCAAAAACAATCATCCGAGAAAACATTGACGGGTTTTTGATTGAACCGGGAGACGAAGCTGCGTTTGGCAGTTGCCTAGCCCGGCTCATGGACGATGAAGAACTCCTTGCCCGCATGTCGGCTCGGGCAGTGGAAGCTCGAACTCGGTTTTCTGAGGAACAGTCCATGAAAGAGTGGGACGCCCTGTTCCGAACGATTGGATGTGAAAAACAAAAGCGGCTGAGTCGATGACCCAGGACTCACTTGAAACATTATTTGGCTGATCGCTCTGCATGATAAAAACCACTGTCCATTTTCACCACTCCGATCAGCTTCGAGCGCTGCGAGGGGCAAGCAGCCTATAGTCATGCGAACTATGCGAACTCGTTAATCAGGCAAGCTTTGAACCCTCAGGAAAACGGGTTGATCCGACACGGTATTGGTGATGCTGGAGAGGGTTGTGGGAGCGCCGATATTTTCCCAGGAACGAGTAAGCAAATTGGTCCGTTGCTGCAATTGGTAACGGCCCGTTCCACCCGCGAAATAAAGCGCGACCTGATTGTTCGTTTGTTTGGCTCCAATGATAAACGTCGGAACCCGGGCGACGACCACTTTGCCATCTTCACGGACGTAGGCAAAAAGTCCGTACCGAGGTGAGACTGACAGGGAAGTAACAGGGCTGGCTTCCTTGTCGTAAACTTTAAGCAATGTGCCAATTAGCGGAGGACCTGTGGCCCAGATGCGAATCCGCTGATCGCCTTCCGCGGAAATCAAGAGCTTTCCATCTTTTGAAAACTGTACATGTTGCGCACGCTCAGTCCCAGTGGGACCTTCAGAATCATAAGGTGGGTGGCCCCAGGTCGCGAGTCTGGTCCCATCACTTACCCGACACAAAAAAAAGTCTGTCGTATAGGCAACCGCAATTTGCTGGTTATCACTTGAGAAGGTTGGAATGCCATTGGGAGCGATATTTTGGATGAATTTTCCGTCATCCAAACTATGGAGCGAAACGTTCTCAGGTGCATCCCCGACTGAATAATGGATGAATGCTAACTTTTTGTCATCGTGGGAGATTAAGCCATATCCGTTCACAAGCTGATCGAGAGAGCGAACCAGCGCTCCATCAATTACTTTCAGGATTTTCGTTCCGCCACCTTCTCCTTGCTGCGGTGTCATTGTAAAAAGCTCTCCGCTGGGAGAGAAATCTAGCCCTCCACTAACTAATTGAGTTCGCAGCAATGAGCCGAGTGGTAATTGCAAAACCTTTACTAAATTTCCCCTCCATATTGAAAAGGTGTTACTTGTAGTGAAAGATATTTTTGAAGCTATTTCATTTGTAATGATGTAACCAGGAACTCCACTCTGGGCTGAATACAGCCGAATGGTCGCGTCTAGTGATGCCGAAGCGAGAGCCTCCCCGTTCGGGAATAGCAATTTCCGCTGGTTCAGCATCGGCATTGCTGGGAACTGCTTCAACGCAGGCGGCACCCGCTACAGAGGTCACCGGTGCGATCAAGGCGCTTTTGATTACAAGCGGTACAAACAGCGGTTTGAGTTTCTTAACCACCACACTTATGGCCTTATCCAAAACCCAAATCACACTTGTTTGTCTTGTACTGGTAGCGGCTCCGGCGGCATGGCAGTGGAAGGCGGATGGGGAGCAGATGCGCGAGCGATCACGTCTGGAGTGGGCCCTTTCGGAGCTTCGACGTGAGGCTGAACTGATGCAGCAGTCAACAAAGCTAGCATTGGCGTCGCTAGGCAAAACCGAGGAGCAGGCGGCAAAAATAGAGGCGCGCCTGGGACAGTTGCGTCAACTTGGTGAAGGCAAACGGCCTGCGAAAGAATATCGCTGGGACGAAAATTCGACATTGGTGCGGGTTCCAAAAAAGGTGTTGGAAGGAGTGTCGCTCGAGTCGGTGGCTGGCAAGATGGGCGAGCTGACGGAGGCCATGAAGGAGGCCTTGCAGTTGACTGAATCGGAAGCGCAGGCAGTCCAGTCAGAAATTAACCGGTTTCTAACGGACTATTATTCCGCGCAGGGCAGGGCAATTAAGGAGGTGGAACCCAACGAGCAGGATTTGCTAGGCGCGGCGCGGGAAGAGTTGCGTGTTTTTGAAGTGGCTGGTTTAGGCGAGAAATTGCCCGTAATGAGGGAAAATTTGTTTGCCGCTTTGGAAGCCAGCCTTGGAACAGACCGTTTCCAATTATTCCGCAAGGGCTTGAGAGATTGGATGCCGGTGGATGACGCTCCACAAGGTTTAAACACACAGCGGGCTGTGTTTGACTTTGATCATCGGGTTCGGTTTTACCAGCCCAAACCGGGAGAAATTTCGATCGGTTGGGGGATTGGAACATCAAATGGTGAAATGATGAGATCGATGATTCAAATCGATGAAATCCCGGAAATTTATCGTCCCCGACTCCAGGATTGGATTGAGCAGGTAAAACAAAATTCTGCTCCATCCAATTTATGAAAACCAAAGGTACAAATCCAAGTTTTCAAAAGCCCTTTGTGAAAAGAGTGGTGGTAATAGCGGTTTGTGCTGGTTTGGGTTTTGGATTCTGGAAATTTTCTCGCGAGAAAGTAGCCGTCACACGCATCGCCTTGGCGGAGATGCGTGCTGAACAAAGTCAATGCTTGGCCCGGATTGAAGCCGCGACCATTTCACTGGCTGAGGTCCGATTGAAAGAAGCAAAATCCAGCGAACGCCGGAATATATTGCGGCAAACTATGCGGAATGCCGAGGCCATTGTGGCGAAAACTGCGCCTGAATCGCTCTGGGATGAACCGCCTGAAGGATTGCCAGAATGGCATCCGGAATCACCCTATGTTTGGATCGCCAAAGAAAAGTTAAACCTGTTTCCAATCTCAATATTTGCAGCCGATGGCTCCATTCAATCGGCCGCAGCGAGTCTTTTAACGATGCCGCAAGAGGAACAGAACCGTTTGAATTCCCGATTAAGGAAATTGCTGGCTGAATACCGCAAGGCTGAGTTGGCGCAAGTGGAGTCGATTCCGGAGCACTTGGATGGCGTCGCAGGAAGCAGCGGGCCGAAGGTAACTCTGCGGGTAAAAGGGGCGACCGAAGCTGCCAAACGACTTCGTGGCGAATTCGAACAAACAGTTCTCGAAGCATTGGGACCAGATCGAACCGCAGTGGTTAAAATCCTTTCACGTTAATGGCTGGACCAATGAAATGCCCAGGCTCCTGCAGACCCATCATCTGGTCATTGGAAAAGCCTGCGGGGCTGCGGTGCAGGAAGCCATCGCCGCCCAATGCCCGTTGATCGTGAACCAAATTATTCCGGGGCAGGAGGAGGGAAATGCTGAGCTGGTGCTGTCGCTCGGCATCGGAGCAGTGGCGCTGGAAAGGAAAAAAGTCATCAACGCAGTGGACAGGGCGTTCGCGGATGACGGATTATTGTGGCGTCAATGGCGCCAAAACATCGCGCGGGTCAGTTGTCCCGATGCTTCCTTTAAGATCGCGGCGCTCATTCTGCACGATTGCACTTCGGACAGGATTTTGCCTCGCACTGTTCCCTTGTTCAGCGCGCGTCGTGAAGATCCGGGTGGGACGCAAGCGCCCGAACAAAACAGGGTGTTGCTGTGTGACTTTCACATTCATTCGAACTACTCGGATGGCAAGTTGACCGTGCCTGAGGTTGTGGATTTGTATGGTCGCCTGGGATTCGATTGTATTTGTGTGACCGACCATCTGGCCGATCCGCGGCGGCTTCTCGGTAAAATGTCGGAGCTTTGCAATTTTATCAATCTTTGCGTAAGTGTGTGCAGTATTCGGCTGCCAAATCCCTAGAATTCCCCTGAGTTGTTGTGCGGATACTTTCGCAAAGATTGATACCCTGGGCCAAAATCAGCTCGAAGAATATTTCAACGTGCTGGAGCGCGAACGCCACCGGGCCTGTGGTTGGTCGAAGAATCCATCGACTGAGATGATCGTTGCCACACCTGTGGTTTTATCAACCTTGAAGAGGCGGCGTTCACCAACTGAAGCCCCAATAATTGCATCGGTAACCCAGAAGTCACCATTGGCATCAACAGCCACGTGGGTGGGTTGAATCGGTAGCCCAGCCATTGACCGTGACTGCTCCCTCGTTGGTTTGAACCAGTTGATTCGCGCCTTTGGTAAAGGTCGGAATGTTGTTTACGGATTGAGAAATCACCGTGGTTAAACTGTCGGTGAAGACGGAGTTGACACCGTCATTGACGCTGATGGTGAAAGTGCTCGTTTCGGGCGAACCCGTTGCAACATGATTTGCGGTGGGAGTAAAAACCAATCCTTGAATGGCAGTGGTTGCGTTGACCGCAGTGCCGCTGAAGGTATAAACACCTCCGCCAGCATCGGTGAATCCGTTCAAGGTGGTGAACGAACCTTTTGTGGCATCATCAATGGTGACGGAAACTGAAAGGGTTTCAGCAGGTGAATCGGTGTCCCCGATGGTCACCCCGGAGAACGGCGGGATGGTGGCGTTATCATGGACAGTTTGGCCTGCGGATGTTCCGGAAATACTTGGAGGTTGATTCACGGTAAAGGCGGCGCTTGGTCCCGCAGCAGACGCCGTGTTTCCAGCGGTGTCAGAAGCGGTTCCTGACGCGATGGAAATGCCCAGCGTGCCCGTTCCTGAAATGCTGGAAATGGTTACTGTGCGGGTCGAAGTTCCACTGCCGGTTACCCCAACCGAGCCAGAAGCGATGCCGGGGGAATTCAAAGTGATGTCGCCGGTGCCCAGCGTGCCCAGCGTAACTGAATCAGCACCGAAGATTGGAAATCATTTTCCCTAAATTAATTTTGTTCAAAATTCAGGGTTTTTCGATTTCAACACTGGGAAAAATCAGAGAACCGGTAAAGGGAAACCCCCGAAAATATTCTTATTGAAAATCAGGAGCGGCAAAACGGCGTTGCATTGACCACCTTGAGACACCTTGAGACCGGTCACCCGCTGAAATTCCTGGACATTAAGTGTTGCGACTTCATGTCCCAGGGCCACACCAGCCGAAGCAATAAGCATGTCGTGCGGCTCAATCATTTGTCCGCAGGATACCAGCTCCGCCCAGATCCGGGCATGGACGCGCGCCTGAACCAGGTCAAATGGCTGCACGAAGATGGCAGCCAAAATCTGTTCAACGTGCTGCTGTCGCCTTGCTTTGCGAGCAGCGTCCGCAGCCCTTTCAACTCTGTGAAGTAGTTCCGGCGCGAACCGCCAGCAGCCAAAATTCGATTTCGCGGAGCCCTTTTCATTTTTAAAACACCCCTTAGAATATGCGTCGGATGAATATCATCACCGATGAACGTTGCGCCGAATATTCCGCCCCAGGACATCCGGAACGGCCTGCAAGAATTGTTGAAACGTTGAAAAAGCTGCGTTCCCAAAAAGCCCTGCCAATACGTTGGTCCGCTCCGGGCACGGTTTCGGATGAGCAACTCCTCAGGGCTCACTCCCCGGAGTTGATCAAGAGCCTCTCCCAAAAAGCCGCATTTGATCCCGACACACCTGCTCACCCGCAGATCGATCTCCACGCCAGACGATCTGCTGCGGGTGCTTTGTCCTCCCTGGAACTCGCCTTGAAGGGGGAAAATTCATTCAGCCTTTTAAGGCCTCCGGGGCACCATGCCACCCGGGAAAAAATCATGGGATTTTGTTACCTCAACTCCATCGCCATCGCAGCTCTTGAAGCGGAGAAAAGGGGGTTCAAGAAAATCGCAGTTTTCGATTTTGATGTGCATCATGGCAACGGTACCGAGGACATCCTGCTTGGCAGGGATCTTTTTGTTTACCTTTCGGTGCATCAACTTCCAGGTTATCCCGGCACAGGCGGACACCATTTCAAAAATGCGCGAAACTATCCGGTTCAACCGGCACGTCCGCGCGAGGAATACCGGAAGGCGCTTCAAAACGCGATGGACGACCTGCGGGGTTTCAAGCCGGACATCATCGGGGTGTCCGCAGGATTTGACGCCTTCCGTGAGGATCCGCTCAGCAACGCGCGGCTTGAGGTGGAAGATTTTCACTGGCTGGGCGTGGAACTTCAAAAAATCGGTGTTCCGCTTTTTTCAGTGCTTGAGGGGGGATACAGCGATCAGCTCCCGGACCTGATTTTTGCCTACCTCTGCGGCCTTTCCGGAGTTAGCCTGCTGACTCGATAATAATTTCTTGAGAATCATCATCGCCATCACGGGAGCCAGCGGAGCGTTATACGCCCAGCATTTGCTCGATCATCTGGGAAACACTTCGCATGAAGTTCACCTGGTGCAGAGCAGTTATGCCCACGCAGTGATCGCCGATGAACTGCCTGCCGGACTGAGAATTCCTCCTAGCGTTCAATCGCATGGTTTAAAAAGCATGAACGTGCCTTTCGTCAGCGGTTCGAATCCGTTTGATGCCATGGTGGTGATTCCGTGCAGCATGGGCACGATGGGCCGGATCGCCCACGGTTTGAGCAACGACGTGCTGCTCAGGGCCGCCGATGTGATGTTGAAAGAAAAGAAAAAACTGATTCTGGTCCCCCGGGAGACTCCGTTGAATTTGATTCATGTCAGGAACATGGAATTATTATTGTTGGCCGGAGCCATTCTGCTTCCTGCAAATCCATCCTTCTACATGAACCCGCAATCCGTGGGCGAAGTGGTGGACACGGTGGTGGGCCGGGTGCTGGATCATCTCGGCGTGGAACATCAAATCACCAAAAGATGGCAGGAGGAGACAGATTAGGGGAGTCCGCTTTTTTATGGCAGCCAGCTCATCAACACCATTTTCCTGGATCGCCAACTTGGCAAGGACCATCCGTAACTGGGGAGAATTCGTAAAAATCTCACACACGGTTTTTGCCCTTCCCTTTGCCCTGGCCTCGATGGTGGTGGCCGCGCGGGAGACGCGTGGCTGGCCGGGATGGAAAGTTTTCGGACTCATCCTGCTGGCGATGTTTTGCGCCCGCACCTGCGCCATGGCTTTCAACCGGATTGTGGACCGCC
>Ga0163144_10005047_pt1 | contig 29412 bp, 27 predicted proteins | sample OliLak19BULKMAT1_FD_123175 | JGI IMG/M metagenome (GOLD analysis project Ga0163144, IMG submission 123175) | Freshwater microbial mat bacterial communities from Lake Vanda, McMurdo Dry Valleys, Antarctica - Oligotrophic Lake LV.19.BULKMAT1 | ecosystem: Environmental > Aquatic > Freshwater >...
ATCGCCTGGGTTGCCGCACGGTGGCATCAACTGGCCAGCCGACACGGACAAAGACGGCAGGCAGATGGTCCGCCCCATTAACGATGGTGCCCGCAGGGCAATCGACGAGTTGCTCCGACGGAGCCCATCTCTCCCCGGTGATGGACTGTTGTTTGCGCGGTCGGACGGCGAGGCGCCCATCGACGAGCGGGGGTTGCGGCGCTGGATGGTCAAGGCTGAAGTGGAGGCAGAGGTGAAAAAGCACGACGGCACGCTGTTTCACGCGTACCGACGAAGCTGGGCGACCAGTCGCAAGCACCACCCCATCAAGGACGTCGCAGCCACCGGTGGGTGGAAGACGATCGAGGTCCTGCAGGAACGCTACTACCAGGAAGACGACGAAACGATTCTGTCTGTAGTGCTTGACAACCGCCGCATCAGCGAGAGAGTGGTCTGACCGCCCAATCCGAGTCGAAACGCACACAGAAACACATACAACAACAAAGGCCGCGCGAGAAATCGCGCGGCCTTCGCCTTCCAACCATAAGCTGTACAACAACTTACGTCATCGGGGCAGCGGGATTCGAACCCACGACCTCCTGCTCCCGAAGCAGGCGCGCTACCAGACTGCGCTATGCCCCGTTGTCCTGCTCCCGTCGAACCGCCCAACCCGAACCACCTGGCGATGCAACGTCGCCGGCGGGATCCGGCACTTCTGCGCTGCGTGAGCCTGTGGTACACCTAATGGGCCCTAGTGGACTTGAACCACCAACCTTCTGATCCGTAGTCAGATGCTCTATCCAATTGAGCTAAGGACCCGAAACAGACTCACGCAAATGGGCGGTACAAGATTCGAACTTGTGACCTCCACGATGTCAACGTGGCGCTCTAACCAACTGAGCTAACCGCCCGAAATCGCACGAACGCGGCAGGGCAACCTGCATCCTGCCGCGTTCGCTGTATGGCGGGGGTGGGATTTGAACCCACGACCTCCGGGTTATGAGCCCGGCGAGCTACCAGACTGCTCCACCCCGCGACGATTCCGTTGTCTCAACCCTGAAGGCCGAAAGACCGACACTGCATCTCATGACCTTCGGTGCTGCGACCAGAGCGGGAAACGGGACTCGAACCCGCGACCCCAACCTTGGCAAGGTTGTGCTCTACCAACTGAGCTATTCCCGCAATTCGAGCCGCGAACCTAAGCGGCACCCTGCGCCCGCGCAACCTTCGCACGATCCGGCGGCCAAACCTGCTCCCCCGGTGGAGAGTGGAGGCGAGGGGAATCGAACCCCTGACCTCTACAATGCCATTGTAGCGCTCTCCCAACTGAGCTACGCCCCCTCTATATTCGCGCAACTTTCGCGGGACGCAGGGTAGCACGAGAAGGTATCCATCCGTCCCTGCTCGAGCAAGTCCCCTCGCCGAAATTGCGAGGTGCATTGACTCCAGCCGTCTCCCGCGATTCCCGACGCGCGTCAGCAGCCGAAAGGCCGAGCCGCCCCGATGCCGAAGAACGTGAAGCCGAAGTCCTCCGCCGCGCCGGAGCCCGAGCCAGAGCCGGACGGCGCGACGATTCCGCAGTCCGATCAATCGCGTGCCAAGGCCAAAGTAGCCAGGGCGCTCGAGGCCGCGGTGGCGGCGCTGGCGCCCAAGGCCGGATACGGTGGCAAGGCCGCCCGCGCCGCCGCCGCCGAGGAGCGCGCCAAGCGCACGCCGATCGGGCCGCCGAAGGAACTGCTGCCCGATGGGCTGAGCATCGCGGAAATCCTCGCCTCCGCACCACCACCGAAGCCGCGGCGCCAGCGCAAGACGCCGACGTCGAAGTCCCTCGGTGTCTACGACTCGGACCGCGACATTCTGGACCAGTACCTCTTCGAGGTCTCGAAGACGGCGCTGCTGACACCGGCTCAGGAAATCGCGATCGCCAAGCGCGTGCGTGCCGGCGACGATGACGCGATGGCAGAACTCGTGAAGCGCAATCTGCGCTTCGTGATCTCGGTGGCGAAGAAGTACCAGAACCGCGGCATGCCGCTCACCGACCTGATCGGCGAGGGCAACATCGGCCTCATGACCGCCGCGCGGAAGTTCGATCCCGAGCAGGGCGTGAAGTTCATTTCGTACGCCGTCTGGTGGATCCGCCAGGCGATCCTCGCCGCACTCGCCCGGCAGGGCCGCACGGTGCGCGTGCCGCTCAATCGAACAGCCGACCTCTCGAAGATCGGGCGCATGGCGGAGACGCTGCGGCAGGAGCTCCGCCGCGAGCCGACGCCCGAGGAGATCGCCAAGGCCACCGGCCTCACGCTCGAGGTGGTGCAGTCGCTCGCCGCGCTGAACACCAGCGACGTGCGCCTCGATGCTCCGCTCGATCCGGACGGCGACCGCTCGCTGATCGACCGCTTCGTGGCAGATGACCAGAACGATGCCGAGTCGCAGGTGATGGACAAGTTCCTCACCGAGGAGATCGACCACGCGCTGAAGACCCTCCCGCCGCGCGATGCCAAGGTGCTCAAGCTCTACTTCGGCCTCGACGGCGGCCGCGAGCACACGCTGGAGGAGATCGGCGGGATGCTCGGCGTCACCCGCGAGCGCGTCCGCCAGCTGCGCGACCGCGCGCTGAAGCGCCTGCGCGAGGGTGAAGTGGGCCGGGCGCTGGCGAGCTTCGCCGCCTAGGTATCCTGCCGCCAGGCGGAAGATTGCGACCGCCCGTGCCGTTTCCCGGCACGGGCGGTCCGTTTATGCTCCCCACGTGACCTCCGCCGCGTACCCCACCGCCGATCACCGACCGCTCGCCGTTCTGGGCCGCGGCGCGCAGCGCGTGGCGCGCGCCCTCGCGGACGTCCGCACCTGGTCGCCGCTGCTGCTGGGGCAGATGCAGCGACTGGGCGTCGAGTCGGTGCCGATCGCCATCTTCATCGCAGTCTTCACCGGCATCGTGCTGGCGCTCCTCTCGTCGTACATCTTCACCGGTGCCGTGCCGCTGTACTTCGTGGGGGCGCTCGTCGGGAAGACGGTGATGATGGAGCTGGGCCCGGTGCTCACCGGGATGGCGCTTGCCGGCCGCGTCGGGGCGAACATCGCCGCCGAGCTCGGTTCGATGAAAGTCACCGAGCAGGTCGATGCACTCGAGACGCTCGCCTACGATCCGCTTGCCTATCTCGCCGTGCCGCGCGTGCTGGCGGCGACGCTCATGTTTCCCGTGGTCACCGCGTTCGCGATGGCGATCGGTGTCACGGCGGGGTGGATCACGTCGATCAACCTGCTCGATCTTTCCACGCCCGAGTTCTTCAAGGGGCTGCGGCAGTTCTACAAGTTCAAGGATGTCTGGTTCGGGCTGGTGAAGGCCGCGAGCTTCGGCATGGCGGTGGCCATCATGGGCTGCCATCGCGGGCTGACCAGCCAAGGCGGCGCCGAGGGCGTCGGTGCGGCGACGACGCGCGCCGTGGTGCTCGGCTGCGAGGCGATCCTGGCGCTCGATGCCTTCTGGGCGCTGGTGTTGCTGTGAGCATCCGCATCACCGGGCTCGCCAAGCGCTTCGGCAGCAAGCAGGTGCTCAACGGCATCGATCTCGAGGTGGCCGACGGCGAAAATTTCGTGATCCTTGGCCGTTCGGGCACCGGCAAGAGCGTGCTGCTGAAGCACATCGTGGGGCTGCTGGAGCCGGACGCCGGCGAGGTGGTCGTGGACGGCGAGGCGGTGCAGGGGCGCCCGCAGGAGTCGCTCGATGCGCTGCGCGCATCGATCGGCTACGTCTTCCAGTTCGCGGCGCTCTTCGATTCGATGACCGTCGCCGAGAATCTGGCGCTTGGCCTGCGCCGTCGCGGGCTCGATGCGGCGACGATCACCGAGCGGACCACGGAAGCGCTGGCGCTGGTGAACCTGCCCGGCAGCGAGCTGAAGCTTCCGGCGGAGCTGTCCGGCGGCATGCGCAAGCGCGTGGGCATTGCCCGGGCAATCGCGCTGCGCCCGAAATACATTCTGTACGACGAACCGACGAGTGGCCTGGACCCTGTCACGAGTGCGGTCATCGACCGGCTCATGGTGCGTACTCGCGAACTCGGGGTCACCGGCGTGATTGTGACACATGACATGAAGAGCGCCTTTTCCGTGGGCGACCGGCTGGCCCTGCTGCACGAGGGCCGTGTCCATGCGGTCGGCCCGGCGGAAGAGATGCGCGTCTCGACCGACCCGCTGGTCCGCCGGTTCATCGATGGCATTCCCGACGACGCCGAGGCTGCATGAACGCCCGCAAGGACTGGATGGTAGGGGTGACCGTACTCGTGGCCGCGCTCGTCGTGGTGGCGGGTGCGCTCTGGCTGAATCAGAGCGACCTTGGCGGCGGCAAGGAGCTGTATGTGGCGCGCTTCCGGAGTGTCGGCGGGCTCAATGCCGGAGCCGCGGTGACCGTGCGCGGCGTGAAGGTGGGCCGCGTGCTCGCCATTCGGTTGGCGGCGAATGAATGGGTCGAGGCGGATCTGGCGATCGACCGCGAGGCGCAGCTCCCCACCTCGCCGATCGTCATCGCCTCGTCGGCGTCGCTCTTCGGCGAGTGGGTCGCCAACATCGCCCCGCGGGATCCCTTGCCCGAAGATCCGACCACCCGCAAGGAAATTCTCGAGGCGGAGCGGCCTGCCGGCGACGCCTGGCCCGGCGCGACGCTGCCGGACATCGGCCAGCTCACGCAGCAGGCCAACCGCATCGCCAACGACGTCGCCAATGTCACCAAGAGCTTCACGACGGTGCTCGACTCCGGCGCCGTGCGCGACCTGCGGCAGAGTGTCCTCGACCTGAGTGCCATCTCGCGGCGCCTGGTGAGCTTCGCCGACGCGCAGAGCGTGCGCATCACCACCGTGAGCGCCGACGTCAGCAGCGCGACGCGGGATCTGGCCGAAGCCGCAAAGGGGTTCCAGAACACCATCGCGCGGATCGACAGCGCCACGCAGGGCGATGTCGTCCCCGAGGTCACGAACAACGTCCGCGGTTCGGCGGCGGACATCCGGCAGGCCGCGGCCGATCTGCGCGCCCTGATGGTGACGGCGCGGGCCAACGAAGGCAGCGTGGTGCGCGTGGTCACCACCGCCGACTCGCTGCTGCAGAAGGTCAATCGCGGTGAAGGGACGCTCGGCATGCTGGCCACCGACTCCACGCTCTACAAGGAGACGACGGCCACCATGAAGCAGTTGCGCGAACTGATGGCCAACATCCAGGCGGATCCGAAGCGCTACTTCAAGATCTCGGTGTTCTGATGCCGCAGTCGAACGGCAACGGCAACGGCACGGGCCAGGGCAGCGGCAAGAAGCCGTGCGACCTCGAGGTGAGTGCGGGCGGCATCGTCTTCCGGCGTACGGCGCCGGACTGCGACGCGTCGTTCCTGCTGATCAAGGATTCGTACGGCAACTGGGGCTTTCCGAAGGGGCATCTCGAGGGCACCGAGACGCCGGGTGCCGCGGCGCTGCGCGAGACCGAAGAGGAAACCGGTCTCTGCGATCTCCTCATGCAGGGCCCGATCCGCGTCATCGACTGGCACTTCCGTTTCCGTGGCCGGCACATCCACAAGTACTGCCACTTCTTTCTCCTCGAGTCGCCCGGCGCAGCGACCTGCCCGCAGACGGCCGAGGGCATCACGGCGTGCCGCTGGTGCACCCACGAGGAAGCGCTCGTGGCACTGAGCTACGAGAATGCGCGCGGCGTGCTGAAGCGGGCCGGCGAGATGGTGCGTACGCTCGTCGCGGTCGGGTCGGGCCGCCCGATGCGCCGGGGCATGCCGGAACCCTGTCCCAACGTCGCCGTCACGGCCGCAGCGACCATGGGCGTCGCGGGCGTCGATCCGACCGACGGCTGACGGTGCGGCTGCTTGCCGCTGCCGTACCGGTGTAGGCCTCGATGGCCGATCTCGTCGCGCTGCTCGATCCGCCGGCCGCGACCGCGGTGCGTCGCACCCTCCCGCCAGGCGCTCCTGCCCTCGTCCGCGCCGCCAGTCATGCGGCACTGCTCCGTCTGCTCGATCGTCGTCCCATCGAAGCGCTCATCACCGACGCGCACCGACTCGACCCCGATGCCCTGCGTGCACTCCGCATCGCGTGGCCGCACCTGCCCGTCATCGTGGCGGTGACGCCGCGTGCCGACGATGGCGCGGTGCTGCGGCGATGGCGCACCGCCGGCGCGACGGCACTGCTCGTGAGTGGCGTGGATGACGCCATCGCCGGACAGGTGGTGCTGCGCCATGCGTGGGTGACGGCGCGCTGGCGGGTGCTGGCGGGGCATGCCCGGGCGCTGCGCTGCGAAACCGCGCTGCAGGCGGAGCTCTGGCGACAACTCCTCGAGGAAGCAGATGCACTGCCGGCGCTCGGCGTGCTCGCCAAGGAACGTGGACTGGCGCGCGAGACACTCTCGCGGCACTTCGGGGCAGGGGATGCGCCGACGCTCAAACGTGCGGCCGATGCGGCTCGGCTCCTCTTTGCCGCACAGCTCCTGGCCAACCCGGCCTGCCCGATTCCGGTGGTCGCCCGGCTGCTCGGCTATGCGGGCGCCGCCCATCTGCGTACCGCCGCGATGCGCATCACGGGGCAGCGGGCCAGTGCGCTCGCGGCACTCGGGCCGAGCGGCGTGATTTCGGCCTTTCTTCGCGGCCGCATCCGGCCGGCTAGTCGCGAGACATAGCTGCTTTCTTGTCAGGAGCGGTTCTTTGTGATTAAATTCACAGGCTGTTCCAGAACCGACCACGTCTCGCACCCCTATACGGAACGACATGGCCACCGAATCTCTTCTCCGCGCCGGCGAACTCAAGGACATTCTCCTCAGGGAGATCGCCGCAGCGGATCTGACGCAGGCCGACATCAGCGAAGTCGGTACCGTCCTCGAAGTCCGTGACGGCGTCTCCCGCGTCTACGGCCTCAAGTCCGCGGTCGCGGGCGAAATGCTCGAGTTCACGTCCAGCGAAACGGGCAACGTGATCTCCGGTCTCGTGCTGAATCTGGAAGAGGACTCGGTGGGTGTCGCCATCATGGGCGACTTCCTTCAGTTGCGCGAAGGCGATGAAGTGCGCCGCTCGGGCCGTCTGCTGGAAGTGCCGGCGGGTCCGGCCACGCTCGGGCGTGTAGTGGACGCGCTTGGCGAGCCGGTGGACGGCAAGGGTCCGATCGCGGCGACGAGCCGCCGTCTGGTCGAGTTTCTGGCACCGGGCATCATCGTCCGTCAGCCGGTGAACGAGCCGATGCAGACGGGCATCAAGGCGATCGACGCGATGGTGCCGATCGGTCGCGGTCAGCGCGAGCTGATCATCGGCGACCGCGGCACGGGCAAGACCGCCATCGCCGTGGACGCGATCATCAATCAGAAGGGCCAGGGCGTCGTCTGCGTCTACGTCGCCATCGGCCAGAAGCGGTCGACGGTCGCGACGGTCGTGGAACGTCTGCGTCAGGCGGGCGCGCTCGAGTACACCGTCGTCGTCGTTGCGTCGGCCTCGGAACCGGCACCGCTGCAGTTCCTCGCGCCGTACGCCGGCTGTGCCATCGCCGAGTACTTCATGTACGAAGAGGGCAAGCCGACGCTCTGCGTCTACGACGACCTCTCCAAGCAGGCCGTGGCGTACCGGCAGATGTCGCTGGTGCTCCGCCGTCCGCCGGGCCGCGAGGCCTACCCGGGCGACGTCTTCTACATCCACAGCCGCCTGCTCGAGCGTGCGGCGAAGATCAGCACCGATCCGGAGCTGACGAAGAACGATCCGCGCATCAAGGTGCCGGGCGGTTCGCTTACGGCGCTGCCGATCATCGAGACGCAGGCCGGCGACGTGTCGGCGTACATCCCGACCAACGTGATCTCGATCACCGACGGCCAGATCTTCCTCACGACGGACCTGTTCAACTCGAACGTCCGTCCGGCCATCGACGTCGGCATCTCGGTGTCGCGCGTCGGCGGCTCGGCCCAGATCAAGGCGATGAAGCAGGTCGCTGGCACGCTGCGCCTTTCGCTGGCACAGTTCCGCAACCTCGAAGCGTTCGCGAGCTTCGGCTCGGATCTCGACGTCGCGACGCAGAAGCAACTCACGCGTGGTCAGCGTCTCGTCGAGGTGCTCAAGCAGCCGCAGTACGCACCGGTGCCGGTCGAGAAGCAGGTGGCCATTCTCTATGTCGCCACCAACGGTCACCTCGATGAGGTGGACACCAAGGTCATCCGCCAGTGGGAGCGCGAGTTCTACGCGTACCTCGAGGCGAATGCGGCCGACGTGCTGACGACCATCAAGACGAAGAAGGCGCTCGACGACGCGATCAAGGCGTCGCTGGACTCGGCGATCGCCGCGTTCAAGCGCACCTTCGCACCGACAGCGTAAGCGGGCGATGGCCAAGGCTCTGGAGCTCAAGGGACGGATTCGCTCCGTCACCAACACGCGCAAGATCACCCGCACGATGGAGCTGGTGGCCACGTCGCGGTTGAAGAAGGCGCAGGATCGGGTGGCGGCGGCGCGTCCGTATGCGGAAGCGCTCCGCGGCGTGATCGCCGACCTGTACACGACGGAGCTCGCGGCGCAGTTCCCGCTGCTCCGCCAGCCGGCCGCACCGGCGCAGGGCGGGCCGACGCGTGCTGCCGTGATCATCGCCACATCCAACCGCGGCCTCGCCGGCGCGTTCAACAGCAACGTGATCAAGATGGCCCGCACGCGCATCGAGGAACTCGAAGCGCGCGGGCTGACGGTGGACATCTACGCGATCGGCAAGAAGGGCGCGGGTTTCTTCCGCTATCTCGGCCGGGCGTTGGCGATGTCACGCATCGACATCGGTGACAGCCCGACCTCGGCGCACGCGGCCGAGATCGCGAATGATCTGATCGCGGCCTTCGAGGCCGGCACGCTCGCGAGCGTGGACGTCGTCCACGGGAGGTTCGTGAGCGCGCTGTCCACGCCGCCGAGCACCATGCCGGTGCTGCCGGTACCGGCGCCCGTGAAGGCCGCGAACGCCGTGCAGCGCGACTATCTCCTCAGCCCCGGTGCCGAGGAGATTCTGGCGGAGCTGCTGCCGCTGTACGTGCGGAACAGCATCTACCGCGCGCTGGCCGAAACGGCGGCGGCCGAGCACGCCGCCCGCCGCATCGCCATGAAGAATGCCACCGACAATGCCGGTGACTTGCTGAACGAACTCAAGCGCACGTACAACCGCGTCCGTCAGGCGAAGATCACGCAGGAAATCGCCGAGATCGTCGGCGGTGCCGCCGCCCTCAACGGTTGATCCGGGACACACAGGAACAATGACTGCTACCGCAACGAAGAACATCGGCAAGATCGTCCAAGTGATCGGCCCCGTCCTCGACGTCGAGTTCGAGCCGGAACACATGCCCGAGATCTACAACGCGCTCGAGATGCGCCTCCCCAACGGCGAGAAGATCGTCGGCGAGGTGCAGCAGCACATCGGTCAGAACCGGGTGCGCGCCGTCGCCATGAGCAGCACCGACGGCCTCACGCGCGGCCAGGACGTCATCGACACCGGCGCCGCCATCAGCGTGCCGGTGGGCAGCGCGCCGCTCGGCCGCATCCTCAACGTCCTCGGTGATCCGGTGGATGGTGGCCTCGACATCCCGGCCGACGCGCCGCGCTGGGCGATTCACCGTCCGTCGCCGAAGTTCGTCGACCTCGAGCCGAAGACGCAGATCTTCGAGACCGGCATCAAGGTCATCGACCTGATCGCCCCGTTCGTGAAGGGCGGCAAGATCGGGCTCTTCGGCGGCGCCGGCGTCGGCAAGACGGTCGTCATCCAGGAGCTGATCAACAACGTCGCCAAGGGTCACGGCGGCAAGTCGGTCTTCTGCGGCGTGGGCGAGCGCACGCGCGAAGGCAACGACCTGTATCTCGAGTTCAAGGATGCGGGCATTCTCGCCAACGTGGCGCTCGTCTACGGCCAGATGAACGAGCCGCCCGGCGCCCGTCTGCGCGTCGGTCTGTCCGGCCTCACGATCGCGGAGTACTTCCGTGACGTCGAGAATCAGGACGTGCTGCTCTTCGTGGACAACATCTTCCGCTTCACGCAGGCCGGCTCCGAAGTCTCCGCGCTGCTGGGTCGCATGCCGAGCGCCGTGGGCTACCAGCCGACGCTGGCGACGGAGATGGGCGATCTGCAGGAGCGCATCACCTCGACCACCAAGGGCTCGATCACGTCGGTACAGGCGATCTACGTGCCGGCCGACGACCTGACCGACCCGGCGCCGGCGACGGCGTTCGCGCATCTCGACGCCACGGTCGTGCTCTCGCGTCCGATCTCGGAAATGGGCATCTACCCGGCCGTCGATCCGCTCGACTCGACGAGCCGCATCCTCGATCCGCAGTATGTCGGCGAGCGTCACTACAAGGCTGCCATCGGCCTGCAGCAGACGCTGCAGAAGTACAAGTCGCTGCAGGACATCATCGCCATTCTCGGCATGGACGAACTGAGCGAAGAAGACAAGCTCGTCGTCGGGCGCGCGCGGCGCCTCCAGCGCTTCATGTCGCAGCCGTTCCATGTGGCCGAACAGTTCACCGGCCTCCCGGGCAAGTACGTCAAGCTCGAGGACACGGTGGCCTCGGTGGAGCGTATTCTGACGGGTGAATTCGATTCGCTCCCGGAACAGGCATTCTATATGCAGGGTGGCGTGGAAGACATCATCGCGGCTGCCAAGAAGCTCGGCAGCGCCTGATGCGTGTTTCCGTCATCTCTCCTGATGCCGCCGTGTTCAATGGCGAGGCCGACGCGGTCACTGCGCCGGCCTGGGACGGCCAGGTGGGCATTCTGCCCCGCCATGCGCCGATGATGACGCTGCTCGGGCGCGGCACGCTGATCGTGCGCCAGGGTGATGTCTCCCGCCGCTTCATCGTGGAGGGCGGGTTCCTACAGGTCGTCGACGACGTGGTTCGTGTCGTCGCCGAGCGTATTCAAGGAGAGAAGTAAATGCGGAATCTGATTCGTCTGTCGTCGGTAGTGGTCGCTGCGGTGCTCGCGCTGTCCTCGGTTCAGGTCGCTGAGGCGCAGCTGACGGGTACGCCGGTTTTCTCGGCACCGTACCGCGCGTTCAAGAGCACTGAAGCCGGCGCGTACGTGTCGAGCGCGGGCAACTACTCGCTCGAAGGGTTCTACGGCTACGGCCGCAGCAAGTTCGACATCCAATTGCGCGCCGGTTTCGTTGACTTCGGCACGATCGGCAACATCGATGCGGGCTCGCAGATCGTGGTCGGCGCACAGGTTCGCCAGCGCGTCATCACCAACACCCAGCAGTTCCCGCTCGACGGCGCGCTGACGTTCGGCATCTCCGGCGGCTTCGGTGACGGCGCGGATCGGGTGCTGATCCCGGTCGGTCTCTCGCTCGGCCGTCGCTTCCTGCTCGAGGGCACCAAGACGAGCTTCGTGCCGTACGTCCAGCCGTTCGCCGGTTTGGCGCTCACCGATGGTGATTCGGAGCTGATCGCCGGCCTCGGCCTCGGCGTCGACATCCGGCTGAGCGACATCATCGATCTTCGTATCGGCGGCGGCGTCGGCGACATCGAAGGTGTCTCGGTCGGCATCGCCATTGTTCGGTGAGGCAGTTCCCGCAATAGCTTGAACGACCCGGCCGCTCCTCGACGGAGCGGCCGGGTCGTTTGGTGTCCGGCTTCCTACCGGAGGAGAATGTCATGATGCAGCACGTAATGCGGGCGTCGATCGCCGCTCTGATTCTTGCCGCGCTGCCGGGCGCCGTTGCGGCCCAGGTGCGCGGGTTGCCGGTCTACAACCCTGGCGTACCGAGCGGCATCGGGATCTATGGCGACGTGGGCTTTCCTAACGCCACCGCGGGCGATGGAACGACCCTCGCACTCACCGGACGCGCGGGCTTCGGTCCCCTCGGCGTGACGGCCACGATCGGGACGTTCAACCCGGCGGGGCCGAGCGACAGCCGGACGGTGCTCGGTGCCACCGGCAACGTGCGCGTCTTCGGCGGCGGCCTGGTGCCGATCGCGGTGACGGTGCAGGGCGGGTATGGCCGGCTGAACCTCGGCACCGGCACCACGACCACCGACAAGGAAGAACGCTTTCCGCTGGGCGTCGGTGTCGCGGTGACGCTGCCTACGCCGGTGGTGAGTCTCAAACCGTGGCTCGCGCCGCGGCTCGACATCGTGCGCACCACGGTGGGCGGGACGTCTTCCACCGGCAGCAATTTCGGCCTCAGCGGCGGCCTCGAGGTCAACACGCTCACCGGCCTCGGCGTGCACGCGTCATACGACTATGTCCGCTCCAATGGCCAGGGTGCCGGCATTTTCGGCATCGGCCTCCACGCCGGCCTCAAGATCCCGGGACTCTGATCATCATGCGTCGTCGTCTCTCGTACGGAACGCTCGTGGTGCTGCCCCTCGTGCTCGGTGGCTGCGCGGCCACCTTCGATGCCACGCGCGTGGGCGTGCCGGTCACCCTGGCCTCGTCGTCAACGGCACCGACCGCTGGCACGCCGTTCAAGGTGACGTCGCATCCGACGTACGCGCTCTTCGGCCTCGCGGCGTTCACGCGGCCGCAGCTCGACAAGGCGCTGACGCAGCAACTGATCGGCGCCAAGGCGATCACGAACGTGCGCGTGACGATGAAGAGCCGCTGGATCGATGTGCTCGTCACGGGGCTGACGTTCGGACTGATCGTGCCGCGTACGATGGTGGTGGAGGGGACGGTGGTGGCGGATTCGGCGACGGCCGTACCGACGCCGTAACGCCCGGACCGCCCCCCGTTGCGCAACGGCGGGGACTCCTCGTATCGTTGGGGTGTTGGCCACTTGCATCCACCCGCAACAAAGGAGGTGATCTCTTGCCTAGTGCTAGTTGTCCTCGGGGTTCGTACGTGGCACGCGGTTGCCTGGTCGGACGCGCTTGAGCTGTAGTACGAGCTGGTTCCGGGGGCCCTGCAGGTAGGGTACCCATTCGGACACCGGGCACCGTCGCGGAGCCCGAGGCCGACGTGGAGGGCCGGAGCGCCTAGCGCTACCGGCCCTTCGCACGTCCGGGCGTCAGCGGCCGGCGAGCGTCAGTGTGAGGAAGATGTCGTACAGGGCGTGCGTCCACGCGGCGATGCCGAAGCCGCGTGTCAGATAGAGCCCGCTGAACAGCACACCGGCCACGGCCCGGAAGGCGAAGCTGCCGAGTTCCCACGGATCGCCATACGCGCCGACATAATGAAACGCCGAGAAGATCAGCGCACCCACCACCGTGGCGAGCGAGCCGGCGAGCCATGCGGGCCAGAGGGCGCGCTTCTGCAGCAGCTGGAAGAGTGCACCCACGAGGATGACGCGGAAGAGCAGCTCCTCGTACAGGCCGGCCCCCAGCGACACCATGATCTGCGTGGGAAGCGAGAAGTCGCCCTGCCCGATGCCCTGCCCGATGGCCAGCGGCTGCAGGAGCGCCGTCGTGAGCCGCGACGTGACGCCGCCGAAGAGCATGGCGTAGAGCACCGACTCGCCGAACATCACCAAGAAGAGTTTGGGCCGAAGCTCACCCGCGCGGCGCCAGTCACGCCAGATCAGAAAGCCCGCCCCGCCGATCAGCAGCGCGCTGAAGACGGCGAGCCCGGTTTTCCCACCAAGCAGGAGAAAAACGGCCTTGAGGAGATAGTCGGCGCCATTGCGGATCCCGCCGATCACCTCGCCCGAGAGCAGGAAGGCGAGGACTTCGTACAGCACGAGCAGCGGGGCGGCGAAGAGCAGCGCATAGCGCGGCGCCCGCGTCACAGCCCAGTACGACTGGCGCGCTGCCATGCGGTGGGTCAGCCCTTCTTGGGCTTGGTGCGGAGCGTGTAGATCGAGTCGAGAATCTGCGTGAAGACCGGCAGCGGCTGTGCACCCTGCAGCAGGCCACCCTCGATGTAGAAGGTCGGCGTGCTCGCCGCACCGGCCCGGTTGGCGCCGGCGGCATCATTCTCGACTTCGGTATCCATCTCGCCCGACGCCGCACACGTGCGGAGGGCCGGCTTCGACGCCCCGATCGAATCGGCGAGACTCAGGAAGTACTGCCCGGGCTCCTTGAGCGACGACCAGACCTTCTGCGTGCGGAAGAGCACGTCGTGCATCGGCCAGAACTTCCCCTGCTTGGCGGCGCACATCGCTACGGCCGCTGCCGGCGCGGCATTCTTGTGAATGCTCGTGATCGGAAAGTTGATGAAAACCCACTTCACCTTGCCGGTCTTCACGTAGCGCTCTTCGAGTGCCGGCCACGTCTCCAGCGCGAAGTTGCGGCAATACGGGCATTGAAAGTCCGACATCTCGTACACGGTGATCGGCGCCGTGGCACTGCCGCGCACACGGGCGGCAAGCAACGCCTTGGAATCACCCGCTTTTGCCGTACCCGCACCTGTCTGCGCCACGGCCGACGACAGAGCACCGGTCAAGAGCACCAACGCAACAACAACCGCAGCAACACGACGAACCTGCATTACCACTCCGAAGCTGAACAGGACAACCGCGCTCAGTAGCGCGGCATGCGGCGAGCATTGGCCGGCGTCAGCACCACGCTGTCGCCTTCGATCTTCACGTTCCAGTACCATTCCGAATTCGGATCGGACGCATCCCAGGCATGCGCGGTGATCCACCACTGGCCAGGCTTGAGCGTCACGCTGGCACGCCCCACGGCATCGGTCGTGTCGGCCACCGGCTGACGCAGACCCGCCAAACGCTTCACGGCCGTGTCGTAGCCCTCGAATGCGATATCTTCCCACGCGCGGACGCCGACGCGCGCCGAGTCGGAGCGGAGAGAGAGGCGGGCGCGGGCCGACTCGATGGCGGGTCGAAGCCGTGCGATCTCCGCCTTGTGCTCGGCAATGTCGGCCTCAAGGCGCGACCGCACCGTCGGATCGGTGGCGCCACGCAACGAATCCTGCAGTGCCTGCATTGCGTACGAGGCAGTAGAGAATGCGGCGAACGGCGTACGGAACTCGGCGAAGGCACTGTCGAGCAGGGCGGTCGAAGGGCGCGGTGAACCAGCACGCGCTTCGAGCGAGGTAATGACGGAGTCGCGGTCGTAGGGCAGCGCGACGAGCGCCAGATCAGCAGCGGGGACGGCGGCACCGTTCACATCAGGCGCAGTGACCTGAATGGCAACGGTGGCCGTGCCCTTGCACGCCGAAAGGCCAAACGCGAGGACGAGGAGTGGGCGGTACACGGCGGGAAGTTATTGCCCTCTTGGGGGCGCTACAACTTGGGATCGGGCTCGGCGCGGGCGCGGCGGTTGCACAGGCGCCAGTGCTTGCCACCGTGCAGCAGGCTCCGGCCTCGGTCACGCGGCTCTTTCCGGCGCAGCCCGCGGGGTACCTGACCGATGCGGCGCGTGTGGTCACTGCGGAGGCGGCGCAGGCCATCGAGGCCGCCGCACTCGATCTTCGGACGCGCACCGGGGCTGAGGTCGCCATCGTCACCCTTCCGACGCTCGACGATCAGGATCCGGCGGTCGTGGCACTGGCGATCCTGCGCACCTGGGGCGTCGGCGCCAAGGCCGAGATCGGTGAGCAGACGCGCAATGCCGGCCTCGTGATCCTGCTGATGCCGAAACCGGCCGATGGCAGCGGGTCGGGCAAGATTCGCATCGAGGTCGGTAACGGGCTCGAGGGGATCGTCACCGATCTGGCCGCCGCGCGCATCCGCGACGCCATGCGGCCGATGCTCGCCGCCGCGGACTACGGCGGGGGGCTCCTCACCGGTGTGCGCGCACTGGACCAGATCGTCACGGCGGGGCTCGATCCGCAGGCGCCGAAGCCGCAGCCGGCGCGGCGCAGGAGTCGGGGCTCGAGCCTGCTCGGTGTCCTCTTCCTGCTCATCGTCTTCTTCGTGCTGCCCGCCATGCGCGGGGCGGGCAACGCTTCGGCCTATCGCGGATCGCGACGTGGCCCGCTGGGCGGCGGTCCCTTCCTAGGTGGTGGCGGATTCGGTGGCGGCGGCGGTGGATGGGGTGGTGGTGGTGGTGGCGGAGGATTCGGCGGGTTTGGTGGTGGTGGCGGCGGTAGCGGCGGTGGATCCGGGGGAGATTTCTGATGGCCAAGTTCACGACGCTCGAGACCAAGCTTGCACCGTTCCTGGCGCAGTGCGACGACGTTCTCGATGGCACCTACTGCGCGGTGCTCTTCGGGTCCGGTGCGCGCAACGAATGGGTGGAGGGCCGCAGCAACGTCAATGTGCTGCTGGTGCTCGGTGATGCGCAGCCGGGGACGCTCCAGCGGTTGGGCCGCGCCTTCCGGACGTTCGCCGATTTTTCGTCCGAGCCGCCGCTGCTCCTGAGCCGTGCGGAATGGCGCGAGGCGGGCGATGCGTTCCCGCTCGAGATCACCGATATGCGCATCGCCTACACGGTGCTGCGCGGCGACGATCCGATGTCCGAGGTGCTGCCGTCGCACGCAGATCTTCGCCGTGCGCTGGAGCGCGAATTCCGCGGCAAGCTGCTCCAGCTGCGGCGCGGCTTCGTGGCACGCTCGGACGATGAGCTGGCGCTTGGTGCGTTGGCGGCGGGGAGTGTGCGGACATTCGTGCTCCTCAGTCGCTGCACGTTGGTGCTCCTCGGTGAGGCGGTGCCGGCCACGTCGGCCGGCGTGGTGGAGCGGGCGGCGGCACGGCTGGGGTTCGACAAGGCGCCGCTGGAGTTGGCGCTGGCGAAGGGGGCAGCCTCGGAGTGGCGCTGCTCGGTGGAGGATTTCGTTCGGTATCTGGCGGCTGTCGAAACGGCGGTCCGCGCGGTGGATCAACTTCCCTTGGAGGCATGAATGCGCAGCAAGACGTGGGGGATGGTACTGGCGACAGTGATGGCCCTCGGCACGAGTGCGTGCGGCTACAACAACATCCAGACGCTCGATGAACAGGTGAACAAGGGGAAGGCACAGATCGAGACGCAGCTCCAGCGCCGCGCCGACCTCATTCCGAATCTCGTGCAGACGGTGAAGGGCGTCGCCGCGCAGGAGAGCACGGTGTTCATCAGCATCGCCGAGTCGCGCGCCAAGCTCTCGGGCGCGGTGAAGAGCGGCAATATCGGGGCGATGTCGCAGGCCAATCAGGCGGTGACGAGCGACCTCGGCCGGCTGCTCGTGATTGCCGAGGCGTATCCGCAGCTCAAGAGCGATCAGAGCTTCCGCGACCTGCAGGCGCAGCTCGAGGGGACGGAAAACCGGATCGCCGTGGCGCGCACCGACTACAACGGGGTGGTCGGCGAATTCAACGCCTACATCCGCAAGTTCCCGACGAACCTGACGGCCAAGATATTCTCGATGGACAAGCCGCGCGAATACTTCGAAGCCGATGCATCGGCGAAGGAATTGCCGAAGGTGGACTTCTCGAAGTAGCCCGCCGTTCTCGCCTGCGACGAGGGGCCGATCTCCATGGAGATCGGCCCCTCGTTGCATTGGACCAGCCGGATCAGGCTGCCGGCGGCGCGGGCTTAGGGAAGAGGCCTTCGGGCTTGGTGGCCGTGGTGCCGTCCACCGGTGGTGCGCCGAGCAGACGCCACTGAATGGCTGCGGCCCGGCCGGGCTGCCCGAGGTGCGACCAGAGCTGCTCCGCCTTGCCGGGCATGAACGGCGACGTGAGCACCGCCAGCCGGTAGAGGCAGCCCGCGAGCGCGTGGAGCGCATCGTTGAGCTTCGCCTCCTCGCCCTGCTTGGCGAGCGTCCAGGGCGCGGTCTCCACGATGTACTGATTGGCGCGTGTCACGAGTGCCCACGCCGCCTCGGCGCCGCCCTTCAGATCCAGCGCATCCATCGCCTTGCAGTAAGTGGCAATGGTCTGTGCGCCGAAGAGTTCGAGTGGCGTGATCTCCTCCGACGGAGGGACGATGCCGTTGCGGTACTTTTCGATCATCGCGAGGGTGCGGCTGGCCAAGTTGCCGAGGCCGTCGGCGAGGTCGCTGATGTAGCGGGTATCGAAGCGTTCGAAGGTGAAGTCGCCATCGTTCTCGAAGCCGACTTCGCGCAGCAGGTAGTAGCGCAGCGCATCGGGACCATGCCGGTCGGTGGCTTCCTCGATCGACACCGACGTGCCTTCCGACTTCGAGACCTTGGCGCCGCCCCACTGCACATAGCCATGCGCCCAGACCTTCTTCGGAAGCGGCAGGCCGGCAGAGAGGAGCATCGCGGGCCAGATGAGGCAGTGGAACCGCGTGATCCCCTTGCCGACGATATGCAGATCGGCGGGCCAGATCTGCTCGTAGCCGGCCTCGGGATAACCGGTGGCCGAGAGATAGTTGATGAGCGCGTCGAACCAGACGTAGACGGTCTCGTCGTCGCTGCCGGGGAAGGGAATGCCCCACGGCAGGCGCGCGCGGCTCACCGAGATGTCCTGCAGGCCGTCTTCGAGCACGCGCAGCATTTCATTGCGGCGGATGGCCGGCTCCACGGCATATTCGCCGCTGGTGATGAGGCGCAGGACCTCGTCTCGCCAGCGCGAGAGGCGGAAGAAGGTGTTCCGCTCCTTGGTGCGCGAGAGTTCACGCGCGGGATGCTCGGGGCAGCGGCCATCGACGGTCTGGCTTTCCTGCTTGAACTCTTCGCAGCCCACGCAGTAGAGGCCTTCGTACTCGCCGACGAAGAGATCGTCCGGGTTGCGGGCCTTGATCTGCTCGAGCAGCGCGCGCACGCCGTGGACATGGCGCGGTTCGGTGGTGCGGATCCAGTCGTCGGGCGAGCAGAGCAGGCTGCGCCAGGTGGTTTCGAAGCGGTCGCTGATCCCGTCCACCCAGGTCTGCGGATCGAGGCCGGCCTTCTCGGCGGACTGCGCCACCTTCTGGCCATGCTCGTCCATGCCCATGAGGAAGCGCACCTGATCGCCGCGGAGGCGGCGATACCGGGCGATCGCATCGGCGCCGATCTTCTCGAGGGCGTGGCCGAGGTGCGGATCGCCGTTCGAATAGTCGATGGCGGTGGTCAGATAGAACTTGGGCACTCAGCTCTCGCTGCTGGATGATCCGTCAGGCCGGGGACCGCGTCCGCGGCGACGGCCGCGCTTGTTGCGATCGCCGCCGGTGGGTGCGCCGGTGTTGGGCTCGCCGTCAGCGGGGCGGGGTGTGCTGCCTTCGCTGGCGGGTGGGCGGGGGCCGCGCGGGCGATCGTTCTCGCTGCGCGGCCCGTTCGGCGCTTCTCCCTCGGGGCGCGGGCCGCGGCCACGCTTGTTGCGCTTGTTGCCGCGGGGGGCGTTGGTGCCGGCGGCAGGTGCGTCCGGAGAGCCATCCTCGCTACGCGGCCGCTCGCCGCTCGGACGCTCGTTGCGACGCGGACGCTCGTCGCGCGGGCGTTCATCGCTCGGGCGTTCCTCGCGCGGGCGTCCATCGCTCGGTCGTTCAGCGCGACGCGGCCGCTCGTCACGGGGGCGATCCCCGCGCGGTGGCCGTTCGCCGCGCGGCGCGTCCTGCCCCGGTCCACGCGTCTCGTCCTTCGGGGGTGCATCGGGCGCCACCGCACGCGGTTCCGGCCGCGGCGGCCGATTGTCGCGGCCGCGTGGGCGCTCGGTGCGCTCGGTGCGCTCGGTGCGCTCCGGACGCTCACGCCGCGGCTCCGACGGCTTCCGCACCGGCGCGGTCGGCACGGGCTCACCCGCGGCCAATGCCTCAGCCACCGCCTGCTCGGCGGCGCGCTGCACCGGTGACATCCGGCCGGGCGCCACGTTGGCCACCGGCACGATGCCGACCGGATTGTCCGGCCCGATGCCTGCTGCCGTGGCCTGTGCCTGTTCGTCCTGCAGATCGATGAGCGGCACGATCCGCGGCCCATGCTCGTCGCTCCGCAGGAAGACGCGCTCGCGGAAGATGTCCACCGCCACCACGCGTTCCTTGCCGCGAAGCGTATAGAGCGACTTCCCGTCCTTGGGGAAGCGCTTGCGCGAGGCGACGTAGAACTCATGCTCGTAGCGCAGACAGCAGAGCAGGCGCCCGCAGCCGCCGCTGATCTGCTGCGGGTTCAGCGAGAGATGCTGATCCTTGGCGAGCGAGAGATTCACGGGGCTCAGATCTGTGAGCCACGTCGTGCAACAGAATTCCTTGCCGCATCGGCCGATGCCGCCCAGACGCGCCGCTTCATCGCGGATGCCGATCTGACGCAGCTCGAGGCGCGTGCGAAACTGCGTCGCGAGCTCCTTCACGAGATTCCGGAAGTCCACGCGATTCACCGACGAGAAGTACACAACGAGGCGGGAGCGGTCGAACTGCCACTCCGCGTCGCTCACCTTCATGTCGAGCTTGTGATCGCGGACCTTTCGGATGATCGCAATGCGATCCACCTCTTCGCCGCGGCGAAGCTCGTTGGCCTTCTTCACGTCGTCCGGCGAGGCCCGCCGCACAATCCGCGCGAGCGACGCGAGGTACTCGGGGGTGACGTCGGGCTGCGGATACTCGGGCGCCGGCTCCGGTGCCTCGGGGCCGAAATCCACGAAGCCGCTCTCGAGCACCGCCACCGCGCCCTCGGGCACCATCGAACCAGCCGCCGCATGGACAGCAAGCGCCGCATCGAGTGGCGAGACGGCATCGCTGCCGACTTCATCAGCGACGAGGCGCCCCGTGTTGCCTTCAGCGACGGCATCACCGGTGGAGCACGACCGGCAGGCACCGCCGCACTTCGAGACGGCGGTGTCACCCGTGGCACTGATGCGGCCGAAATCGAGCCCGCGCTCCGCGACGACAACGACCGGATCCTCGAGCCGGAGCCGGTCGCTGTCGCTGCCGTCGTATCGGAAGAATGCTTTGCGTGTCCCTTTGAAGCGGACTTCGACGAGTTGCGCCATCAGGTCTCGGCGTATGCGCCCATCGCCGCATACTTCTCGGCGCGGCGCTGGACGAGCTTCGGCGTGCGCAGCTTGCGCAGATCGGCGAGGTGACGAATGAGGGCCTCGCGCAGCGCTTCACCGGTGCCATCGGGATCGAGATGCGCGGCACCGAGGGGCTCGGCGATGATTTCGTCGATCACCTTGAGGCGGAGCAGATCCTTGGCGGTGAGCTTCAGTGCTTCCGCGGCGCGCTCGCGCTGGCTGGCGTCCTTCCAGAGAATCGCGGCGCAACCCTCGGGCGAGATGACCGAGTAGACGGAGTTCTCGAACATGAGGACGCGATCGGCGACGCCCAGCGCCAACGCACCACCGGAGCCGCCTTCGCCGACCACTACCGTGACGATCGGTACCTCGAGCACTGACATCTCCATGATATTCCGCGCGAGCGCTTCGGACTGGCCGCGCTCTTCGGCGCCGAGGCCAGGGTAGGCGCCCGGCGTGTCGATGAGCGTCACGACCGGCGCACCAAACTTCTCGGCCTGCTTCATCAGGCGGAGCGCCTTGCGGTAGCCCTCCGGATGCGGCATGCCGAAGTTGCGCTTGAGGTTTTCCTTGGTATCCCGGCCCTTCTGATGCCCGATCACCATCACCGACTGCCCATCCAGCCGCGCCCAGCCGCCCACGATGGACGGATCGTCCATGTAGAGCCGATCGCCGTGCAGTTCGATGAAGTCGGTGAAGATGGTGCTCAGGTAGTCGAGCGTGTACGGCCGCCGCGGATGCCGCGCTACCTGCACGCGCTGGATCGGCGTGAGGTTGGCGTAGATCTCGGCGCGGAGCGAAATGAGCTTGCGCTCGAGACTCTCGTGTTCGGCCGTGATGTCGATGTCGCGCTCTTCGCCGAGCTTCTTCAGTTCATCAATCTGGCGTTCGAGTTCCTGAAGCGGCTTCTCGAAATCCAGCGTGTAAATCGGTGGCATCTAGTGGGGCCTCGTCTGCTCAATTGGCCTTGACATACTTCACGGCATCGGCGCCGATGATGGCGCGCAACGACGACACGAGTTCCTCATTCACCGCCACCCGGAGGCGGCGGCTGCGGAGCCGGACCGATTCGCCGTTGCCGTCGTTCCAGTCAATATAGATGGCGGTGGGCCCGGGGTGGGCGGAGCAGAGGCGGCTGAGGGCCTTCACGGCGTCCGGCGTGGGCGCCTTGGAGGCCTGCCACCGGAGCGAGAGGGCCACCTGGCCGGTCTGGCGGAGCTCCTCGAGCATCCGGGCGCTCTCGATGATGAACGGCGCCCGCTCCTCGCCCCGGTCGCGGTCGGAGTAGCCCCCCTGCAGGAGCATCACCCCGTCCGCCACGATCGACTGGTTCAGCTTCCCCCACGCTTCGGGGAAGCAGATTGCCTCGGCGGTGCCGTGGAAGTCCTCGAGAATCAGGCGCGCGTACTCCTTGCCCGTCTTTTTCGAAATTTGGCGCTTGACGGCCGTCACCACGCACGCAAGCGACACCTGATGCTCGCTCCACTGGTGCAGCGTCGCGGTGGTGCGGGTGCCGAAGATGCCCACCTCGTCGCGGAAGCGCTCGAGCGGGTGGCCCGAGATGAAGAAGCCGATGACTTCCTTCTCGCGCGTCAGCCGCTCCTGCTCGGTCCACGCCGGAATGTCCGGCAGGCCGGTGTTCCGCGGCCGCGATTCCTCGGCCGGAGCATCGCCAAAGAGCGATTCCTGCCCGGTGTCGCGGTCCTGCTGCTTGAGTTGCGCTTCGCCGATGGCGGCAGCGAGCGCTTCGATGAGCTGCTTGCGGTGTCCACCGAGGGAGTCGCAGGCGCCGGCGGCGATGAGTGACTCGATGACGCGCGCGTTGCAGAGCCGCAGGTCGATGCCCTCGACGAAACCATGGAGCGTCGTGTACGCGCCCGTCTCATGGCCGCGGATGATGCTCTCGATGGCACCACCGCCCACGTTCCGCACCGCGCCGAGGCCGAAGCGGATGCGCATGTCGCCGACGACGGTGAACTTGAAGCCCGACTCGTTGACATCGGGCGGGAGCACTTCGCAGCCGAGTTCGCGGGCTTCGTTGATGTACTGCACCACCTTGTCGGTGCTGCCGATTTCCGACGAGAGGAGCGCCGCCATGAACTCGGCCGGATAGTGCGTCTTGAGCCAGGCGGTCTGGTACGAGAGCACCGAGTACGCCACCGAGTGCGACTTGTTGAAGCCGTACCGGCCGAACGTCTCGATCTGCTCGCTCAGTTCCTTCAGGACTTTCGGCTCGTGCCCGCGCTCGAGGCCGCGCACGGTGAACTTGCCGAGCTCCTGCTTGATGAGCTCGACGTCCTTCTTGCCTACCGCCTTGCGGAGTACGTCGGCTTCGGCCAGCGAGAAGCCCGCCATCACGTTGGCGATGCGCATCACCTGTTCCTGATAGGTGATGACGCCGTACGTCGGCTCCAGCACCTCTTTGAGGAGCGGATGCGGATAGGTGACGGCTTCCTGACCCAGCTTGCGGCGAATGAAGACGTGGTGCATCCCTGCATCGAGCGGACCCGGGCGCAGCAGCGCGTTGCTCGCGACGAGATCGTCGAAGCGGTCGCACTTCATGGCACGCAGCGTTTCGGTGGCGAGCGGCGATTCGAACTGGAAGACGCCGGCCGTACGGCCCCGGCGGAGCGTGGCGTAGACGGCCGGATCGTCGAACGGCAGCGCGTCGATGTCGACCTCGCGGCCATGACGCTCGCGGATCATCTGCACGGCATCGAAGATCACGGTCAGCGTCTTCAGGCCAAGCAGATCCATCTTGAGCATGCCGGCCTTCTCGAGCGGCCCCATCTCGAACTGCGTGATGGTGCTGTCGCTGCCATCGGCGGCGGCGCCGGCCCCCTTGCCGGAGACCGTGCACACCGGCACGTACTCGCTGAGCGGGCCCGGCGCGATGACGATGCCGGCCGCGTGCACGCTCAGATGGCGCGTCATCCCCTCGATGCGCGAGCTCAGGTCCATCAGGCGGCGATACGTGGGGCTCTTGCTGACGGCATCCTTCAGCTCGGGCACTCTGTCCACGGCCTCCGGAATGCTCAGGTTGAACGCCGGCCCCGACGGAATCAGCTTCGTGAGCGCATCCGCTTCGCCGGGCGGAATGCGCATCACGCGCGCCACGTCCTTCACCGCCGCACGCGCCTTCATGCTGCCGAACGCCACGATCTGGCCCACCGCATCGCGGCCATAGCGCTCGCGCACATACTCGATCACTTCACCGCGCCGCTCGAAGCAGAAGTCCACGTCGATATCCGGCATCGAGACGCGTTCCGGATTCAGGAAGCGCTCGAAGAGCAGATCGAACTTGAGCGGACAGACATTCGTGATGCCGAGCGCATACGCCACGATCGAGCCTGCAGCTGAACCGCGGCCCGGCCCCACAGGGATGTTGCGCGCTCGCGCGGCCGCGATGAAGTCCTGCGTGATCAGGAAGTAGCCCGCATAGCCGGCGGTGTTGATGACGCCAAGCTCGTACTCCATGCGCTCCAGCACGTTGGCCGGCAGCGGCGTTCCGTAGCGGCCCTCGGCGCCCGTCTTCGTGAGCTGGCGCAGGAGTTCCTTGTCGTCCACCACGCCCTCGGGGAGCGGGAACGACGGGACAAAATACTTCTTCTCGAAGTCGAAGTCGACGAGCTTCGCGACCTCGGCGGTGTTGCTGATCGCCTCGGGATGATCGGGAAAGAGCGCGGCCATTTCGGCCTCGGTCTTCACATACGATTCGCTGCCGTCGAAGCGCAGGCGCTTCGGATCGTCGAGGTCGCTGCCGGTGGAGATGGCGAGGAGCACGTCGTGCGCTTCGGCGTCTTCGCGGCGGAGATAGTGCGCATCGTTGGTGGCGACGACGCCGATACCGAGCTCGCGGCCGATCTGGAACATGCCGTCGTTGACGAGCGGCTCTTCGCTGAGGCCGTGCTTCTGCACTTCCAGCCAGTAGCCGTCGGGGCCATATGTCTGCTGGAACCAGGCGGCGACCTTCTTCGCCTCGTCGTACCGCTGCATGCGAAGGTTCTGTGCCACCTCGCCCGAGAGGCAGGCGGCGAGGCAGATGATGCCTTCGGAGTGCCGCTCCAGGAGTTCCTTGTCCACGCGCGGCTTGCGGTAGAAGCCCTCGAGATAGCCGAGCGAACTCAGGCGGACGAGGTTCTTCCAGCCAGCGCGGTTCTTGGCGAGGAGCACCAGATGCGAATACGCTGCGGGAGCGCCTTGCGGCTTCTCACGCGCGCGGCGGCTGCCGAACGCCACATACGCTTCGAAGCCCAGGATCGGCTTGATGCCGCCCTTCTTGGCTTCTTCGTAGAAGGAATACGCCGCGTGCAGGTTGCCGTGGTCGGTGACCGCGGCGGCATCCATGCCGAGCGTCTTGGTGTGCTTGACGAGGGCGCCGAGACGGTTGGCACCGTCGAGCAGCGAGTACTCGCTATGGGTGTGCAGATGGACGAACGCCATCGGGAAACCTTACCGTCCGCGCTGCTCGAGTTCTCCCAGAACGGCGTCGAGCGCGACACCGCGGGCTTCGAGAAGCACCACCAGGTGGTAGAGGAGGTCGGCCGCCTCGGACGCGAGACGTTCGCCACTCTCCGCATTTGCTGCGACTACGACTTCCACGCCTTCCTCGCCGACCTTCTGCGAGATCTTGGCGATGCCCTTGTCGAGCAGCGTCACCGTGTAGCTGCCCTCGGGGCGCTCCACCGCGCGCTGGTGCACCAGTGCCGCCAGGCGGGTGAGCAGGTGGGCACCGGGTTCCGGAGCGGTGATGGCCGCGCCTTCAGGGCCCGCCACCGTGGAGAAGCAGGTGCGCGTTCCGACATGGCACGCCGCACCGGTCTGCGCTACCCGATAGAGGATGGCGTCGCCGTCGCAGTCCAACCGAAGTTCAGCGATCTGCTGCAGGTGCCCTGACGTCTCGCCCTTCTTCCAGAGCGCCTGACGCGAGCGGCTCCAGTAATGGGCAAAGCCGGTCTGGAGGGTCAGCTCCACTGCCTCGCGGTTGGCGTGCGCTACCATCAGCACGTCGCCGTTCCGCGCGTCCTGCGCCACGACGGTCACGAGGCCATCAGGCCCGAATTTCACCTGATCGAGCCACGGGGAAGTCGCCATGCGGGGCAATCTATCGGCGCGTAGCTTGCTTGGCAAAAGGTGTTGTCGTACAATGACTTAGCTGTCAAATCCCTGTCATGCCAGTGGGGCATGATGTCTTCCGGAAGTCCTGCCAATGGCGTCTCGTCCTATGCTGCTGCTCTGGATCGCTGGTGTGCTCGTCGCGGGATTCGGGGGGGCGTATGCCGTCTCGCCGACGGTTCGGTATATCGGCCGCGCGGGGATGGAGGAGGCGCGCATCCTCAAGAACGCCCGCCCGCTCGCCAAGATCGCGGCCGATCCCAAGGCCTCGGCGGAGCAGCGGGCAGTGGCGTCGCTGGTGCTTGACGTCCGCGGCTTTGCGGATTCCATCGGCTATGCGGCCAACGACACCTATACCACCTACTCCGACGTCGGCCGCGATACGCTGTTGCTCTCTTTGAGTGCGTCGCGGAAGGACTGCATCTGCCCTTATCAGTGGAAGTGGCCGATCGTGGGGCGGGTGCCGTACAAGGGGTTCTTCGACGTTGGGCAGGCGCAGAAGGCCGAAGCGGAGTTCCAGGCCAAAGGCTACGACACGCAGCTCCGGCCGGCTGCGGCGTTCTCGACGCTGGGTTGGTTCAAGGATCCGCTGCTCTCTACCGCCGTCTCGAATGACTCGGTGTCGCTGGCGTCGCTGGTCTTCCACGAGATCGCGCACAATACGCTGTACGTGCCGAGCGCCACAGCATTCAATGAGAGCTTCGCGCAGTACGCGGGTTACCGCGCGGCGGAGCGGTACTTCTTGGCGCGTGGCGATACGGTCAAGTCGGAGCGCGCCGCCGACCGCTGGCACGATGAGCAGATCCTCGGCGAGTATTACAATCAGTTGGTCGCGCGTCTCGACTCGCTGTACGGCAGCAAGCCCGACTCGGCGGCGCTCGAGGCAGGACGCGCGGCAGCCGGCGAGTGGGTGAAGGCGACGCTCGAGGGCTGGGTTAAGGATTCCGTGCGCACCTTCAAGATCGGGCCGGTGGCGGCGCGTTCGGTGAACAACGCTGCGCTGGTCGGCGTGCGGATCTATCGCACCGAGCTGCGGCTGTTCGAGGCGTGGCACCTGCAGCATGGGGGTGATGTCGCGGCGTCGGTGGCGGCCCTCACGACGCTGATGGAGGGTGCCAAGGGCGATGAGGCATTTGCGCGGCTCAAGGAGGCTGTCGCCACGACCGCTACGGTGGTGGAGCCGCTCCCGCTGGTACCCTCCGCGCCGGTGCCGTCCACTGAGCCGGGTGCCGGTCCGGAATCGTGACATTGGGTTGCTAGTTTGGTGGCTGTAGGTCCGGCCTGCACCTCTTTCAAAGAGTACCCGCATGGATACCAGCGTCTCCCGTCAGCAGCAGGATCGCCTCATCGGCGAACTGACCGAGTTTCTCAAGATTCCGAGCGTCAGTGCGCTTCCGGCGCACAAAGGCGACTGCCTCACCGCCGCACAGTGGCTCGTCACCCAACTCACCACGCTCGGCTGCGCCAAGGTCGAACTGATCGAAGGCCCCGGGCATCCGGTGGTCTGGGCCGAGAGTCCCAAGGTCGAGGGCAAGCCGACGCTCCTCATCTACGGCCACTACGACGTGCAGCCTCCCGATCCGCTCGACGAGTGGATCACGCCCGCCTTTGAGCCGACGATCCGCGACGGTGCCATCTACGCGCGCGGTACCGCCGACGACAAGGGCCAGGTGTTCTGCCTGCTCAAGGCGTATGAGGCCTCACGCGGGGCTGACGGGCTGCCGCCGGTGAACGTGCATTTCCTCTTCGAAGGCGAGGAGGAGTCGGGTGGGCGGATGCTGAGCAACCTGCTCGAAGCTGAACCGTGGCGGGTGGAGGCGGACGTCGCGCTGGTGTGCGACATGTCGTATCACGCCAAGGGGATGCCGGCCGTGTACACCGCACTCCGCGGCATGTGCTACGCCGAGATCCATGTGCGCACGCTCCAGCGCGACCTGCACTCGGGCGAGTTCGGCGGCGTGGCACCCAATGCGATCGAGACGCTCTGCCGGCTGCTTGGCGATCTGAAGAGTGAAGACGGCGAGATTCAGATGCCGAAGCTCTACAAGCAGGTGACGCCGCCGTCGAAAGCGGAGCTCAAGAGCTGGAAGAAGCTGCCGTTGGACCGCAAGGATTACGTCGAGCATCAGGTGACGGCAAAGGCGATCACCGGGCTCAAGCACTATTCGATCTTCGAGCGGCTCTGGGCGCTGCCCACCTTCGAGATCCACGGGATCATCGGCGGTTTCATCGGGGCCGGTGCCAAGACGGTGATTCCGGCGACGGCCACGGCCAAGGTGTCGCTGCGCCTGGTGCCGGGCCTCACGTATACGGGCACGCTCGCGCTACTCAAGAAGGCGGTCGCGAAGGCGGCACCGAAATACGCCGTGGTGGAGGTGACTTCGGTGCACGGGAGCGATGCGGTGCAGGTGGAAGTCGATCATCCGGCATTTGCGGTGCTCGATGCGGCGTTCAAGGAAGTGGTCGGCTCGGCGATGGTGCGGAAGCGCGCGGGTGGGTCGATTCCGATCATCCCGGAGCTGGGCCGTGCGGGCGCGCCGGTGATTCTCACGGGCATCGGCCTCCCGGACGATGGGCTGCACTCGCCGAACGAAAAGCTGGAGCTGGAGCAGCTCTGGACGGGGATCGAGGTGTTTGCGCGGTTCTTCGAGATGCTGGGGGAGACGACGACGGACGTCGGAGTCAGCTGAACGCAGCCCTGACGACGGGCGCGCCAGTCAGCTTTGAGATGCAACGACGAGGCGCCGCGATCTTCGGATCGCGGCGCCTCGTGTGTCGGGGAGCGTGTGTCTACGCGAAGATGCTGTTCAGGTCGATGATCAGCGGCGCACTTTCAGGCACCGGCCATACCAACCGCTCCTGCCAGATCTCGCCTGTTTCCGCATGCGGATGCCAGACCTCCACCTGCTGCTGCTCTGCATCCACCACCCAGTAGTCCGTCACGCCCGCACGCTGGTAGCGAAGGCGCTTGGCGATACGATCGGTACGGGCGCTCGACGGCGAGACGATCTCGACGACGAGGCGCGGGAGCGGGATGGCCTCCCAGGAGCTCGGTGCTTTCGCCATCGCCGATGTCAGAAAGATGTCGGGCTGCAGGAGTTCGTCTTCGCCGAAGGAGAGGTCGGCGGCGACGTTGAACAGCTGTCCCAACTGGTGCACGCGCACGTGGGAAAGCAGCTGATCCACCAACCGCATGAGCACCAACTGATGCCGCGGCGTCGGTGCCGGCGTCACGATGTGTTCGCCATCGATGAGTTCGTGGCGGCAGCCGTCGTTCGGCAGGGCAAGCAGCGCCGCGCGGGTGCGCGGCTCGGTCTGGAGAGCCATGGACACAGGATCGCACCTCGGCGCAGGATTCCGCAACTCGGTATGCGGCACGATGCCGCCGGGACGGTGCGGGTGCATCATCATTGTGGTGCACGGCGGTGCTAACATTGGCGGCACACTAGGCGACCTGCTCGGGCGTGACACGTCAAAACGGCGCCGGCCGCTCCACTTCCACCCGCTGGCCCGTCACCGGATGCACGAACCCCAGATACGCCGCATGCAGCAGCAGTCGCTCGCCATGCTCCGGCGCCTCGCGCC
>Ga0163144_10005049_pt1 | contig 29409 bp, 23 predicted proteins | sample OliLak19BULKMAT1_FD_123175 | JGI IMG/M metagenome (GOLD analysis project Ga0163144, IMG submission 123175) | Freshwater microbial mat bacterial communities from Lake Vanda, McMurdo Dry Valleys, Antarctica - Oligotrophic Lake LV.19.BULKMAT1 | ecosystem: Environmental > Aquatic > Freshwater >...
CTTGCGGACCGTGCTGTCAACCGGATCGCCGCTCGCGCCGGAGAGCTACGACTATGTCTATCGCCACGTCAAGGATCGCGTCTTACTGGCTTCGATCTCGGGCGGCACCGACATCCTGAGCTGCTTCGCCTTGGGCAATCCGCTGCTACCTGTGTTTCGCGGCGAACTGCAGTGCCGCGGGCTCGGCATGAAAGTCGAGATTCTCAACGATGAAGGCCAGGCCGTGATTGAACAGCAGGGTGAGTTGGCCTGCACGTTGGCGTTTCCATCAATGCCGATTGGCTTCTGGAATGATCCTGACGGCGCGAAATATCGTGCCGCCTATTTTTCTCGCATCCCGAACGTGTGGTGTCACGGCGACCACGCGATGCTGACCGTCAACGAAGGCATCATCATTTTCGGCCGTTCAGACGCCACTTTGAATCCTGGCGGCGTTCGCATTGGCACCGCCGAGATCTATCGCCAGGTCGAACAGCTGCCCGAAATCCTTGAGTCCTTGGCGATCGGACAGGACTGGGAAAATGACGTTCGGGTGGTCTTGTTCGTGCGGTTGCGCGACCAGGGCGTGCTTGACGAAGCGCTTAAAGATCGCATCAAGCGGACCATTCGAGAACACACCACGGCGCGTCATGTGCCGGCCAAAATCATCGCCGTGCCCGAGCTACCGCGCACGATTAGCGGCAAGATCACTGAACTGGCGGTGCGTGAGATCGTGCACGGACGGCCGGTGAAAAACATCGACGCGCTGGCCAACCCCGCCGCGCTGCAATTTTTCACCGGCTTGGCCGAGCTTGCAAAATAGCCGAAGGCCCTACCGCTCTGGTGACCGCTGGTGACCCCGGATGGGGTCTTGGTAAATGCCGGTCAAGGCCGTTGCGAAACATCGCAGCGGGATTGCAGTCGAAAAACGCTGATGGTGTCGCGAGAATTTTTCGCGATGGGCCTTGCCCGGCATTTGAGTTAGGAGCAAAGTCACTCCAGGTGCGGCCAGATGCGGCCAGACGCGGAGGAAGACCATGGGTGCGTGGGGCAGTCAAAACCAAGAACATGTTCAGCGGCAGCAACCAAGCTCAGGAAGCGCAGGTCGGAGCGCGGCACCGCTTGATTTTCGCGAGCATCCCGACGTGCTGAGCTTCTATGCCAGCGTTGAAAGAAAGGGCTGGGACACCGTAGATCACATCCTCGACGATGAGGAAAGTGATGATTTCTTGGAAACCGCCGAGGGCATGGAGACCCTCGCTGCTGGCTACCTGATCGCCGCGCTGGTGGATCAGCGCATGCCAAGTCAGGCCATTGCGCAGCGTGCAGTTGCAAAGCTGCGTGCAGATCGCGCCAGCATGAGAGAGCTGGTCACCTGGGCGCGACGCGCGCGCAACGGCGTTTCTAGAGTACTTGGTGAGGATTCGCAGCTGCGCGCGCTGGCGGAAGCCTCCGATGACTGGCAAGGCTGGGCGGCAGTCGTCGAGGAACTGCTCGACCGGCTTGGCTAGCTTAAGCAAGGCAAGCGCTGCAAGCGTTCGACGCTTTGCGCGGACAACTATTGGAGCACGTGGCTTGGGCTGACGCCGGGATGAAACAGTCGTTCCGCGTCAATGGCATCGAATCGATAGGGCCTGGCACAAAACTCGCAGCGCACCTCCAAAACGCCGTGGTTTCCGTTCAGGGCCTCAACGCACTCATCGTGGCCAAGCTGCACCAGCATCGCCTCTACCTTTGCCCGCGAGCAGCGACAGCTGAAACTGAGCTCGCGAAAGCCGGTCCATTCCAGGTTTTCTTCAAAGAACACGTGCGCCACCAGTTCGTTCGGCGCCCTGAGTAACCATTCGTCGGAACGAATCGTGGCCGCCAGATGCTGCACGCGATTCCAGCCATCAGCGTCCAGCGGCTGTTGCAAGCCGCCCTGCTCCGGAACCCGCTGCAACAGCAGGCCCGCTGCACCTTGAGCGTCGCTGTGCAAAGCCAGCCAGGTCGGTATTTGCTCGGAGCGCGCGAAGTACTGGGTCAGAACCTCGGACATCGAATCCGATTCGACCGCAATGATGCCTTGATAGCGCTGGTCGCCCTCGCGTGGCTCAACGGTGATCGCACAACGATCGCCGACAGCCCCCAGCGTCCAATCCGACAACTCATCCAGCGCGAACTTCGCGATCGCGCGCATGCCGCCGTGGTCGTTGCATTCGGCTAACAGCAGTCGCAATCCGCGTGTGGACTGAAGCTGCAGGGCGATGCGCTCCGCGTGTTTCAATCCGCTCATCACCAGCGCGCTGGCAACCAATGCCTGCTTAAGCAACTGCTGCACTTTGTCTGGATACTGATACTGCGCCAACACTTCATCAGCCACTCTTTCAATACGCACAATCGCACCGCGTACCCCGCAATCAGGCAACATGAACCCGTAGATCTGATCACTCATGATGATGACGACTCCTCTTTTTGCATCAACAACTGCGGCCAGAAAGCTGCCCGCAGCGCGACAAAGCCGCCAAGTATGGCGGATTTCCTGATGTGGACTCTGCTCCGTCGGATGCTTCGTTTAAGCTTTTGGATGCTGCTCGGCTTTGTGCTGGCTACGGTGCTTTTGGTTGCCCTCTTGCGCGTGGTCAACCCAGTGAGCAGCGGCATTATGCTGTTTCGCAGCCACCAAGCGTGGCAAGCCCAGCGTCCGTTTGTGGCGCGTCGTTGCTGGACTGACCTGAAGGACATGGGTGTTGCGCTCCCGATGTCCGTCATCGCGGCGGAAGACCAGCGATTCAAGGATCACTGGGGCTTTGACCTGGTTGAATTGAAGGCCGCCTTGAGCAGCAAGCGCACACGCACGCGCGGCGCCAGCACGCTGTCACAGCAAACCGCCAAAAATCTGTTCCTCTGGCCCACACGCAGCTGGCTGCGTAAAGGTCTGGAGAGCTATTTCACCGTGCTGATCGAGTCGCTTTGGTCCAAACCACGCATTCTGGAAATTTATCTGAACACGGTCGAATTTGGCCCGGGCTTGTTTGGCGCCTGTGCCGGCGCGCGGGCGCATTTCCAGCGTGAAGCCGGCGCGCTGAGCGCACAACAGGCGGCGCAACTGGCGGCGATTCTGCCCAACCCGCACCGGTTACGCGCCAATCCTCCGGATGCGACGGTCAGTGCAAAAGCGGCGCGCATCGTGCGCCAAGTGCGCCAGCTTGACGGCAAAGCCTATCTGGATGCGCTTCACTAGACTGACTGTGCCTTAAATCCAGAGCTTCCAGTCTCGATCAATCTGAACGAGCTTTAGGCCAATCGTCATGGCATCAAGCCGCCCCGGAGCCTTGAACGCGTCGCCGAGAGCCAAAACACAACATAGAACGCCGTTTTGGTTCAGCCCTCCCGATGCAAACGCGAAGCGCTCGTTTGCGCATGCTTCAGCTCGACCCGATAAACTAGCTCCCTCTTGAAACTCGGAGCTATGGCTCATGCGCGCGCACTTCTGGACCATAGTGGTAGCTTTGCTGCTCTGCGCTTCGACCGCAGTGGCGGCCAAAATGTACAAATGGGTCGATGACAAGGGCAACGTCTACTACAGCGACCGAGTTCCGCCCGACCAGGTCAAACAAGGACGCCAGCAGCTCAATGCTCAAGGGGTTGCGGTCGAGCAGGTTCAACGTGCCAGAACGCCGGAAGAGATCGCAGCGGCGAAAGCGAAGGCCGCCGAAGCAGCGCGTGTGCAGGCTGAAGCCGATAAGATTAAGCGGGCAGATGACGCGCTGTTGAACTCGTACGCAGAAGAAGGCGATCTCAAACGCAATTTTGACGCGCGGGTTGAACTGCTGGAGCAGCAGATCCAAAGCGCTGAGGCGGATATCAAGATCCGACAAAATAACCTGGACGCGCTGGTTGCGGTTGCGGCAAGAGATGAGCAATCCGGTAAGAAAGTGGCGCCCGCGGTCACCACCATGATTGACGATTCGCGCAAGGTCATTGAGCAGCAGCGCGCATTGATTGTGGAAAAGACCAAGGATCGTTCCGGCGCTCAGGCTAACTACGACGAGCAATTGCGCCTCTACCGGGAAGCCCTGGCGCGGCGTAAGGCCAAGGCTGAAGTGTTCAAGGAATGAACTTGTGGCGCCAAAGAGCGTCTTGAGGCCAAGCTGATTTTGACACACCCATTTTTCAAGGATGAATATGTTTAAACTTTTGCTTGCGGCCACTCTCTTGCCCAGCCTGATGTTGGCCCAGGGTAACCCCACCGATGAGCTGAGCATTGCTACCCGGGGCACAGCAACCGCTCTGGGAATTGATTTTGAAGCCCAATTGGCGCGCGCCAACCCCAATGACCGCGGGGTCATCCTGGCTAGCGGCGAGCGCATGCAGCAGCTTGCGGAAGGCATCCTGATGAACCGTCAGCTCGCGAACGAAGCACGCACCGCCAAGCTTGATGCCGATCCAGTAGCGCAGCGCGAGCTTCTGCTGGCAGCGGAAGGCATTCTTGCGCGGCGCGCCATCGAAAACATGATGCTGAAAGCGGAGCGACCGCGCTTCGAACAATTGGCGAAGGAGCTATTCATTGCCGATCGCGATTCCTACAGGCAGCCAGATCTGGCGCAGGTGCAACACATTCTGATCGGCAATGACAAGCGAAGCGACGCCCAAGCCCTTAAGCTGGTGCTTGAAGTGCAGGCCAAATTGACCGCGGACAACTTCGAGGAGGTTGCGCTAGAAAGTTCAGAAGACCCCAGCGTCGCCCAGAACAAAGGCATCTTCAGTTTATCAAGCAACGAAACCTCAGCATACGACCCGGCGTTTTTTGCCTCGTCATTCCTGCTGAAAAAGCCAGGCGACACCACTCAACCGGTGCGCACACAGTTCGGATACCACTTGATTCGTCTGATCAGCCGGGAACAGGGTCGCGTCACGGAGTTTGAAGAGGTCAAGGACAGGCTGGTCCAGGATCTGGCCGCGAAATGGGAAGAGCGCACGCGTAAGGAGCTGTTCGAGAAGTACCGCGCGTTTGCGACCAACGTCGATCAAGATGCGGTTGAAAAGCTACGCGATCGCTTCCAGCTTCCCTCAATGCTCAAGCCCCAGGCGATTAACCCGAGCACCGTGCCGCAGGCGGCACCGGGCTCCCAGTAAACGTTCGTGGCGCCGGTCCACCCAGAAGCATAGAGATTTACGCCGTCATGACTTTGGTACCGCCGCATTCGATCCCCTCGCCAGCCCTCCCCGGCCATCGAGGGGGGCGTCAGAGCAAAAGCACACACATGAATGATTTCCACGGCAACTGTGCTTCGGCAGCTTGAGCTCTGGCGGAGTTTTACCGCTCGCGAGCTGAAGACGCGCTACCTGGGAAGCATCAGCGGCGCGGCCTGGGTGTTCATTCACCCGGCCGTGCTGCTACTGCTATATAGCTTTCTGTTGACTGTTGTGTTTCAGACCCGCATGCAAGGCGTCGCCGCGCAGCAGGTGGTTGCGCACGTGGCCATCGGGCTCTGGCCCTGGTTGATGTTTTCCGAGGGACTGCAGCGCGCCACGGGCAGCCTGCAGGAGAATTCACCCCTGCTAGGCAAGGTTTCGGTGCCCAGTCATTTGCTGGTCCTGGCAAGCTTGAGCGCCACCTTTCTGTTGCATTGCGTGGGCTACCTGTTCGTGATTGCGCTGATGGCAGGGCTCGACATGGGTATTGAGTTGAGCGGCGTTGTGGTCGTCCTACCTTTGCTGATCATGCTATTTGGTTTGTGCGCCGGGCTGGTCCTTATGCTCGCGCCACTGCAGATCTTTGTCCGCGATCTGGCGCAAGTGCTGGCCCAGGTGCTGGCCTTCATGTTCTTCCTGACGCCGGTCCTGTATGGAAAAAGTCAGCTGCCCGAGGGCATGCACTTCTGGATGTCCTTGAATCCTTTAAGCTTTTACATCGAGCATGCGCGGACCGCATTGCTCACCGGCGAGCATGGACCTGAGCCAGGCGGTGTCCTGCTTGCCTTGCTGTTGGTTGCACTCAGCTTGGCGCTGGGGATTGGGCTGTTTCGCCGCTTGCGCGGTCATCTGGAAGATTTTCTTTGAGCCTGCTGACGCTATCGGGGGTTTCGAAGTCATACCCAAAGCTGCGCAATAAGCGCGAGCACTTGCGCGCGGTAGCCAGCCTGCTGTTTCGCGGACGTCTGCCTGCGGCCCTGACGTCTCCGGTGTTGCAAAACATCTCCTTATGCGTCGAACGCGGCGCGTCTTTGGCCGTGATTGGCGAAAACGGGGCGGGCAAGAGCACCCTTTTGAAGCTGCTTACCGGCGTGCTGCAAGCCAGCTCAGGGTCGATGCAGCTCAATGGCAGCATCGGCGCCCTGCTTGAGCTGGGCGCCGGCTTCCATCCGGATTTGACCGGGCGCGAAAACATTGAGCTGGCCGGGCAGCTGATCGGCTGGTCCCCGCGCGAGATCAAGCAGGCCAGCGAGGGCATCATCGCTTTTGCGGATATTGGCGACTACATCGAGCAACCGATCAAGCACTATTCAAGCGGGATGGTGGTGCGGCTCGGATTTGCCGTGCTTGCCAGCCGAAAGCCGGACTTGCTGATCACCGACGAGGTGCTCGCGGTTGGCGATGAGAGCTTCCAGAAGAAATGCGTGGCCTGGACCGAGCAATATCTTGCGCAGGGCGGCACGCTGATTTTGGTATCGCACAGCATGTATCACGTACAGAAGCTGTGTCGGCACGCGCTATGGCTAAAACGAGGCCGCGCCGAAATGCAGGGCGAAGTGTTTGCGGTGACGCAGGCTTATCTTGCGTACCACGAGCGCAAAGGCAACAAGCAAGCGAGTGCAATCCGCAACACGGACCATAGCCAATATCAGGTCAAGCGCGTCAGCCTGAATGGAAATGAAGCAGAAAACGGCTTTCAACACCGGCAGGACGAAGACCTGCGCGTGGAAGCCGATTTGTATGCGCCCGATGCACGTGTGCCGCAGATTCTGGTCGGAATCGTGCGCGCCGACGGTACGCCCGTGTTCGGTTTTGGCAGTGAATTCGATCCTGTGCAGCCACTAGCTTTGCCGGGTCAGCTGTTGCGCTACCGCGTTTGCTTGCCGAACCTCGCGCTTTTGCCGGGCCACTATCAAATCAGGGTCTCAGTGCTCGATCCCGAAGGCGTCCGGCTGTTTGATACCGCAACGCATGAAATCGTGGTGCAGGGCGCCAGCCGGCTGATGGGCATGGTGCGTTTGCCCTATCGATGGCTGACGGACTAAGCCCGGATGCTGGTGCATGGCCTGCAAACTCGCATTGTGGTTCCGATCTTCAACGCCGCGCACGCAACCGAGGCCTGCCTTCGGTCGCTGCTCGCAGCAACGCCGCCTGAGTTCGCGATCGAACTGTATGACGACGCCTCGACTCAGCCTGAGATGCCTGCCCTGCTGGCGCGCTTCGCGGCGCAAAGCCAGGGCCGCATGCGCGTGGTGCGGCAAGCCCAGAATCTTGGCTTTGTTGCCAACTGCAATCGCGCGATGGCGAACACCGAAGAGCATGTTTTGCTGTTGAATTCGGACACGCAGGTCAGCTCCGGCTGGTTGCCAGAAATGCTGGCAGTGGCGCAAAGCGCGCGCGACGTGGCCAGCGTCACGCCGTTTTCCAATAACGCGGAAATCTGCTCGTTCCCAGAACTATGTGTTGCTGCGCCGGTGCCCGTGAACCTTGATGTGATTGCCCGCGCGCTGCGCTTGGCGGAGCCATCGCCGCCCATAGAGCTGCCGACGGCGGTCGGCTTTTGCATGTGGATCAATCGCCACGTGCTGCGCCGCATTGGCGACTTCGACTGGGCTACGTTCGGGCGCGGCTACGGCGAAGAAAATGACTGGTGCTGCCGCGCCACGGGCCACGGCTTTCGCCACCTTCTGGCAGCACGCGCGTACGTTACGCACGTCGGCGGGCAGTCCTTCGCGCCGCTTGGCGAACGTCCCGGCGGCGCGGCAATGCAGCGACTTTTGGCGCGCTATCCACATTACGCACGCATGATTCAGGACTTCATTGCCGCGGATCCGATTGCGCCGGCGCGGCTGCGCGCACTACAGCATGGGAACCCGACGTCATGAGCACGGCGATGGCATTTGACGGCGAACGCTTCACCCCAGAGTGCGTGCGCGAAATGTGGTACGAGCACTACTCACGCTACGCCTTTGCGGCGCAGTTTGCGCACGGCAAGCGGGTGCTCGACTGCGCCTGCGGTGAGGGCTATGGCAGTGCCATTCTTGCCAGCCACGCAGCCACGGTCCAGGGCTGCGATGTTTCCGAAGCGGCCGTGGCTCATGCGCGCCTGGACTATGCGCGCAGCAATCTGGTTTTCACGCAAGCCAATGCCCTGGCACTGCCCTTTCCGGATGCCAGCTTTGATTTGCTGGTGTCGTTTGAAACCCTGGAGCATCTGCACGAGCACGCGGCACTGCTGGCAGAGTTCCGGCGCGTGTTGGCGCCAGACGGCGTGCTGATGATCTCGACGCCAGACAAGCTGATCTACAGCGACCTTAGCGGTCAGCAGAACCCTTTTCATGTGCGCGAGCTCTATCGGCATCAGTTCGAACAATTGCTCGCCGCGCACTTTCCGTTTCAGCGCATCTACGGCCACAAGCTGCTGTTCCAGTCGGTCATCTTCGATCTCACTCAGTGCATGCGTGCCAGTGCGCACACGATGCACGAGTCGGAGCTGCAGCCGGGCCTTGGCTACGCACCGACCTATCTGATTGCGATCGCCAGCATGCGCGAGGCAGCGCTGCGACCGTTCGTGGGACTGATGCATCTCTTTGGCGAATCCGCTGAGACCCTATACCGGCACTATGAGGCGGAAATCCGCAACGGCATTTATGCAGCGGAGCGCATCAAGGCGCTGGAAAACGAACTTGCGCAGCTGCGCCAGTCGCACGCGCCATGAAGTTAGATTTCATGCCTCGCTTTCCCCTGCTCAGCCCTCCCCAAATATAGGGCAGGGAGCAAACAAGCTGATTCTGAACAGATTTCAGCGAAACTGATCGACTTTCACACCAACAGCGCCACCCAAGTTTCAGGAAGCCACGATGGAACCAGCCCTTTACGCCGCCGCCCCAACCTCCCGCCTGCCTGTTTCGAGCGAAGAGTGGCTACTTGTCACCCGCCATGGAGAGCGCCATGTGCTGGCGCGAGGCGTGCTCCAAGCGCTCGACTTATTTGGCGAGTTTCGCAGCCTTGACGAGCATCGCGAAGCGCTCTTTGGCGCGCTTCCCGATCTGCGCCGCCAGCCCGAGCAAGTGGAGCGCGTGATCGCGAACCTGATCCAGCGCCGGCTGCTGCTGGAGGCTAAAGATGCATTTGAGCGCATCAATCGCAAGCTCGCTGCACCGCTAGCGCCTCTGCGCGTGGTGCTACTGGCGCGCGGCCGTAGCCTGCACAAACTGGCTGAAGAACTGGCCCAACGTGACGATTGGCAGGACCTGATCGTGGTTGCCGACGGTGCGGACGAAAGCACGCTGAAGGTCCTGCTTGATCGATTGCCCGATCGCGAGGTCAAGGTCGTGCACCGGCAAGCACTGCGCGCGCAGGCGCATGACAACATCAGAGCCCTACTGGACACCGATATCAACCTAGCGCTCTGGTTGTCTGCCGGCCGACGTTTACTTTGGCTGGATGACCTGATGCACTTGCCGGTGCGGCGGCGCACGGGCGCCGCGGTTCCGGTGCAGCTGACTGAAAACGCGATGCGTACGATCGAAGATTTCGACAGCCATGCTGGCGCGCTCGAATCCGGAGCTGCGGAGCATTTTGCGGCCCATAGCGCGCTGTGCGGAGGCGATCTGTCCGGCTTGAACGAGCTTCATGGCCCCTGGAGCGAGCAGGCTTTATACGGCCTCGCTCCCGGAGCCTTGATCGGTCTTGAGCATGGCGCGCGCATCCGGGCCACCGTAGCCGGCACGCGTGGCAGCGCTGATGGCGGCCATAGCCTGTGGCTTTACGGCGTCTACACCATGCAACCAAGCTGGGCGAGCAGCCAGGAACGCTATCAGCGCTGCGTCGAGGCCCAGGCGCTTGGGCACGGATGCAATGAGACGCGCATCATGCGCACCGGTGCTTGGCGCCCGCTGTTGATCGATTCTGGCCTTGCGCACGGCTTTGCAGTAGGCAGCAATCTACACGCCGACCGCTGCTTTCATGCGCTTTCGCAGTACTTCCGACCCGACACGGTGGTGGCGCACCTGCCGGACTCGGTGGGCCGCAGCGCGGGCCTTAGCCGCGCGCGCGCCGAGGTCAATCGCGATCCGTTACCGCCCACGCTGAACGGCTTCGTTGCCGACCATGCAAGTGGTCTGGCAGAGCATATTCTGGCCACTGATTTGGCGCCGAGAGCAGCTCGCCTGGCGGACAGCCTGCGCGATCTTGCGGAAGCCACCAACGAGCATCGTCGCAGCGTGCTCTGGGACTATCTCAGCGTCCAGCAAGGCCGCTTACTGCATGCGCTGCAGATCACGCTTGAAAGCTCGGAAGGCATGCCGGAATACTGGCGCAAGGACATCATTGAGCTGGCGCACAACTATGGCTCAAGCCTGATGCAGGCGCGCACGGCGCGCTTGCATGAGTGCCCTGCCGGTGCCGATCAGGACGCCGCGAGCGAACATTTCGCGGCCAGTCTGCGCGCGACCGCGGAGCACATCTGCGCTTGGACAGCGCGCCCGCTCGCCGAATAGAGGTTTCGAGAGCTCGCGGTCGCCCAGTTGAGCTGGCTACATGCCCGATTGCTTGAGGATGTCGAGGATGGCTTGCTTGTCGGCTGGCTTTGGAATGAGTGCCTTGGCGCCCTGCATTTTGGCCCAGAGATGATCCGCCTTTTGATTCTTGGACGACACAAAGTAAATTGGAATCATCTTCGTGGTTGGATCCTGCGCCAGTGCCCGACAGGCCTGATAGCCGTCCATTTCGGGCATCACGATATCCATCAGAATAAGGCTCGGCTTTTCGGCCTTGGCTTTCTCAACCGCTTCGCGACCGTTAACCGCAGAAACCGCGAAACAACCAGCGTCTACGATGATCTGCCTGAGAAATGCGAGCTCGGCGGGAGAATCATCGACCACCAATATCTTTTGCATGCTTACCGATCCTTAGTAATTTCGTGAGTACCCAATAGGACGTGAGGCGAAGCCGCCCTGCGCTGCTTCACACTGACATGAGCTTGTAGCCGCGCGTGATCGCGGCTTGCCGATCATTCTTAAAGCGACGCATCATCACGCGATCGACTGCGGTGTGAAAAGTCTTTAAATCGATTGGCTTAACCAAATAGGTGTCGCAACCGGCAAGCGCACCGCGCGCACGATCAAACGGCGACGAACGGCTGGTCAACATCACCACAGGCAGGCTCTTAGTGTGCTTGTTGGCCCGCACATTGCGGCAAAATGTGTAGCCATCCGTGCCGGGCATGACCACATCCAGAAACACCAGATCAAAGCTGGCGCGCAGCAGAATCGAGGAAGCCTCATCCGCATTCGCGGCCTGTTCAATCTTGAAGCCAATCCGACTCAGCGCAGCATCAATTTGCGTTCGCACCGTGGTGCTATCGTCAATCACCATCGCGCGCAGTGGCCCCGCGTCCTGAACCTGCGCGGGTGCGGCAGCCAGCGGAGCGCCTCTGTGGTCAGCGCGCGCGGAGGCAGCTGCGGCGGCTGGAACGCTCGCCGAAGTGACAACCGCATGATCAAGCGCGCCACCGATCTGAGACAGCAGCATGCGCCGCACAATTCTGAATGCCGAATCGCCTTGACGGCCGTCGTCGGAAACAAAGATTGCAATGATGTTCGAATTCCGACTGCGCGCTTCGCTGAGCTGCTGCAGCGCTGGCGGCACATTGGCGTCGATGACCGCGACATTGGCCGCTGCTGTGGAATCGGCCTCGCCCAGCACCACGTATTCAAAGCGTTTGTTTGCCGACCGGGTCAGCACAATCTCGATCATGCGACGGTCTTTGGGCGACATACCCAAGAGCGTAACCACATAACGGGGCAAGGACATTCATGGCTCCAATCGTCGGCTCAGACCGCCGAGCGGAACGATACCGCAATTTACGCGGGCGCCCATCGCGCGGAGCGAATCTTGTGCGCGAATTTACTAGGCGCTCAAGTGCTCAATCCTCAAACCCAGAGGCAAAAATGAGCTGGGAGAACGGCACCACCGAGTTCACGAAGAACTGCACGGCGGAGTTTGCACCACCGCTTAGCTGCACTTGCCCAGGCACCGGCGCGGCGTCGCTCTCAAAGCCGAAAGTGTATGCGCTGGCCCAGGGTTGCGATGTGCCGCTCGGCGCCGACCAGAGCATGCTGCCGAGCTGGATCTGTTGCGTCCAATCATTCGCGGCAGTTTCATCGCCGTCGAAAAAACGCTGGTTCGCGACGTTTGCCGGTGCGTTGGGTATGCGCAGCTGGGTCAAGCCTATCGAACGGGTCAGGCGCTGATTGGGCGCGGCACCGACGAACGTCGATTGCATCCAATCCAGATTGAGTACCACATATTGGTATCGCCAAGCTCGGCTGGTGCCTGGCACGACTCGCACGCCCACCTGCACAAACCCTTCGGGGCGTTCGACCGTACTTAATGTGCGCGCCGTGGGCGTCGGCGGATGCGCTTGCCAACGTTCCAGCACGGTGCCGTTTTGAAACGGACCCACTTCATTGTTGAACAGCCACTGCTGCGCATCGGCCAAATAAAGTGGCTTGAGCTTCGCGTGTCCCATGCTGTTGAAGATGTTGCCGTCATCGCGCACCACGTACCAACCATCGAAGTAGTAGCTGGCGCCGGGGTTCAACGCCGGGTCAAGCGCGCTTTCCCGCACCACCAAGCGATGCTCATAGGGACCGTAATTCTGCACGTCAATCGGTTGGCCATCGCAGTTCGGATCGTAAATCGAGCCGCAGCGGCCCCACACGGCGCTTCGCGGATCAATCTCATTGCGCGGACCGAGGTCGCAGCCATCCGCGAATAGGCAGTTGCCGGACCCCGGCGTGTCGTTGTTTCCAGCCGCGTAGACATCACCGCAGTTGAGTCCAAGAATGTGGAAATTGGTGCAATCGCAGCCGTCGTTGATGGTCAGAAACGCATGTTTGACTCCGCTGCGCGTGATCTGGCGCAGTTCGCCGTTCTGATCAATGCGATACATCGACCACACCAGCATGGGGTGCTGGTCATTTCCGTACGGCGGAAACACGCCTGAGAACTTGCTGTACCAAGGAATATCCTTATTTCCCACGTTGCGCAGATAGGCATCTGGCGCCACCACCATCTCGCCATCTTGACCACCAGGACCATCGATGTTGCGTCCGCGCATGAACTGGAAAGCATTCAACGCCACCAGCCCCACATCGCCGGGCTGTCCGGGCGTCGGCCAATTTGGCGTGGCGCAGCGATTTTCACGCAGCGCTGTGCTTTGTCGCGCGGTCAGCTTGGCCTCAATCACGCCATAGCCCATTTGCTCGCCGGTCAAGCGCAGATTGCCCAACGCCTTTGCCAAGGCCGGCCCGACTCGCACGTCCATATTGCGCAAGCTGAGCCGCTTGGCGGCCAGATCAAGCACATGGTGGATGTTCTGGAACTGCCACCACACGGCGCCATCGGCATCGACCAGCGCAAAAGTCAGTGGATCACTTTGGGTGGCGACCAGGGCCGCGCCGTTCAGCGTAAACTTGCGTCCGCGGATTTGCATCTGCAGCCCACTGGCCAGATCGAAGCCCCCGTCGAGCGCTTGTTTGAACAGGCCGGCGGGCGCCAGAAAGCGCAGCTCGCGGGCGCCAAGATCCATAGTAAAGCTTGAGCGCGTGCCGCTCAGCCCCACGCCAAGACCCCAGGCGTCCATGCGGTTCTCAAGCAGCTGCACATTGAGGCGCTCACCTTCAGCACGCCAGTACATGCCGCTGGCGCCGCTTATGTTGGCCTCGACAGTATTGGCCTCGATCATGTTGGCCTTGACGATGTCGGCGCCGACCTCCTTGTCCTTGACCAAGTTGATCGGCAGCGCACTGGCGCTGAGCCTGATCGGGTCGGCACTGAGCGCAAAACCAGCGCTAAGGCAAAAGCATGCGAGCAATAATCGCTTCATAGATTTCAACCATCGGTTCCAAATCTGCCACGTCCACCCACTCGTTCACTTTGTGGATGGACTCATTTACCGGCCCAAGCTCAACCACTTGTGCCCCTGTCGGCGCTATGTAGCGCCCATCTGACGTGCCGCCGCCGGTATCACGCAGCGGCCGTTCGCCGGTGCGTTCAAACACCGCTTGCTCAACCGCATCAAGCAGCAATCCCGCGCCGGTCAAAAACGGCGCACTGGCCACGCGCGTGCTGAATTCGTAGCGCAGCGCGTGGCGGTCAAGCACGCCGCGCACCTGCTGTTGGATGCTTTCTGCGCTCGAAGCAGTACCAAAACGCCAATTGCATTTGACCAGCAATTCACCGGGAATCACGTTGTTCGCCCCGGCACCGGCAGCGATCTCATAGATGACAAACGAGGTGGGCGGGAAATGCGCATTGCCGCGATCGAATTCATACCCGACCAGCTCCTGCATGGCTGGCGCGAAGCGATGGATCGGGTTGAGCGCTTTTTCTGGGTACGCGACATGCCCCTGCACACCCAAAATCTTCAGATAGCCGTGCAAAGAACCGCGTCGACCATGGCGCACGCGATCACCAAACCGAGCTGAACTCGAAGGCTCACCGATCAGCGCATAGTCAATCCGCTCACCGCGTTCGGCCAGCCACTCCATGACCTTCACAATGCCGTGCTTGGCCGGCCCTTCTTCGTCACTGGTCATCACATAAGCCAGCCGACCCGGATGGGTTGGGTGCTTGCTGACAAAGCGCTCGGCCGCAAGCGCGAGCGCTGCCACGCCGGATTTCATGTCGGCGGCACCGCGACCGTAAAGACGGCCATCACGAACCGCAGGCTCAAACGGCGGCGAATGCCAGGCCTCAAGCGGTCCGGGCGGCACCACATCCGTGTGCCCCACCAGAGCCAGCGTGGGACCGGAAGCGCCATGCACGGCCCAAAGATTGTCGGTCTCGGCAAAGCGCAGGTGATGGATGGCAAATCCAGCTGCGGCGAGGCGTTCGGCGAGCAACTGCTGGCAGCCCGCATCGTCCGGAGTCAGCGATGCTTGGGCGATTAGTCTTGAGGTCAGGTCGAGGCAAGAAGTCATCTGCGGATGATGCCTCAGATACACTCGACCGCTTCCCCCACTGATTCACACTTGTTCATGCCGCTTGAATGGCTTACCCGTATTTTGCTGCGCCGCGCCACGTTGTTGCTGACCGGAGCCCAGGCTGAGTTCTCTCGTTGGCCGGAAGCACGTCCGTCGGTGTATTTCGCCAACCATTGCAGCCATGCAGACTTTGTCCTGGTTTGGGCGGCATTGCCCAAGCTGGTGCGCGACCTCACCCGCCCGGTGGCGGGCGCGGACTACTGGAATGGCGACCCGATTCGTCGCTACATCGGCCAAAAGGTGGTGCGCGCAGTACTGATCGAACGCGACCCGGACGCGCGCAGCGAAGACCCGATTGCGCAGATGGCGCAAGTTTTGTCCGGCGGCGAATCCCTGATCCTGTTTCCGGAGGGCACCCGCAACCTCAGTGAAGCGCCGCTGCTGCCGCTCAAAAGCGGTTTGTTCCACCTTGCCAAGCACTGTCCGGCTGTTCCGCTGATACCGGTGTGGATCGACAATTTGCACCGCGTGCTGCCCAAAGGCGAGTTCATTCCGGTACCGCTGCTGTGCAAGCTGCGTTTCGGTGCCGCGCTTGGAGTCGGCGCGAGCGAAACCAAAGGCGAATTCCTCAGCCGTGCTGGGCAAGCCCTGCTTGCACTTCGCCCGCGGCGCGGGATCACGGCCGCAAATGAACTCAGCGCCAAGATCTAGTTCTTGGAACCCGGCTCATGCAAAGCGAACGTGATGTTGTTCGAATCGCCTGCACACGCAGGCCAGTAACGCCATGGCCCCACTCCAGGCTCCCGACACGGAATGTGTTTCAAGTTAGCGAATGTGTTTCAAGTTAGCATTGCCCACTCGGTCCACCAGCCAATCTCACTTTCAGCCCTTCCCACTTTCAAGTTGCCCTGATGTCCAAGTCCTTGTTCGGCCCTATCAAGACGCTCATTCTGGCCGCCGCGCTATGGCTGCCGCTGACGTTTTTCGTGTGGTTTGCTTTTCGCTACGCGCTATTGCAGCCGCTCGCCTTCTTGACCCAGGGCGTCTTCGATCTCTGGGCGCCGGAGCTGGTGTATTCGCTCGACGTGAAGGAGGGCGGCAAGCTTGGCGGCCTGTCCCAGCACCACTTCTACTGGGGCTTGCTGATGCAGGTGAACCAGGAAGCCATCGCCGCCGGCAAGGCCATGGGTACCAAAGCGATCTACGAGCTGGACTTCAACCCCTTGATCTATGGCTATGGGCTCCCGCTATTTGTGGGGCTGGTACTGGCAACGCCGCTCAGCATTCGTCGCCGCCTGATCCAAATCGCGATTGCAACCCCGGTGCTTTATCTATTCCAGACCTGGGGCTGTGTGTTTGATCTGCTGCAGATGATGGCGTTCAAGATGGAGCGTTACGTCACCGATCCGGTGCTGATTGAGATGGGAGCCAATCGCACGTTCATCGTCGCGGGGTACCAGCTCGGCTATCTGCTCATGCCATCCGTGGTGCCCTTACTGCTTTGGACCGGATTGAACCTAAAATTCCTGGAAAAACTCATGCTCAGTGACGACGACGCGGATCTCGACACGATGAGCGACGAGGATTCGGCAACCAAGCCGGAAGCCAAGCCGGAAGCCAAGCCGGAAACCGGGCCCGAAGCCAAGCCCGAAGCCAAGTCCGAAAATGGGGAGTTGTCCAATGGAAACCGGTGACGCGCCGCTTTCGCTGGATTCGCCATTGGAACTGCTGGCCGATCGCTGCACCGAGCTATTGCTGCGCAAGGGGAAACTCAAAGAAGCCGATTTGACGCGCGCACGGCGGCTTTATGAGGAAGCGCATGAAGGCACCTTGACCGCATTGATCTCCAAGCTCGGCTTGGCGTCGGAAAAAGATGTTGCCGAAGCGATGAGCGAACTGGTTGACATTCCCTTTACCTCGGGCAAAGACGCACCCGACGGCCCGCCTCCGAATGTGCATCTGTCGACCCGCTTCCTGAAGCAGCAGCACGTGGTGCCAATCGGAGAAACCGAAGACGCCGTGACGCTTTTGGTCGCCGATCCACTGGACCGATACGCGATCGACGCGGTGCGCTTGGCACTGGGCAGAAAGACCATCATCCATGTCGGCCTGCGCTCGGAAATTGATGATCTGATCGAGCGCTACTATGGCCAGGGCCGTTCCGCGATGGGCACCATCGTCGAGAACATCGAAGGCCAGGGACAGGAAGACGATGTTGAGCACTTGCGCGATCTTGCCTCTGAAGCCCCGGTCATCCGCCTGGTCAATCTGATCATGCAGCGCGCCGTGGAAGGGCGCGCCTCAGACATCCATATCGAACCGTTCGAGAATCGCCTGAAGGTGCGCTATCGCATCGATGGCGTGCTTCAGGAAGTGGAATCACCGCCCTCGTCAAGCACAGCCGCCGTGATCAGCCGCATCAAGATCATGGCCAAATTGAACATCGCCGAACGCCGACTGCCGCAAGACGGTCGCATCATGCTGCGCGTGCAGGGCAAAGAGCTTGATCTGCGCGTTTCCACCATTCCCACCAGCTTCGGGGAAAGCGTGGTGATGCGAATTCTGGACCGCGAAAACCTGGTGCTGGACTTTCATGCGCTGGGCTTTACCGATGAATTCCTGCCCCAGTTCATGAAAGTTCTCGTATTGCCGCACGGCATCTTACTGGTTACCGGACCCACCGGCTCCGGCAAGACCACCACGCTTTACACCGCGCTGGAAAAGCTCAATACGTCCGAGGTCAAGATCATTACCGTCGAAGATCCGGTTGAATACCAGATCGAGGGCGTCAACCAGATCCAGGTCAAACCGCAGATTGGGCTCGATTTCTCGCACGCGCTGCGCTCAATCGTGCGTCAGGACCCGGACATCATCATGATCGGGGAAATGCGCGACCTGGAAACCGCGAAAATCGCCATCCAATCGGCGCTTACCGGCCACTTGGTGCTGTCGACCCTGCACACAAACTCCGCCGCCGGCGGGATTAGCCGCCTGCTTGATATGGGCGTCGACGACTACCTGCTGTGCTCAACCATCAACGGCATCCTGGCCCAGCGCCTGGTGCGCCGGCTCGATACCGAAAACGCGGTGCGCTATCTTGCGCTGCCTGAAGTGGTGGAAGAACACCGACTGCGTCGCTTCACCAATGACGCCAATGTCGAGCTGTTCCGCCCCATGGCGTCCGGGCGTTCGATGACCGGCTACACCGGCCGCACCACGATCATGGAGTTTCTAGTCGCCTCCGATCCCATCCGCCGTTTGGTCATGCAGCATGCGGACAGTTCTCGCATTGAAGCCCTGGCGCGGGAAGAAGGCATGCGCACCATGTACGAAGACGGCCTGGTCAAAAGCCTATCCGGCGTGACCACGCTTGAAGAAGTACTGCGCGTGACGCAGGAAACCTGAGCCGGCGCCCCACCTGGGGTTCCCTGCACCACCCAAGCTGCGGCAGAATCCGCAGCGTAAACGGGCCTATAGCTCAACGGTTAGAGCAGAGGACTCATAATCCTTTGGTTCACGGTTCAAATCCGTGTGGGCCCACCAATTCTCGCCTGCCAAACATCGGGGAGGGAGTAGAAAAGCCGGGTTCTAGCCAGATTTCAGCAGGCGTACGCGCGCTCTGCGGACGCCGCGCCCATTGACCCACATGACTTCCCCCTCAAAGTTCCCCGGCCGTCATTGCGGGCGCAGTCGCGCAACCCACCCGCATGCAACGCACTAGACATGAGCCGAAACCGGAAGCGATGGATTTAAGCGACTGCCCTGTGATCGCGGTTGACGAGATGCCCTACGGCTACGCCAAAAGCGAGCGTCACGAACAGTCCAAGAAGGCGCAACGTGATTTCAAAAGTGGTGGTCCTCGGTTGCGCGCGTGCCGGATGCACTGCGCTTTTCAAGATTCCGAGCGCACCCCAATTTGTTCTCAGGGGCAGCGCAAGCGGCTCTGGCGACTCATGGTCATAATTGACGCGATACCCGTCTGAAAAAAATCCGCAAAACCAAGCCCGAAACCAAGCCCGAAACCAAGCCCGAACAAACCATCGAGCGCGCCGCGCGCGACTCTGGAGCATCGCTTCACATGACTGGAACAAGTGCCCTGCCTGAAGTTTCGACGCCTGCAACCGAGACGCTGACGCTGACCCGCCCTGATGACTGGCACGTGCACCTGCGCGACGGCGTGCAGCTGGCGGCCGTGGTGCCGCATACGGCGGCGCAGTTTGCGCGTGCGATCGTGATGCCAAATCTGAAGCCACCGGTCACCACAACCGCGCTTGCGGCGGCTTATCGCGATCGGATTCTTGCCGCGCTGCCAGCAGAATCAGATTTCGAACCGCTGATGACCCTGTATTTGACCGACCGCACGCCGGGGCAGGAAATCCGCCGCGCCAAAGATTCGGGTTTTGTGCACGCGGTCAAACTCTATCCGGCCGGCGCCACCACCAACTCAGACTCCGGCGTGACGGATTTGAAGCATTGTTATCCAGCGCTGGCGGCGATGGAGTCAGTGGGCATGGTGCTGGCGATCCATGGTGAAGTGACCGACCGGGAGATCGATGTGTTTGATCGCGAGCGGGTGTTTATTGAGGAAAAACTGATTCCGCTGCGGCGCGACTTTCCGGGGCTTCGGGTGGTTTTTGAGCACATCACGACCCAGGATGCCGCCGAGTACGTGCGTGATGCGCAGGGCGATATCGCCGCAACTATTACCGCGCATCACCTGCTCTATAACCGCAACGCCATGTTTCAGGGCGGTATTCGTCCGCACTACTACTGCCTGCCGGTATTGAAGCGCGAGCACCATCGCCTCGCCTTGCTCAGTGCAGCAAGCTCAGGCAATCCGCGCTTTTTTCTCGGCACCGACTCAGCGCCACACGCCAAAGGTGATAAGGAAGCCGAATGCGGCTGCGCTGGCTGTTACACGGCGCTGCATGCCATGGAGCTCTACGCTACGGCGTTCGAAAGCGTCGGCGCGCTGGATAAGCTGGAGGCCTTCGCAGCCCATTTTGGACCTGACTTCTACCGGCTGCCGCGGAACTTGGGACAAATCCGCTTACGCAAGCAGCCGGGGCAGATTCCAACAGCGCTGCCGTATGGCGAACAAACCATCGTTCCGCTGGCCGCCGGGGAAACTTTGGGATGGCAGTTCATGCGCTAACTTTCATGGCAAGTAGCCACCCCGGAGCATGAAACGCGTCGCCAGGATCGCAATGGCCTGTGATCTTGACCGCAGCGGGCCGCCGGGGCCGCAGGGGAAATGTTCAGTTTTGACCTGTCATCTCGGCCGCAGGGAGAGTTCTCCAACCGCCTAGAACGAGATTTCTCCCTACGGTCGGAATGACGAAGCTGATCGAAATGACAGCGCTGGGCAGTCCAGGCCCGCCATGGGCGCGTCATTGCGACGAGCGCAGCGACGTTGCAATGACCCGTTCCAACGTGCAACACGCCACGCCGCCAATCTGGCGATCGATTTTTTGGATCGAGCAAGGCCCTACTTCGTCTGACCTACTTCTGGACGCGCGCCTTGAGCATCGCATCGGCGTATTGATAGGCCATTTCTGCGCGCGAAAGAAAGCTGCTTTCCAGCACGCCTGGCGAGCGCGGCGTGGGAATGATGCCAACCAAAGCCTGACCGGCAAACCAGTCGCGCAAGGTAATATCATTCATCAGATTCGGAAGATTGGACATACCGTACTCCTAGGCTTGGCCGCGCATGCTAGCTGATCGCCCAGATGGCTGCCGGTTTGGTGCGCGAGCGGTCATGTCTCCAAGCCACCCCGCAACCTGAAACCCGCCGCCAAAATCGCGTGGCCCGTCAGCTCGCGTGGCCCGTCAGTTCGCATGGCCCGTCAGTTCGCGTGGCCCGTCAGTTCGCATGGCCCGTCAGTTCGCAGTGTTTGTCATCCTGAGCGCAGGGAGAAATCTCCAACCGCCCCGAACGGGATTTCTCCCTGCGCTCGCAATGACAAACCCGGTCGCAATGACATTGGCAGGCAGCCAAAGCTCGTATGCGCTGAAACAAAAAACCCCGCACGCGGCGGGGTTCTGAGTTGCTTTTGAGCGCCGGGTTCTGGCGCACCAGAACCCGAGCTCATCGTGCATGAGCAGGCCTATAACGAGGACTACTTCACGGTCACGCGTGCAGCGACGCGGCGGTTTTTCTGGCGTCCTTCTTCCGTCTCGTTGTCAGCAACGGCATGCTGATCACCATAGCCCTCGCTGCTGATGCGGGACGCATCAATGCCCTGGGCGACAATGGCTGCTGCCACAGCCGCCGCGCGTTCAGCGGAGACCTTTTGATTGGCTGCCGGATCACCGGTGTTGTCGGTGTAGCCGCCGATCTTCAGCTGCACGGACGGATAGGCCTTCAGGATCGTGGCCAGATTGCCCATTTGCTCGTTGGACTCCGAACGCAGTGAAGCCGAACCGGTATCAAACAGGATGCGATCGAAATTAAACCAGGCTTCATTGTCGACGCCGACAGCCGGGTCGACAATGAAATCAACCAGTTTGCCTTCCACACCACGCTCAGGCGCGCTGAGCTTGACATCGCCGGCCAAGGTACGCTCCACCGTGGCACCGAGATCCGGGAACAGGTTGGCGGCAGCAGCCACAGGCGCCGGCTCTACAGCAGGTGCCGCGATCGGTGCAGTAGCTGGCGCTGGGCTGGAATGCGCAGCCCTTGCGCTGTCATCCACCGGCAGCAGCGGAATGATCAGCAAAGCAACGATGTTGATGATCTTGATCAGCGGGTTGATAGCAGGACCGGCGGTGTCCTTGTATGGATCGCCAACGGTGTCGCCGGTAATCGCGGCTTTGTGGGTTTCAGAACCCTTGCCGCCGAAATGACCTTCTTCAATGTACTTCTTGGCGTTGTCCCAGGCGCCGCCACCGGTGCACATGGAGATGGCCACAAACAAGCCGGTCACGATGGTGCCCATCAGCATGCCACCCAGGGCGTCTGCACCTAGCGTCAGGCCAACCAGCACCGGCAGGATCAGCGGCAGCATGCTTGGCACGATCATCTCTTTGATCGCAGCGCGGGTCAGCAGGTCAACAGCCTTGTCGTACTCCGGCTTGCCCTGCCCGGTCATGATGCCCTTGATCTCGCGGAACTGGCGGCGCACTTCTTCCACCACGGCGCCGGCAGCGCGCCCGACTGCCTGCATCGCAAACGCCGCAAACAAGTAGGGAATCATGCCGCCGATCAGCAGGCCGATTACCACATCGGGATTCTCGATCGAGAAGTTCACTTTCTGACCAGAAGCGCTCAGCTTGTGCGCATAGTCAGCGAACAACACGAGCGCTGCGAGGCCCGCAGAACCGATGGCGTAGCCCTTGGTTACGGCCTTGGTGGTGTTACCCACGGCATCCAGAGCATCGGTGGTTTTGCGCACCTCTTTGCCCATATCGCTCATTTGCGCGATACCGCCAGCGTTGTCGGTGATTGGGCCGTAGGCGTCCAGTGCCACGATCATGCCGGCCATGGACAGCATCGCCACCGCCGCAATCGCAATGCCGTAAAGGCCGTTGGCGTAGTTAGTTGCGCCGCCTGCCATGTGGAAGCAGGCATAAATCGTGGCGCAGACCACCAGCACAGGCGCTGCGGTGGATTTCATCGAGACTGCCAAACCGGCGATCACGTTGGTGCCGTGACCGGTTTGCGAAGCGCGTGCCACGTCCTGTACCGGTGAGTATTCGGTGGCGGTGTAGTACTCGGTAATCACCACTAGAAGTGCAGTCAGCACCAAACCCGCAAGCGTGCAGTAGAAGATCGGCATCGCCATCTCGGCTGGCAGCATGTTCTTGGTCACGAAGTAGAACCCAATGGCAGCCAAGCCACCCGAGACGCCTAAGCCGCGATACAGCGCGTTCATGATTTTGCCGTTCGGGCGTGCCTTGACGAAGAAGGTGCCGACGATGGAGGCGAGGATGGAGAACGCGCCCAGAACCATCGGGTAAATCACACCCGCATAGCCAAAGGTGGCAAACGCCATGCTGGCAACCAGCATGGCTGCAATCACGGTCACGGCATAGGTTTCGAACAAATCAGCCGCCATACCGGCGCAGTCGCCCACGTTATCGCCCACGTTGTCGGCAATCACGGCTGGGTTGCGTGGGTCGTCTTCAGGAATATTCTGCTCGACCTTACCCACCAAATCAGCGCCGACGTCGGCACCCTTAGTGAAGATGCCGCCGCCCAGGCGGGCAAAAATAGAGATCAGCGAGGAACCAAAAGCTAGACCCAGCATTGGAATCAGCGCTTGATCCAGCGCTTCCCGGGTCTCACCGCTCGATACCGCCATGTAAAAGCCGGCAACGCCGAGCAAGCCAAGTCCAACCACCAGCATGCCGGTGACGGCACCACCGCGGAAACTGACGGCAAGCGCAGGGTTCAGCCCTTTGGTCGCGGCCTGAGCGGTACGCACATTGGCGCGCACCGAGACAAACATGCCGATGAACCCGGCCAGACCGGAGAGCACCGCACCGACCGCAAAGCCAATCGCCGTGGGCCAGCTGTCCAGGGCAACACCGATAAGCACGAACAACACCACGCCTACGATCGCGATTGTTGAGTATTGTCGGCGCAGAAAGGCGCCAGCGCCCTCTTGAATCGCCGCAGCGATGTGTTGCATACGCTCATTGCCGGCCGGCTGACGCAGGATCCATTGCACCATAAAGATGCCGTAGATCACTGCGGCCAGACCGCAGGCGAGCGCAATCCATAGTCCATTTTCTAACAACATGGAGTGCTCCTAATCATGATTATTGGGAAAGGCGGTCGTCACCCCAGCGGCTTTCGCCGCCGACGTACCGGCCCAAAAAGGCGCGCGGAGTATACCGATTTGATGCTTGAGCATGACGCCCATAGCGCACTGCCCAAAGCGCACCGCCGGGAACGCTTGCGGCTGGCCGCACAACAAGGTTCACGCCCGCACCACAGGTGGATTCTGCGCGGCAACCGGATTCGGGGAAGCAGCCTGAAACGCGCCGCAAAGATCGAAAAAACCGCTCGAAATGACAAAGTCGCTCGAAATGACGCTCCCGCCAGCCGTCATTCTGCGCGGAGCCGTCAGGCGCAGGCGCAGAATCCATTCCAAGCCACCTCGGGGCACGCAAGTCGGCACGCCGAGAGCCAAGCCTGGTCCAAAATTACTTGTCATCTCAACCGCAGGCAGAGACCGGCAATTTTGGCCCGTCATCTCGACTGCACGGAGAGATCTCCCGCCCGCCGCAGGCATGAGCTTTCTCCCTGCGCTCGAAATGACAAAGTCGGTCCAACCGACCCTGGCACACACGACCCTGGCACACACAACCCTGGCGCCAACGGTCATTGCGTTCATCGCGAAATCCTTTTGCGCTAAAATTCGGCGCAGCTACCGAACATGCCGAGGCCTCATGGACGACCAAGCGGGTTATTTGATTGTGTTGGCGCGCATTGATGATCGCGCGCGCTTCATGCGCTACGTCCAGGCGCTGCCGCCGGTGTACGCCAAGTTTGGCGGCGCTTACCTTGCGGTGGGTGGTCCTGCGCAAGTGCACCGGTACGGTGCACAAGGCCCGGCGCAAAGCCTGGTGATTTCGCGCTGGCAGAGTTTGCAGCAGATCCAGGGCTTCTGGTCCTCGCCGGAGTACCAAGCGGTCAAGGCACTGCGCGGCGGCACCGGCGAGTTCCACGTCATGGCCTGCGCCGGTGAATCCTGCGATGCCGAGATGCACGCGCTAGGTCTGCTGCTTGAGCCCGGCGTAGCGTTCGGCGACCCCGGCGCGGAGTCGCTGCTGGCAGCCGATGGCTTGCGCACGCTGGCAAGCTGCGAAGCCGATGAGGGCGTCGTGCTAGAAGGCAACCGTCCGGCGGCAAGCGTCTCCTTGTTCGGCGCCAGCAGCTTGGCCGCTGCGCAAGCGGCTGGGGCCGCGCTCGGAGACGGGCCAGGCAGCTGGTGGGTCAGCAAGCGCTTCGGCGCCGCCTGACCACTAACTATGGACCACTAACTATGGACCACTAAATAGGGACCAGTAACCAGGGCCCGCTAACCAGGGCCCGCTAACCAGTGCCCGCTAATTAGGCCCAACCAACTTTCCGATGCGCTTGGCGCTGACCGGCACCGCGGTGCCCAGCTCTTGAGCAAACTGGGACACGCGGTACTCCTCCAGCAGCAGATGCAGTTCCGCAGCTGAACTGCGATCAAGTCGACTGCGCGCGCCTGCTGCGGCACGCTCGAGCGCTTGCGCCTCAAGCATGCGCGCCTGATCCCGCACCGGATCCTTCAGCAGCCGCTCGTAGCGCACCGCCAGCGCACGCAGATAGCGCGGGTAGTGCTTGAGTTGGGCGGCACTGATCTCGGCACCGAGTTCGGGACCCACCAAGCGCTCCAGATGGGCACGCAGGTCATCGAGATTTCCCGAGGCAAAGCCAAGCATCGGCGCCTGCAGCTTGGGCTTGAGCTCGCCGTAGGCAATCAGGATCGGCTCGATCAGCTCGGAGCGGCTCTTTACCACGCTGCCCAGCTCGCGCCGCGCATGGCTTGCCGCCTGGGCAAACGCGCTGCGCTCGCGCACTTCGGGCAAGCCGTCCAGCACTGCCTGCAAAGCGCCCTCGACCATGTCACGCCGCAGCGCGTCCGGGGAAGCGACCGTGGCGTAATTCAACTCCGCTCGGCGTGAAAGCGGCAGATGGCGGCGCCAGTATTTCAGCTCGTCAGCCAGATCCAGCATCAAAAGACGGCGCAAGCCCGCTCTATGCACCGCGTCGGCTTCGGCCTGCGTCGCAAAAACGCGAATGCCGACCCCGGTCTGTTGATCGACCAGCGCGGGATAGGCCTTGCTGCCGTCCGAGCGCTGCAAAACCGCAGGCAAACTGAGCTCAGGCCAGCGCAATAAACCATCCTGGCGATAACTGCTCTCTACGTTTGCGGCAAACGCGGTGTCAGCGCGTCCGCCATAGCGCTGCAGCAGTTCGCGCAACGAACGCGATTGCGCCAACAGCGCGCCCTGCTCATCCAGCAAGCGCAGATTGATCCGCAAATGCTGGCCGAGCGCTTCAAGCTGAAAGTCGGTGCCAGATACCGCAAGCCCGCCCACTCGGCTCAGGAATGCCGCAAGCGTGGTCGCCATATCCTGCCTTGGCCTTGCCGTGGTCGCCGGTTCCGGCGCAGCCGCGCAATCCTCCAAAAACGCCTGCGCGAAGTCCGGCGCAGGCACAAAATGGCGACGCAGAGCCTTGTCCAGCGATTTGATCAGGGCAGTCGCCTTTTCCGCATGCATGCCAGGCACCAGCCAGTCGAGTTCTCTCGCATCCAGACGCTTGAGCTGCTCAAGTTTGATCGTAACCGTCACGCCGTCGTCCTCGGCCTGCGGATCGAAGTGATAGCTGACGGGCAATGCCAGCTGCCCTGGCAGCAGGACTGGAAAACTGCGCTGCACATCGTGCCCGTCGGGCTTCAGCAAAGCATCCAGATCAAACTGCAGGCGCGCCTGCAAGGTGCGCTCGGCCCGCAGCGCGCGCAGCAGGGCCGATACCGACGCAATCCCGGCTGGAACGCGCGCCTCCAGCCAGTCCAGCAGCTCGTCTTCACCGCGCAGCAGGCCGCGCTTGCGCAGCTTTTCTTCCTTTTCCTGCGCCCACTCAAGCTGGTTTGCGTTGTGGGTAAACAAGGCGTGCGTCACGCGCACCTCACCGCGAATCAGCGCGTGCCTTAAAAACAGCTCACGGGCGGCCTTCGGATCGATGGCTTCGTAGCTGACCCGGCGCTTGTGCACGAGGGTCAGACCAAGCATATTGACGTCTTCAAAGCCCACCACGCGGCCACCGGGCGCGTCCCAGTGGGGATCGTAATGACGCTTGCTACTCAGGTGCTGGCAGGCCGCTTCCAGCCAAAGCGGATCAATGCGCGCACACATCATGCCCCACAGGCGCTCGGTGTCCAGCATGCTGCCGGCCAGCAACCAGCGGTGTTTGGTGCGCGCCTGTCCCGAGCCTGGAAACACCTGAAAGATGCGGCTCCGGGTGGAGCGATACCAGCCCTTTTCGTCGCGTTCGCCAATTTGGGTGACGAAGCCGCGAAGCAGCGCCTGATGCAGCGCCTCATAGGGTGCGGCCGTGACGTTCAACACCCAACCCAGCGCCCGACATTGCAGCAAAAGCTGACGATGCAGCTCGCGCCACTCGCGCAAGCGCATGAACGAGATGAAGTTGCGCTGCGTCCACGCACGCATCTGATTGCTCGACAGCTCCTGGCGCTGAAACTCGCACGCTTCCCAAAGCTTGAGCATGGCTGCGAAGTCGCTGCGTTCGTCCTGATGCACCGCGTGACAGGCGTCCGCCTGCTGGCGCTGCTCGAACGGGCGTTCGCGCGGGTCCTGAATCGACAGGCCCGAGGCCAGCACCAGCATCTCGTGCAGGCAGTCAAAGCTTTTGCCGGCCAACAGCAAGCGCGCCAGCCGCACGTCGATCGGCCAATCTGCCATCTGACTGCCGATCGCGGTCAGCTGCCGCCGCGCATCCAGCGCTTCCAGCTCAGTCAGCAGCTGATAGCCGTCATTGATTGCGCGCTCACCCGGTGGATCAAGAAACGGAAAGCGCGCTGGGTCACCCAGCTTGAGCTTGGCCATGCGCAGAATCACGCCAGCCAGCGAACTGCGCAGGATCTCCGGATCGGTATAGTCAGGACGCCCGGCAAAATCTTGCGCATCGTAAAGCCGCAGGCAAATCCCTGGCGCCGTGCGACCGCAGCGACCCGCACGCTGGTTGGCCGCCGCCTTTGAGATGGGCTCGATATGCAAACGCTGCACCTTCGCGCGATGGCTGTAGCGCGCCACGCGCGCCGTTCCAGTGTCAATCACAAAGCGGATGCGCGGCACGGTGATTGAGGTCTCGGCAACATTGGTGGCCAGCACAATGCGCCGCTCGGGCCCGGGCGTGAACACGCGATCCTGCTCCGCCATGGACAGCCTGGCGTACAGCGCGCGTACTTCGGTATGCGCGAATTTGCGCTGATTCAGCGACTGATGGACCTCGCGAATTTCCCGTTCGCCAGGCAGGAAGACCAGAATATCGCCGTTCGGATCATCCCGATTCAGCGTTTCCACGGCAGCAACGATATCCTGACCAAGGTCACGCTCGTCGCGCTCATCGGCAGCGTCGGGCGCCTGATAGCGGATGGTGACTGGAAAGCCGCGCCCCTCGACACTGACCACAGGCGCGCCGCCAAAATGCTCCGAAAAGCGCTTCGAATCGATCGTTGCCGAGGTAATGATGAGCTTCAGATCTGGCCGCTTCGGGAGCAGCTGGCGCAAATATCCAAGCAGAAAGTCGATATTGAGCGAGCGCTCGTGCGCTTCGTCGATGATCAGCGTGTCATACGCGTTCAACCAGCGATCGGACGGCGTTTCCGCCAGCAGAATGCCGTCGGTCATGAACTTGATCAGCGTTTGCTCGCCAACCTGCTCATTGAAACGCACCTGATAGCCAACGCGTGCGCCAAGCGTGCTTTTGAGCTCGTCCGCAACGCGCCGGGCCACGCTCTTGGCGGCAATACGGCGCGGCTGAGTGCAGCCAATCAAGCCCCGGCGACCGCGCCCCGCGGCGAGACAGATTTTCGGCAGCTGCGTGCTTTTGCCAGAACCGGTTGCGCCATCCACCACCACCACTTGGTGCTGTTGGATCAGGCCGACCAGCTGCTCGACGTGCAGACTAATCGGCAGCGCTTCATCAAAGCGCAGTTCCGGCAGCACGCCAAAGCGCGCCTCGGCCTTGCCGCGCGCGGCAGCAAAGTCTTGCTGCCAGCGCGCCAAAGCATCGCCTTGGCCCACCGGCAGTTGTCGCTGTGCGCGCTGCAGCCGCACGGCGTCCTTGAGCAGCAAAGTGGCGAAATCAAACATGGCGAAGGGAAAAAGTCCTACAGCTTCGATGGCAACTGACTGTATCGCCAGCGCCGACCCGGGCGGCAAGCTGCAGCCACCTCAACAACGGAAATTCAACAATGAATCGATTCATATATATCGCCATGGAGCGCGTGCTTTGGGGCGTCGCTGGCGCAGCAATCGCGTGTCTCCAGCTGTATTGGTAAGTCGCAGCAAGGGCGCTGGCTCGTCGCGCAGTCGGTCAAGGGGCGTGGGATTGCTGCCTGCGCATGACCCGGCGTCATTTGTGCGTAGGCCTGCGCTTGTGACCGGGCAACACCTAGGCATCGGGTCGATAGCCCGGGTCGATTGCCCGGGTCGATTGCCCGGGTCGATAGCCCGGGTCGATTGCCCGAGTCGA
>Ga0163144_10005051_pt1 | contig 29391 bp, 31 predicted proteins | sample OliLak19BULKMAT1_FD_123175 | JGI IMG/M metagenome (GOLD analysis project Ga0163144, IMG submission 123175) | Freshwater microbial mat bacterial communities from Lake Vanda, McMurdo Dry Valleys, Antarctica - Oligotrophic Lake LV.19.BULKMAT1 | ecosystem: Environmental > Aquatic > Freshwater >...
CAGGTTTCAGGTGATGATCAGGATCTGACCGATTGTGTCGCGTGAAGCCGTCACCAGCCAGGACACGAGGCCGAGGCGCAGCGAAGCATCGAAGCATGACCTCGTATCCCTCTATCCGCACCGGAGGGCCTCGCTGTTCGCGAGGTAAGTCAGCGCCAGCTTCCGTGCGAAATCTTGAGCACCGAGGCGGGCGTCACGGCGACGACACTCGGAACTGGCGCGGCGATTGCGTAAACGCCGAATGACGCGGCGCATGAATCCTCTACACTGGCGGCAACATGACATCAAACTCGACAACCATCACCACGATCAATCCCGCCACCGAAGAAACGATCACCACCTACGATTTGATGAGCAAGGACGCCGCCTTCGAAAAGGTGGTGGCCTGCCACGCCGCGTTCCTGCAGTGGCGAACAACACGCCACGAAGAACGCGCGACTTATCTTCGCGACATCGCGGGCGCCTTGCGCAGGCACGCCAACGCACTGGCCGCGCTGATGACGGCGGAGACCGGAAAGCTGCTCCGCGATGGCCACACGGAGGTGGAGCTGTGTGCGCAGATCTTCGAGTACACGGCTGAACACGGTCCAGTGCAACTGGCCGATGAATCGCGAACGCACAGCGGCGGCCATAAGGCGGGCGTGGTCGCCTATTGCCCGATCGGCGTCGTCTACAGCATCCAGCCATGGAACTTCCCGGTCTACCAGCCGGTCCGTGTCCTGGCCGCCAACCTGATGGCCGGCAACGGCGTGATCCTCAAGCACGCGAGCATCTGCACCGGCAGTGGCCTGATGTTGCGTGATCTCTGCCTTGAGGCGGGGTTGCCGACGGGCCTGTTCGATGTGGTGCTGGTGGACCACGACGTCTCGGACGCGATCATCGCGCACGATGTTCCATTGGCTGTGAAGTTCTGCGTGCAAGGGCGCCTCTACAACAACGGCGAAACCTGCGTGTCGGCCAAGCGCTTCGTCGTCACCGCCGCGGTGTACGACAACTTCGTTGGCGCCTTCGTCGAACAGATGAAGGCCATCACGATGGGCGAGCCGAGCGCCGAGGACACGCAGTTGGGTCCGGTGGCCAGCAAGGAACAGTTCGACATCCTGTCCGAGCAGGTCACGAAGAGCATCGCTGGCGGCGCCACGCTGCTCTGCGGCGGCGTCCCCGACAAGGAGGTCGGGTACTACTTCCCAGCCACCGTCCTCGCCGACTGCCAGCCGGGAACGCCGGCGTACGACGATGAGCTATTCGGACCGGTCGCATCGATCATCAAGGCCAGCGACGACGCCGATGCCATGCGGATCGCCAACGACAGCCGCTACGGCCTTGGCGGCGGGATCTTCACGAAAGACGAAAACAAGGCCTTCCGGCTCGCACGGGACCACTTCGATACGGGCATGGTTCGCATCAACACTTTCGGCACGGCCGACCCCAACATGCCGTTTGGCGGCGTCAAGGATTCCGGATACGGGCGCGAGCACGGCGGCTTCGGCATGAAAGAGTTTGTCAACGTCAAGGCGATCTATATGCAGCAGTCGGTGCAATCGTGAAGGCCGCGCTTGATCACCACCTGCCAGGCACCGATCGAAATCGGCAACGTCGACAAGCCGGCCTGAAAGACGATTCGGTAGTCGTCGCCGTGCACGCCGCCAGCATCAATCCGATCGACGACATCCTGCGGTCGGGCACAATGAAGGACACCGCGCCGCTGACCTTCCCGCGCATGATGGGCTACGACGTCTCGGTCACTTTCTGTATAATTCTGTCGCGGGGCAAAGGGGCGGAACACGGCTATTGCCATTGCCCGACGTCTGTATCGGGGCGCACGCCGCAGTCGCAAACTTAACGGTCCTCACTCGCGACCCCGCTGGCTATCGGAGCTCCTTCCCTCGCTTGGCTGTGCTCGGGCCGAGTCGATAGCGGTTCGCCCGGCGTGGCCGCCCATGACACGGGGGCGTTGATCGCCTGCAGTGCGGCCTGATGCGCCGCGAGTTGATCCATCCCTTTGGACATCAACCCGCGCGGCAGCAGCTGAATAGGTTCGTCGGCAATCACGCTACCGGCGTTCACCGACGCGATGGAACTGCGTCATCCTGCTCACCTGATACCATGCGCAACATCGCCTGCCTTGCGCAGGCGATCGTCCTCGCCCGCTTCATCTCCAGTCTCTTCGTTCCTACTGGGAACGTCGTTGACGCGCGCTGTTGAGAGAAGGCGCACGAGTGTCGAAAGAAACCGGCCCGAGTCTGTCCGGGAGAGCATCTCGATGCTTCTGCTGAGATGTTCGGGTGTTCGAGCACCGTCGAGGTCAGCGTGGAGTCAACGATCACCAAAGACTGACACTTCATGGACGCCATGTTGCGCTGCTCGCGTTGGGAATCAGCATCCCCTGCTCCAGCCCATCGGCGCTGCTGAACCGGATCCCTGACGGGGCGTCGAACGTGATCCATTTGCCATTCGGAGACCAGGTGGGTCGGATGTAACCCTGCGTTGCACTGAGCCTGACCGTCCCAGTGCCATCGGCGTTCGTCACGACGAGAGCGCTCACTCCGCAATTCGTGCTCTGCCGTCCCGGACACTGCGTGAGCGCCAGCCGCGTGCCATCCGGCGACCACGCCGGCTGGGAATACGTGGACCAGCTCGGCCAGGTCTCCACGCCGTCGGAGAATCCATTGGTCCGCTGATCCCTGCTTCTTCCCTCCCGGTCGACCACGAACCCCTGAAACGCGAAGTCGTCGGCAGTAGCATCGGACGTGAAGGCGACACGCGATCCGTCGGGCGACCACGTGGGCCACGCGTGCCATCCCCGATCGAAGCCGACGCGAACCGGGCTCGCCATCGTCGCGTCGACGGTGACGACCGCGATGTTCTGCCCGCCGCCGAACCGTGTCGCGACCGCGAGCCGCTGCGCATCAGGCGACCACGCCGGCGACGATCCTCCCGGTGCGACCAATCGTACGTTCGAGCCGTCCTCATTCATCACGAAGACACCGCCTGTGCCAGTGAACGCAATGCGGCCATCGGTCGACCACGCAGGTTCGATGCCTCGCGTCAGCCGGCTCGGGTTGGATCCGTCTGCAAACGCGAGTAGATGTCGCCGTCACGCACGAACGCCAGTCTGCTGCCGGTGCATTCGAGGACGCTGCACGACGACGTCGGCTGCCGCGCAGATACCGTGAATGTGGTTCGTAGACCTGCGGCCGATGCTTCCACCCGCTGGTCGCCAACGAGGGCGCCCAGCTTCATGAGGCTCGAGGTTCCGACACCGTCTGCATTCGTCGCGGCGGGAGTTTCGTCGATCGTTCCACCGCCGCTGACGACGGCGAAAGAAATCTGGATGCCGGCGATGGGGTTACCGAACGTGTCGCTCGCGAACACGACGAGCGGAAATCGGGCTGGCGTTCCCACTTCCGCAATCTGCCGGTCACCCGCATAGCGACTGATGCTTTTCAGGCCTCTCGCGATACCCATCGACTCGAAGGTGACCGACGTTCCCGGTAGCGCGGTGGATTGCGCGGTGATCGCGTGTCGGCCCGCCGACTGCCCAAGTATCCATCCGCCCGAGCGCGCCACGCCCTCTCGGTCCGTGAGTGCCGCGGATGCCGCGAGCGTTCCCGCCCCCTGCGCCGCGACAAACGTGACCGTTACGCCGGCAACGGGAGACCCATTCTGGTCAGTCGCGCGCACTGCTGGGGCATCGCTCACTGCCGTTCCCACCACGGCCGTGACCTTCGTCGGGCTCACCGCGACAAGGCTCGAGGGCGCCGACGCCGGTGGCGGCGGTTGCGTGAGCTGCTTCGGGTCCGAGCAGCTCGTGGTAGCCAGAAGGACAGCGCAAATCAGCGACGTTGTCACGGAGATGTGCCGAGCGAGCGGTGTCATCGTTCCTCCTTACGAACGTAAAGAAAAGTTGTCCGCCTGCGCCAGCTATCCTGGTGGAATGCGAATGACCCTGGCACGCTGCGAAGTCGCCCCTGCGCGACGGAGTGGTGTTCCGTGCGCGCGAAGTGCTCGGCATAGCGCGATCTGCGCGCCGCTGCTGTTCACGGCCGCTCCGTGTAGAGTTCGGCGCTGTTCAGAATGGTGAATTCGACGGGGCGATTGAGGCCGCCTTTGAACGTCAAGCCGCCGGTGATCAACACACGGCCGTCTTTCAACAGCGTGTCCCGGTGCGTTTCGCGCGGGACCTTCATCGGGCCGACGGCCGTCCACGCGATCCCATTGACGTCGTACACCTCGGCCCCGGTCACACTGAAAATGGCACAACCCGTGCTATCGCAGTCGCCGAACGATTCGCCGCCGGCGATGAGCACTTTGCCGCTCGCGAGCCGCGTAGCCGTGTGCAAATCGCGCGGGAACGGCATGCTCATCGTGTAGCCGAACGCACCCGTCGCCGGATCGTACAGCTCCGCCTTCGAGAAGCGGCCAACGTCTTCGTGGTGACCGCCGGTGAGTAACACGTTGCCGTTCATCAGCAGCGGGCCGTGCGGCCGGAGCTGTACGACAAACCGGTGTTCGTCAGCATCGACCCGGTCGCCGCGAACGCGCCGGTCGCGGGATCGTAGGCTTCGGCCCGCGGTAAGGACGCAATCAGCACCGTGCCGTTGCTCCACATCGTCGCCGCAATGCCGACCAGGCCGTTGTAGGCGTTGACCGGAATGGTATCAGCGTACGGACCGGTGTATCGGAACAGGCCGGTCGTCGGGTTGTACAGCTCCGCGCGAGCTTCACGGCCGCTTTCACCGACGACGGTCCCGCCGCCGGTGATCAGGACATCGCCGTTACGAAGCAGTGTGCCCTCGTGACAGCTCTGCCCGTCGAGCAGGTTGCTGGTTGGCTCGAACCGGTTTGTCGCGGGATCGAAGAGATCGACGCCGCTCAACCCTCCACGCTGATCATACCCGCCGGCGATGAGCACCCGGCCGTCAGCCAGCAGCGTGGCCGACTGGCCGTAGCGCGCAACCGTCATGGTGTTCGCGGTCGGTGAGAAACTACCCGTCGTCGGATCGTACAGCTCCGCGGTCGCGAGCTCCCTGCCTGCGCTCGTCGAGCTGTACCCTCCGGCAACCAGCACTCGGCCGTCGCGCAGCAGGGTCGCGGTGTGTCCAGCGCGCGCCGTCGACATGCTGCCGGTGAGCGCGAAGGTGCCGGCCACCGTGCGCGACGTCGCCGTGAAGGTGACCGACGGCACACCGAGCGTTCGCACCTCCAGTGTGTTCGACCCGGTACCAGCACCGAGGCGCCATTCCGTCGATGCGCTGCCGTTCGTCGCTGTGATCGCGCTCGATCGAACATTGCAGTGTCGTGTGGGATCAGCGCCGACGCATCAATCCAGAGGTCACCATAGCGCTTCGGAGTCACGTATGCTACGAACGCTCACAGCACGGTGACGGTGAAGCAGGCCGAGAGAACGACGCTCGTCGGCGCGCTCAGGTCGTCGAGCAGTCGAAACATGACGTCGAAGCGTGTCCCGACTGGAATCGTCGGGGCGCGGAAGTCAAACGTCAGCGTGCCCTCGCTGGTAGACGAGGTCGTGACGGTGACGGGAGTCGAGCCACCCGTCGGCACGAAGGTGAGGAACGCCGCCGCCGCCGGATCGGCCGAGGACCACGGGGCAAGACCGAGAGCCCGCTGACAGCTGCCGTCAGCGCTGAGAGCACGACCGATCTCGGGCGCCCGCTGGACCGTGTAGGTTGTCGAAGGTCGCCCGTTCAGCAGGCGAACCACGATGTCGGCGGCGAACCCGCCTTCCGCAGCGGTCTTTGGACTCACGCTGACTCCACCAGCTGCCTTCCCGTCGGCATTGACGAATGTCGCTCGGTGCGTCCCCGCCGGAATGACCGAGACCTCCGGTCCCGCGGCGTCCGAGGAGTTGCATCCACTGACCAGAAGCACCAAGAAGACCAGAATGGGCCACCGGAAAACCGGCGTGACAAGTACAGGATGTCGCATGGGATACCTCCGTGTGTGGCACGCGTGTCAAGCGCCAACGAGGCAGCATGCGCGCGTACAGGTGGAGGCAGTGTGTGTGCAGCGCGCTCACGCGATGTCACCGGAGCGTCACCGCTCACGGTGCGCACACCTTCGTCGAGTCGTACGCCACCCGGGTTCCGCCAGGAATCACGACATTGTCCACTTGGAGGGTGTTCCCGAATCCGGTAGGGTTGGCAACCCAGGCGTCCTTCCATTGCACGTCGCCGCCCCGCGTCAGGGCGAACATGGAATTCTTGAGAAAGGCGGTGGTCTGAAACTGCGCTGCTTCGCCGTCATCTCACGCCTGACTAATTGTCGTCTTGTCTGGGCCACTATTTCGTTGACGTCTCGCCGCGTCTGTACTTGCGGGTGCTCGCAGTGCGCGGCTTGATCCGCTGGCAGCGTTCGACTGGACGCGAGCGTCAACCAGACGCGCCAATATGGCGGCGGGTACTTGCGCAAGCCTGCGCTGCGAAGGCCCTGCAGCAACGCAGGGTTAGGCTTGAGCGGCGCGCCTGCCACTGCGCGGGGTCACGCCGATGATGGAAGATCGCGATGACCGAAACCCGCTCCGGCATCCAGCACGAAATTCGCGGTGTACGGAAACCGACGCAGGACCGGATCCCGGGTTTGGCTTCCGGGAACGGCAACGGCTCACGCTCGACCGCCGCGGGCGCGACCCGCACGCCGCGCGCGAACTCCAGTCCCAGCCCCGCTCTCCGACTCTCATGCCACTGGACCGCGTCCTCAAGTTCGGCGGCGGCTTCCGGCTCGCTCGCTTGCCAGTTGCAACGCATTGTTATGCCGCACCCCGCCGACGTGGGCGGTGCAACGCCTCGACGACGGCGGCGGGAGTGTGGGCGACGCCCCTCTCCGTCGCATCCACGACGAGCGACGCCGGCCAGTGGGTCCCGCCGCGGGGCAGGCGATCGCAGGACCAATTGGATGAAATGCATCGTTAATATTGCCGGTGCCTCAGCGCGCGTGCGCTGGCCGCGCCGCAACCCTCACGTCGGATCTTCATGCTCGATCGAATCAAGCGCGTCGCACGCTTGACGGCTCTGCGATTCTCGTCGCGGGCTCCGTCGCGCTCCGCGTCACGGCGAATCGTTGGCGTGTTCGTGGCCAGCATGACCACAATGCTGCTGGCCACTCCCGCACGCGCACAGGATCGCATTCCGGCCGTCGGTGCTACCGGCACGATCAGCGGGCGCCTGACCGAAGCCCGCAAGGAAGCGCCGGTCGTCGGCGCGACGGTGCGGGTATTGGGGCAAGACGTTGTCACGCAGTCCGATTCGAGCGGACGATTCACATTGCGCGGCGTGCGCCTTGGCATCGTGACGATTGAAGTGCGGCGATTGGGCTTTGCCCCGGTCACCAAGGGCAATATTGCAGTGTCGCCCGCCAAACCCGCCGAAGTCGCGGTCGTACTGCGGCCCATCGACGTGCAACTCGATGCCGTCACGGTGCGTCCGGAGGCGTTTGCGGCGCAAATGGCCGCATCCGCCCCCGTCTCAACGCAAACGTACGACGCCGAAGAAGTACGACGTCAGCCGGGCGCGCAGGAAGACGTGTTGCGCGCGGTCTCGATCGCCCCCGGCGTTGGCGTGACCAGTGGCGGCCGCAATGACCTCGTCGTCCGTGGCGGCGCGCCCTTCGAGAACCTGTTTGTGGTCGACAATATCGAAGTGCCAAACATCAATCACTTCGGTTCGCAGGGCTCCACCGGTGGCCCGGTGTCGCTCGTCAACATCCGCTTCATCGAGTCGGCGTCGCTCTCGGCCGGTGGATTCGGCGCCCGCCTGGGCGACCGTACGTCGTCGGCTACCACACTCACCTTGCGCGAAGGCAATCGCGAGCGAATTGCGGGCGAACTCAATGTCGCCGCCACGCAGTACGGGGCCGTCATCGAAGGCCCACTCGGTCGGAACGCGTCGTTCTTTGTGAACGTGCGTAAAAGCTATCTCGATCTGTTGTTCAAGGCGCTCGGATTCAGCTTCATCCCGTCGTATGAGGATGCGACCGCAAAGGTCGTGTGGCGTCCAACGAAGCGCGATGCATTCAGCTTTCTCACGATCGTAGCGCGCGGATCGATCTCGTTCGACAACTCGACCGACTCCGGACGCGTGACCAACTCGCAGGTCATCAACCCCGGACAAGACCAGTATTTCAGCGGGATCACCTGGAAACGCCTGCTGAGCCGAGGCGTGGCGACCACCACACTGGGTCGCACCTGGACGCGTTACTCGACGGCACAGCGGGATTCGCTGCTCGTTCCGGTGCTCGACAGCCGTTCCACGGAAGGCGAGAACACGCTGCGCACCGATATCACGTGGCTCGCGGGGCGCGGCGTGGAAATCGAGACCGGCACGATCTTCAAGTACGCGAGCGACCTGCGCTACGACGCCACGCTGGCGGGTTTCACCCGTCGGGATGCAGGAGGTAATCCGCAGCCGCTGCGCGTCGACACCAGCTTCACCGCGCTGCGGAACGGCACATATGTGCAGGCCACGTGGCAAGCGCAGCCGCGTCTGCGCTTGTCGGTCGGCGCGCGCAACGATTGGTACGGATTCCTCGACAACGCCGTGCGATTCTCGCCGCGCGCGAGTGCATCGTTGCGCGTAGATCCGGTCACCACGCTCACGTTGGCCGGCGGACGCTACTATCAGGCACCGAGTTACATCTGGCTGGTTGGTGACCCGCAGAACGCGGAGCGCCTGAAGCCGTTTCGCGCGGATCAAGCCGTTGCCGGCGTAACGCGACTGGTGGGCAGCGACAGCAAGGTGCAACTCGAAGTGTACGGGAAGCGCTATGGCGACTATCCCGCGCGCCGGTTCCGCCCGCAGGCTGTGCTGAGTCCGAGCGGCTTCGACGATGCGACAACCGATATTCCATTTGGACTCGAGCCGCTGGAGTCGACGGCGACCGGCAACGCGTTCGGCATTGAGCTTTTTGCGCAGAAGAAGTTCGGCGCGTCGCCGTTTTACGGACAGCTGAGCACGAGTCTCAATCGCACGCGCTTCACCGGAATCAACGGCACGGCCACGCGCGGCGCGTTCGATTCACCGGTAACCGCGAATGGGGTGTTGGGATGGCGTCCCAATTCGAAGTGGGAAATCGCGACGCGCCTGCGCGGTGCCACCGGACTGCCGTTCACTCCGTTCGTCGCCACGGGATCACTCGCTGGCACGTTGGACTTCGCGCGCTACAACGCCGAGCGTGTCGGGACATTTCTTGCGGCCGACTTGCGGGTGGATCGACGCTTCATCATGCGTCGTACACAGTTCATCACCTTCATCGATCTGCAGAACTTCACGAATCGGGAAAACCAGCAGGCACCGGTATGGAACCCGAGAACCCGCATGGTCGACCGCAATCAAAGTATCGGACTCTTTCCGTCGATCGGGCTGAACTTCGAGTTCTGACACTGCGGCACAGCCTATGCATCCAGCCTCCCCGACACCCGGCCCATCGAACGATTTTCGTTGAAACGGCGCGCGGATTCACGACACGCTATAGGATGACAGTCGTGTAGGCCGCCTCATCGAACACCTGGGACGCATGGCCGCATCGTTTTCGTGCGGTCAGCTGCAGTCTCGGAAGAACGTCGATGCGCCGGTTCCGAGGAGATTGATGCCAAAGGCATCGCTGAAAGACAACCTGGAAGCGTATGCCCAGGACATCGTCGATACGGTCCGCGAGCCCCTGCTGATTCTGGATGAGACCCTGCGTGTGCGATCAGCCAATCGCGCATTCTATCAGACATTCCACGTCTCATCGGAAGAAACCGAAAACCATCTCATCTATGAATTGGGCAACGGTCAGTGGGACATCCCGGACCTCCGCATCTTGCTCGAGGCCATTATCCCTCGCAGCTCCGTCTTTCAGGACTTCGAGCTCGAGCACACGTTCCCGGTGATTGGTCGCCGGGTGATGCTGCTCAATGCCCGCAAGCTGCAGGCGGGCCAACACGGCGAGTTGCTGGTCCTGGCAATGGAGGACGTGACACTGAGAAAGCGAGCGGAGGAAGCACTGCTCAAGGCCGGCGCGCTCCAGCGCGCCATCTTCAACAGCGCCAATTTCTCGAGTATCGCCACCGACGCGAACGGCGTCATCCAGATCTTCAACGTCGGTGCGGAGCGGATGCTGGGCTATACCGCTGCCGAAGTGTTGAACCAGATCACGCCGGCCGACATCTCGGACCCGCAGGAAGTGATCGCCCGCGCGAAAACATTGAGCGTGGAACTGGGAACGCCAATTACGCCGGGCTTCGAAGCCCTGGTGTTCAAGGCCTCGCGCGGGATCGAAGACATCTACGAGCTGACCTACATCCGAAAAGATGGCAGCCGCTTTGCCGCCATCGTCTCGGTCACGGCATTGCGTGACGCACAAAGTGAGATCATCGGCTATTTGCTGATCGGGACCGACAACACGGCCCGGAAACAGGTTGAAGCGGAGCGCATGCTGCTCGATCAAGCGGTCCGGGATCAACAGTTCTACACGCGATCACTGATCGAATCGAACATCGACGCGCTGATGACGACCGACCCTCGTGGGATCATCACCGACGTGAACAAACAGATGGAGGCACTCACCGGATCGACGCGCGATGAGCTCATCGGTGCGCCATTCAAGGACTACTTCACCGACCCCGAGCGAGCGGAGGCGGCTATCAGACTGGTGCTCAGCGAAGGCAAAGTCACCGACTACGAGCTCACCGCACGGGCCCGGAACGGCGAGGAAACGGTGGTCTCGTACAATGCGTCCACGTTCCACGACCGCGACCGAAAGCTACGGGGCGTGTTTGCCGCCGCCCGCGATGTCACCGAACGCAAACGATACGAAGAGTCGCTCCAGGAAGCCGACCGTCGCAAGAACGAGTTTCTGGCCATGCTGGCCCACGAACTTCGTAATCCCCTCGCCCCGATCCGCAACGCGTTGCAAATCATGCGGCTTACCGCACCACGCGGGAATCAACGCCCGGAGGACGAGGCGGTGCAATCAGCCTCCGCCATGATGGAGCGTCAAGTGAGCCAAATGGTGCGCCTGGTCGATGATCTTCTCGACGTGAGTCGCATCAGCCGAGGCACGATCGAGCTGCGACGCGGGCGAATCGAGCTGACGTCTGCCATCTATCAAGCCGTCGAAGTCATCCGACCACTATGCACGAGTCTGGACATTGCGCTGACCGTGGCGATGCCGTCGGAACCGATCTACGTCTCTGCTGACCCGACACGGTGGGCTCAAGTGCTGGGCAACCTGCTCAACAACGCCTGCAAGTTCACCGAAAAGGGGGGCCAGATTTGGCTCACGGTTGAGCAAGAAGACCAGGTCGCCGTAATCCGCGTGCGGGATAACGGAATCGGGATCGCCGCTGAACAGTGCCCCCGCATCTTCGAGATGTTTGTTCAGTTGGATACCTCGCTGGAACGTTCGGTCAGCGGGTTGGGTATCGGTCTGACGCTCGTCAAAACACTGGTGGAATTGCACGACGGAACCGTGGAGGTCGAGAGTGCAGGACTCGGGCAGGGCACTCAATTCACTGTTCGCCTCCGGATTCTCGACGAAGTGCCGCCGTCCCCCATTTTTGCGGTCAGTCCGCCGACCTTGCTGCCACCCCGCCGTATTCTGATCGTCGACGACAACCGCGATGCCGCCCTGTCGCTCGCCATGCTCATGGAGCTCACCGGCAACGAAACGCACATCGCGCACGACGGGCAAGAGGCCGTAGAAGCGGCGGCGCGATTGCGGCCCGACGTGATCCTGCTCGACATCGGCCTGCCGAGGCTGAACGGATTCGAAGCCTGCCGCCAGATCCGCGAACAGCCGTGGAGCAAGACCATCGTGATCGTCGCGCTCACCGGATGGGGACAAGATGACGACCGGCGGAAGTCCCTCGAAGCCGGGTTCGACGGCCACCTCGTCAAGCCCGCCAACTATGACGAACTCACCAGACTCCTCGACACGCTCCGATCGATCCCGTCGGGATAAGGCCTGTTTGATAGCCGATGCCGGTGACCTGCGCCGCAGGTTCCAGACGCCGTCCCGATCGTCGTTGCCACGCTCGAACGTCAGAGGCTCGCCGTCCGATATGGCGCCGTTGGCATTGGGGCGGGAGTAGCAGCCGCTGGGTTTCTCCTGCAGCCCATCCAGCACATGACAGCCGTCATCCCGTTCCTCATCCTGGTGCTGGTGCTGGTGGGCATAGCCTGGGGCTTTCGGACGATGCTGCTGGCGGTGCTGGCGCAATCGGCCGAACGCGGCCACGTGATCGCCGTGTCGATGACGCTGGCGCGCGTGCCGGTCCCCGTGAGTGAACAGTTCGTGCTCAGCCTCCCGGCCCGGCGTGACGGCGAGCCGCTGACGCAACTGGGATCGTTCGTGCTGACCTCGCGGCGTGTGCGTCTGATTCGCCGCGGCACCGTCCTCAGCGACGTCCCCCTGGCGCAGATCGCACACCTGACCGTGCAAGGAGGGGCGCTGCGCCTGACAATGCGCGGTGAGTCGGGGCCCCTGGTGATCCGAATAGCGCAGCCGACCACGATCGCCCGCTACATCCGGACGCTGGCGGTGCGGAGCGCCTCACTCGGCGGCCGCTGACCGGGACTCTCTGGTATCTTTGGCCCAGTACCCCGTCACCGCGAAACGAAGAGGAACAGACAATGGGCATTTCCTGCGACACCATGACCGCACCGATACGCACCGGCGCCGACCGCGCGCGCCGGTGATGCGTCGACTCCTGCTGTATCTCGCGGCCGCGCTCTTTTTCGTGTACGAACAGGTGGCGTTCTACACCTGGATGCAGACGTACGGCAGCGTGTCCGGGGGATTGGCGCATGCCTGGGCGTCGCTGCGTGCCGATCCCATGGTGTTCATGGCGTGGAACGACATGGGCGTGTTCACCGTGATCGTCTTGATCTGGCTGGCGCGGGATCTGCGAGCCAGCGGACGATCAGCGCTGTGGTGGCCGGCGACGTTGGTGTTCGGGTGTCCGCCGCTGCTGGTGTATCTGGCGAGGAATCCGGACGCATTGCGGCCGATGGCCAGGGCGAAATCCGAAATCAGATAACCGCTAACCGATATCGGAGATCGTCGGTACGCGGTCCGGGTGACGCGTCAGTCGTCTCGTCTCGCCATGTTGCATCACCGTAAATCGCTCCGGATCCAGCGCGCGCGCTGCCACCGCTGCCGCGAGGTCCTTCGGCGGCTGATCCAGTGATTCGTCGGCCAACGGAAACGTGCCCCAGTGCACGCCGATCGCCGCGTCGGCATCGACATCGAGCATGACCTGGACGGCCTCGTCGGGGTTCACGTGCTGCGTACGCATGAACCACCGCGGCTCGTACGCGCCGATGCCGATGGCGGCGAAATCGAAGCCGCCGAATCGCTCGCCGATGCGCCGAGGATCGTCGGAGTACCCGAGATCGCCCGAGTACCAGAACCGGAACGATGGGTGCACGATGGCCCAGCTGCCCCACGGCGTGTCGTTGCGCCGCAGGGCCGAGCGACTGCTCCAGTGCTGCACCGGCAGGAAGTGCAACTCCAGATCGCCGGTTGGCGTCTCGAGGCGATGGGTGTCGTGCCAGTCGACGCCAACCGCAGAAGAGGTGCCGGCGATGGTCGCGCTCGGCACTTCTCGTGCGAACCACGAATCGACGCCGCGCGGTACCAGAAACGCGGGTGGGCCACCGGCCTGTCGGGCCACGCCACGCACCGATGGTCGGTCCAGATGGTCGTAGTGGTTGTGTGAAATCAGCACCACATCGATAGGCGGCAGCTGCGCCAGCGATAGTCCCGGTGGCTGATGACGTCTGGGCCCCGCGAAGGCGACCGGTGATACGCGTCGGCTGAACACCGGGTCGATGAGGATGTTGCGCCCAGCAAGTTGCAGCAGCAGCGACGAGTGGCCGATCCACGTGAGCGTCGTGTCCGTGCGATTGGCCCGCAGGTACTCGACATCCGGCGGCACGCCATGAATTGGCGCTGCGGGTGGATGGGGCAGACCGCGCCGCAGGCGGTCGAGAGTCCATCGCGCGACGCCCGCGGGGTTTACGTCGATGCCACTGGGGTTGCGATACGAGGGAGGCATCGGGTGGAGGAGGTAGGAGGGGCGCAAGCAAGCACGAACAAAACATGAGCCTGGTGCGTTTTACCGAGAGTGCCCAAACTCTTCTGTCCCGCACCGTTCGCTCATCAATGCCTACCTGTATACGTCATAGCACGTTCCTTCTGGTCTTCCTGGCGCTCAGCGCGTCACTCGCGCTTGCACCGTCCGCTGTCGCACAAGGCGGTCGTCCGCCGATCGCCCCCCCGGTGGGCCGCCGCCGGGGCTGACGGGACGACCAAGCGCACCCGATTCATTGACGCTGCAGTCGCAGGCCATTCGCGTATTTCTGGACTGTCAGGGCCGCGTGCGTGGTTGTGATCGCGACTTCATCGTGACTGACGTGAACTTCGTGAACTGGATGCGCGATCGATTCGATGCCGACGTCCAGATTCTCGTATCAGGACTGACCAACGGCGGTGGCGGATCGGAGAACACGATCACCTTCATCGGGCGTCGCGCCTTTGAGGGGATGGCCGACACTCTGGTGCTGAACACGCTGCCGAATGACGCGGACGCCGTCATCCGCCGCGAGCTGGCACGCACCTTCAAACTGGGGCTCGCGCGATATGTGGCCCGGTCGCCGCTGGCGAAGCGCCTGCAGGTCGCGTACGTCGCGCCGGCCGGCATGCAACAGGCATCGCCGGCCAATCTCAAGGACAAGTGGAACCTCTGGACGTACACAACCAACTTCAACGCGTTCGTGCGCGCCGAGGAGCAGCAGCAGTCGGTGAACGGTTCATTGTCGTTGGCGGCAAATCGTTCGACGGCGACCTGGAAGTTGAACACGTCGGTGAGTGGCAACGTGAACACGCAGAACTTCAAGATCGCGGCCACGTCGACGCGCCCGGCGATCACGGTGCGGAACGAACAGCGCACGTACAACGCGAACACGCTGATCGTGCGGTCACTGAGTTCGCATTGGTCTGCCGGCGTCAAGGCAGGCGCCGGCTATTCGGACTTTCTCAACCAGGACCTCGCGCTGCGGTTGCAGCCGGCCGTCGAGTACAACGTGTTTCCGTGGACGGACCAGACCCGCCGCCAATTGACGTTTCTGTACAATGTCGGTCCCAACTACTACAACTACCAGCGCACGACGGTGCTCAATCGCGATGAAGAAACGCGATTCAGCCAACAAGCAACCGCTTCATTGGTCGCCCGTCAGTCGTGGGGATCTTCCAATGTCTCGCTGGACTGGTTGAACTACCTGCACGATGTCAGCCGACATGCGCTTACGCTCAGCGGGAACGTCGATCTGCGCATCGGTCGCGGCTTCTCGCTCAACATCGGTGGCTCCGCCGCCCGCGTGAACGATCAGATCTATCTCCCGCGTGCCGGCAACACCGAAGAAGAAATTCTGTTGCAACGTCAGGCGCTGCAGACCGGATTTCGCATCACAACCAACATCGGCGTTCGCTATACCTTTGGATCGATCTACAACACCATCGTGAACCAGCGCTTCAGCAGCCTTGGTTCGAGTGGCGGCCGATTCAACTTCAGCTTCTTCTGACCCCAGCGACAACAAAAGGCCGCCGGTCACCCGGCGGCCTTTTGTTGTCCGTCAACGGCGTGCTACGCGAATCGAACGCCACCGTCCTCGAGTGGCGTACTGCGAATGCGCTTGCCGGTCAGCGCAAAGACGGCGTTGGCCAAGGCCGGCGCCACCAGCGGCACGCCGACTTCACCCATGCCGCCCGGCTTCCCGCCCGATTGGAGCAGCTCGACCTGCACGGGCGGAACCTGGTGCATGCGGGGAAGCTGGAAATCGTTGAAGTTGCTCTGCTCCACCCGGCCGTTCGCGAACGTGATCTTGCTCCGAAGCGCCTGAATCAGTCCGGTGACGACGCCCCCCTGCAGTTGGGCAATCACCTGATCCGGATGCACCGCCACTCCGCAATCCGCGCACACCGTGATACGCTCCAGCTTGATGCGCTGCGCGGTCCCCGACACGGCGCACACCAACGCCACGTTGGTGTCGTAGCACTCCATCGACGCAATCCCGAATGCCCGTCCCGCTCCTGGCGTGGCCGTGTAGCCCGCGGTCTTCGCGGCCCGCTCCAGCACGGCCTGCTGCCTCGGCAGCTTCGACAGATGTGCGAGCCGGAAGCTGAGTGGATCCCGACCCGCCGCCAGCGCCAACTCATCCACGAAGCTCTCGACCGCAAAGGCGTTGAGCGCGTGACTCACTGAGCGCCAGAAACCCACGCGAACGCCGACTTCCTCAATGATGGTGCGCAGTTCGAGGTTCGGAATGTCGTACGTCAGGTTGACGAGCCCCTCGACCATGAAGGGATCGTTGCCGTTGTTCACGAACGTCGGGAAGGCCCGCGCGGTGATCGATGGGGAAACGAGTGTGGCGCTGAGGGCGGTGAGGTTCCCGCCGGTGACTGCCCCACGCATGACGTGGATGCTCGGTGGCCGGTAGAAATCGTGGCGCGTGTCGTCGGGCCGATTCCAGATGAGCTGGACCGGCGTGTTGGGCACCGCCTTCGCAATCGCGACCGCCTGCCCTACGTAGTCGTTCTCCAGCCGTCGGCCGAAACCGCCGCCGATGAACGTGCAGTTCACCTTGACCTGCTCCGGCTTCACACCGGCCACGGCCGCCGCCGTGCCCTGAGCACCCTGCGGGAACTGCACGCTCCCCCAGACCTCGACGCCGGCCGAGGTCACGAGCGCGGTGCAGTTCTGCGGCTCGAGCGTAGCATGCGCGAGCATCTGACAGCGATACTCCGCCTCGATCGCGCCGGAGGCGAGTGCCCCGGTCACGTCTCCCGCTTTCTTGACGACAAAACCCGGCCGACCACGGGCGGCGGAGAGCGTCGCAAAGATCGCATCGGTACTCAGATTCGCGGCGGGACCTTCGTCCCATTGAATTTTGAGGGCGTCGGCGCCCTGCCGTGCGGTCCAGTAGTGGGTGGCTACCACGGCCACTCCTTCACCAAGATTCACCACGGCCTTGACGCCCTTTCGCTGCCCGACTCCGGCCTCGTCCACCGACACGACTTTCCCGCCAAAGACGGGGCATTGCACAAGCGCAGCGTACCACATGCCAGGCCGCTTGATGTCGATGCCGTACGTCGCCTTGCCGCGGGCCTTGATGGCACCATCCAATCGTGGAAGCGGCTTGCCAATCACGGTGAACGCGCCGGGGTCCTTCAACGGTACGTTCGTCGGCACCGGCAGCGCGGCCGCCGCCGCGGCGAGTTCACCGTACCCCGCCTTGTGCGGTCCGTGGGTCACCATGCCGTTGGCCGCCACGCAGTCGCTGGCCGGCACGCCCCAGCGCGTCGCGGCCGCGCTCACCAGCATCATGCGCGCGGTCGCGCCAGCTTTCCTGAGCGGCTCCCACGCCTCACGGATGCTCGTACTGCCACCCGTGATCTGCGCACCGATGGCGGTGTTCACGTAGGCCGGGTCGGCCGGCGCGTGCAGCACCTTCACCCGCCGCGGATCGACGCCGAGTTCCTCGGACAGCAGCATGCTGAGCGACGTGTAGACGTCCTGCCCCATTTCACTGCGACCGCAGGTAAAGGTCACCGTGCCGTCAGCGTCGATGGAAATCCAGGCGTTGGCCTTGAAGATCGCGGCATTGGGCGCCATCGCGTCGAGTCGGAACCCGAGCAGCATCCCGCCGCCAATCACGGCCGACACCGTGAGAAAATCCCGTCGGGTGGTTGGGATGGTGCTCATCGCTTTGCCCCTAACTTGGCGGCCGCATCGTGGACCGCGGCCTGAATGCGCGAGTAGGTCCCACAGCGGCAGAGGTTTCCCTGCATCGCCTCGACAATTTGGTCGTCGGTGGGCTTGGGATTCCTCGACAGCAGGGAGGTGGCGGCCATGACCTGACCGGATTGGCAGTAGCCGCATTGCGGGACCTGATGCTTGTCCCACGCCGCTTGGACCGCGGCCCCGATTCCGCTGGTGAGGCCTTCGATCGAGGTGACACGCTTGCCAGCGACCGCCGAGAGTGGCAGCTGGCAGGACCGGGCGGCCACGCCATCGATGTGCACCGTGCAGGCGCCGCAGTATCCGGCGCCGCAGCCGAACTTGGTACCGGTCAGCTGCAGGTGTGATCGCGCAGCACCCAGAGCAGCGGTGTGTCCGCTGGGGCATCGACCGTGACCGTCTTGCCATTCAACACAAGCGATTGCATACGCTCTTGCCTCGTTTCGTGTGATGAAGCCCGAATGTGGGATGTAAATCGGGTGCCGGCAATACGTATCGCATCGATCGACCCGACTTCGTCCTCATACTTCGGTTGGGCGGACCTCGAGGGTATCGTGGCAGGCCGCCGGTGACTCGCGGCGGCAAGGTTCAATTCGCGCTTACGGTGACAGCGTCGCGATCTGTTGAAGGTATGTGCGAACGGTCGACCCCCAGCGTCCGTTGTTCGCGTCATTCGGCAGGCCTCCGGCCGTGCGGAGGGCAGACCGATCGGACTCGTCGTCTTTCCAGAGTCAGGCCACAACGGTTCCCCGCCGCGCGGACATTCCTACCAGTTCGCATCAGCTTCAGTGCAGTTGTAGGCGTCATTCAGTTGTTGTTACTTCTTCACTGTGAACGCCGCGCCACTCCTCATACTGATCGCACGCCTGCTGGCCAAACATCGGCTGGACGTCGTGATGATCGGAAATGCGGCGGCGGCCATTCAGGGCTCGCCGGTAACGACGTTGGATGTGGACTTCATGTTTCAAAAGACGAGCACCAACCTCCGGAAATTGAAGGCGCTGGCCGACGACCTTGATGCCATGGTGCTGCGACCGTTCTACCCGGCATCTCAGCTTTACCGCGTCACCCGCGATCGCGACGGCTTGCAACTCGATTTCATGGCCAAGATCGATGGGATCCGTTCGTTTGAATCCCTGCGTTCGCGCGCGCGTCCCGTGTCATTTGGCGGCCATGACCTCCTCGTGGCCGCGCTGCGCGACATTATCAAAAGCAAGGAACGCGCGGGGCGTGAGCAAGACCTTGGCGGTACTTTCAATTTTGCGAAGGACGTTGGATGAGCAAGAAAAAACCTGAGCCTCCGAAAAAGAAATCGGCGCTGCGCAAAGAAAGTGATCGCGCGCTCGTGCAGCAGATTCAGCGACTGCTGGCATTGCCGCCCAACAAGCGGACGCACTTTTTGCGCGTGCGACTCCCCAACGGCGGTTCTGGGTTGTAGCACGCGCGCGCTGTTCAGATAAACAGTCCGTGACGGCGCCGCACCACGAGCATCCCGACGATTCCGATACCAACGAGTGCGATCGTTGACGGCTCGGGCGTCACGACGGCAGGATTTCGACGTCCAGTTCTTCCAACCCAGGCACATATGTCCATCCATCGCTTGATCGCACGGTCGTCCCTCACGATTGCCCTGTTGTCCGCAATGGCTGGGGTGCCGGTCGGTGCGCCGGTCGGTGCGCAAGCTCCGGCCGAACACGCCCGGACACGATGGGAACGGCTCTGTCAGATCCGGCGCGATCAGTTTGACCTGATCCTGCCCGCCGCGATGCGCGATCACGGAGTGGATATGTGGATCGTGATGCAGAAGGAGAATCAGTACGACCCCATGTTCGACGATCTGGGACGCGGCTACGTGGGCAGTGTCGGGTATTGGATTTTCACCGATCGCGGTGGCGACCGCATTGAACGGGCGACGATCGGCGTGTCGGGCTATCAGTTGGACAAGTGCGGCTACGATCTGGTGAAGGCGTTTGCACCGCTCAAGCCCTTCGTCGCCGAACGCAATCCCAAGCGGATTGCGATCAACATGTCGGAAGAGATCGGGGCTGCCGAAGGTCTCTCCAAGACGAGTTATGATCGCCTGGTCAAAGAACTCGGTCCGGAATTCGCGGCGCGACTCGTGTCCGCCGAACGGGTGGTGTCGGACTTTCGCAGCAGCTTTCCGGCGTCGCGGTTGGTCGCCTTTGGTGAGGCCGGTGAGCTGTCCCGCCGCCTCGCCGACCGCGCGCTGTCGAATGAAGTGATCGTCCCCGGCGTGACCACGCTCGAGGATGTGTCGTGGTGGATGACCGACCAGCTCCTGCAGCGCGGCCTGGGGTCGAGTTTTGAAACGCCATCGGTGTACATCACCGGCCCGCGCGGCATCGAAGCCACCTCGAACGATCGCATCATTCAGCGCGGCGATCTCCTCATGATCGATTGGGGCGTGGGCTACCTCAATACGTGGACCGACGTCAAACGCATCGCTTACGTCCTCAAGTCCGGTGAAACCGCAGCGCCGGCGGGGCTGCGGGCGGCGTTCGACAATGCCGTCAAAGTGCGCGATGTCATTCGTCGTACGATCAAGCCCGGACCGACCGCGGGGGAGATGATCACCCAACTGTCGACGGCGATCACGACCTCGACCGGTTACCGCATGCAGGGCACGTTCAACGAAACGCTGGGCGACAGCAAGATCGAGGTGAATATCGGCTGCCACTCCGTCGGTGACCGTGGCCACGGCAGTGGTCCATCCATCGCGTGGTTCAATCCGCGGCAGCAAGCGTTTCCGATCAAGCCATTCAATCCGTTTTCGATTGAGCTGTTTGTCTGGACGCCGGTGCCCGAATGGGGCGGTGCCAAGGCGCGCATTCCGCTGGAGGACGACGCCATCGTCACGTCACGGGGCGTCGAGTGGCTCTACCCGGTGAACGAGCGAATTCGCCTCATCAAGTGAAGGTTGCCGTAAAACAAGGCGGCCCCAATTCCAGTCCGGCGCGGCAACGGTGACGCGATGGTGATTGCGAGGCGAACGCGAGCGCCCCATACTGGGCCCATGCTCGTCGAACCCTCGTCTGCGGTCGGCACCGGCCGGCCGTCATTGCTGCGCATCGCGCGTCTCGCCTTCCTGGCGCACTTTGCGCTCAGTGCCTTTTCCGGCATCGCGTTCGCGACGTTCCTCATCCCGCCGATTCCGGCGTGGATGACGACACCGACGAACACGAAGATCATGACGTTCAGCTTCGTCTGGGGTGGTCAAGCCACCGTCGTGCTCGGGGCGATCGCCGGTCTTGCCTTCCTCACGTGGGCGGTCGGGCAGCGTCTGGCGCTCACGGCGTTCGTCGTGAGCTTCGTGGTGTCGCTCGGTGCCGAGGTCGCCGGTACCGCGTCGGGATACCCGTTCGGGCCCTACACGTACACCACCCAACTTGGCTACCTCATCGCCGGGCTCGTCCCCTTCAACATCCCGACGTCGTGGTTCTACATGCTCGTCGCCTGCCTCGGCATCTGCGGGCGATTGCTGCCCGCCACCGACGACGCAAAGAGTCGCTGGTGGTGGGCGTTCGTGGGCGGCGCCGTGCTGACCGCGTGGGATGTCTCGATGGACCCGGCGATGGTCAAGACGACGCACTGGATCTGGCACAATCCCGACCTGACCAATGCACCTTGGCTGTGGCGCGTGCTGGGCACGGGGTTCTACTTCGAGATGCCGCTCTCGAACCTGCTTGGCTGGCTGCTCACCGGCATTTTGGTGGCGCGGCTGATGCTGGCCGTCATTCCGCCCAGCATGTGGGCGGCGCGCGTGTCGCCACATCGGTTCCCGCTCGCGCTGTACGCGACGAATGGCATCCTGCCGATCCTGATCTGCTTCCGGTGGAATATGGTGCTCGCCGGAGTGCTGGGAACCATCGCGATGGGCTTGCCCCTTTACGCTGCATGGCAGGCCGAATCGAGAGCGGCGCGGCGTCCATCACATTTACCGCGCACGTCGGGAGTCGAAGGCATTGCCAGCTCCGGAGACTGAGTCAGGAGAGCGGTTCGGGCACCGGCAGATGGCCCGCCTCGGTGAAGCTCTGGCATCGGATTGGATGATCGTCTTCATGCTCGCGGTGGTCGTCATCGAGGCCACTGCGCTCATGGTCTGGCACCGGCGGACGGCGCAGGGTCCCGAGCCGATAGAGATGATGTCCTTTCTCGGTGCGGGCGCGTCGCTGATGTCCGCTATGTTTTTCGTCAAGCGCATCAAGAAGTCCGCGCTTCCATTTGCGACGGCCCTGCTCTCGGCGCTCGTGTTCCACATCTGGCACATGGCGCTGCTCTGGGGTCGCTGATCCACCACGGCGTCACGTCGCCCGCTTTCTGATTTCAGGCTCCTTTTCATGCGTTGTGTTGTCATAGGTAGTGGATTCGGCGGCCTCGCCGCGGCGATTCGGCTCCAAGCCAGCGGGCATCAGGTCACTATCGTCGAGAAGCTCGATAAGGCCGGCGGCCGCGCGTACGTGTTCGAGCAGGACGGGTTCACGTTCGATGCCGGTCCGACGATCATCACGGCCCCGTGGGTCTTTGACGAACTCTTCACGGTCAGCGGCAAGCGGCGTGAGGACTACGTCCAGTTCGTCCCGCTCGATCCGTTCTACAACATCCGCTTCGAAGACGGTACGGTCTTCCACTACAACGGCGACGACGAGAACCAGATCGCGCAGGTACGCGCGTTCTCGAACGGACGTGACGTGGACGGCTACCGGCGGCTGCTCAAGAGCACCCGTCCGATCTACGACGTGGGCATGGCGTTGCTGGACAAGCCATTCCTCACCCTGTGGTCGTTCCTGAAGGTCATTCCGGATCTCGTGCGGCTCCGCGCCGATCGATCGGTGGCGGCGCACGTCAACCGATTTCTCACCGACGATCGGCTACGTCGCACGTTTTCGTTTCATCCACTGCTCGTCGGCGGCAACCCGTACAACACGTCGTCGATCTACGCGCTGATTCATCGGCTCGAACGCGAGTGGGGTGTGCTTTTTTGTATGGGTGGCACGGGCGCGCTGGTGCGTGGCCTGTTGCAGCTCTTCGAAGACATCGGCGGCAAGGTCCGTCTGAGCAGCGAGGTCGCTGAGATCGAAGTGGACCGCGCGACCAGGAAGACCACCGGCGTTCGACTGGTGAGCGGTGAGCGCATCGCCGCCGACCTGGTGGTGTGCAACGGCGATGTCGCCGAGGCCTACCGTCGGCTCGTGCCGGCGTGGGCGCGCCCGAGCACGACCGACGATCGCATCAAGCGCTACACCTACTCGATGTCGCTGTTCGTCATCTATTTCGGCACGAACAAGGTTTACCCCGACACGGCGCACCACGAGATCATCCTCGGCAAGGGCTACAAGGAGCTGCTCGAGGACGTCTTCGACAAGAAGATTCTCTCGGACGATTTCTCCCTGTACCTGCACCGCCCCACGGCAACCGACCCGTCGCTGGCACCGCCGGGGCACGACTGCTGGTACGTGTTGTCGCCCGTACCGCATCTGGGCAGCGGCATCGATTGGGAAGTCGTGGGGCAGCGCTACCGCGATCGCATCATGCAGTATCTCGAGGATCGCTATCTGCCGGGGCTGCAGTCGCACATCGTCACCGAACGTCGCATCGACCCGCGCTACTTCGAGCAGACGCTCAACAGCTACAATGGCAGCGCGTTCGGCACGGAGCCAACGCTCATGCAGTCGGCGTACATGCGGCCGCACAATCGGAGCCCGGATATCGCGAACCTGTACTTCTGTGGTGCGGGCACGCACCCGGGTGCAGGGCTGCCGGGCGTGATTTCGTCGGGGAAGCTGGTGGCGGATCTGATCGGCCCGGCGACGGCGAGTAAGCGCAGCGCGTGAGTGGGAGAGAACGCCAGCTTCAGCGCTATCGCGCCCGCGCCCGCACCCGGAACATGATCTCATGCAGCGGCCGCGTCGTCAGCCTCGCCACCGGTCGCACGTTCTCGGCGTCAATCGCCTCGAAGTCGTAGCGGCGCGTCAGCCGCGCGATGATGAGCGCCGCTTCAAGCGTCGCGAACGCGGCGCCGACGCAGATGCGCGGTCCGACACCAAACGGCAGATACGCGCCCGGCGTCATCTCGCCCTCGCGCTCGGGCGAGAACCGATCGGGGTCGAAGCGATCGGGATTCTTCCAGAGCTTCTCGTGACGATGAATCATCCACGGCGCGATCATGAGCATCGTGCCCCGCTTGATGCGGTGCGTGCCGATCGTGGTGTCTTCCGTGGTGACCCGAGGCAGGAAGGTGATCGGCGGATAGAGCCGCATCGTCTCGCGGAACACGTTGCGCACGAACACGAAACGCTTGGCGTGCTCGATCTCGATGGGGCCGTCGCCGCACATGGCGTCGACTTCCGCGCGAATGCGCGCGACCGTGTCCGGCTGCATCGCGAGGATGAAGAACACCCACGTCAGCACACTGGCGCTGGTTTCGTGTCCGGCGAGAAAGAACACGCCGAGTTCGTCGACGAGCTCTTCCCGCGAAAATGCTTCGCCCGTGTCCGGATCGCGCGCCGCAAGCACGGCGCCCACGATGTCGTCGTACACCGGTGCACCGGGCGCGAGCCGTGGGTCGATCATATCGCCGATGTGCTGACGAATCAGGCGACAGGCTTCGAGCACGGCCGGCGGTTGCTTTGTGCGCGACCACGGCTTGTCGAGCAGCAGCGCCTTGATGTTGACGCTCGCCACCGTACGCTCGAACACCGTGAAGGCGGCGAAGACATCCCGGGCCGTGCCCGACGCCAGCGGTGTCGAGAAGATCGTGCGCGTGATGACGTCGGCGGTGAGATGCCCCATCGCCTGATCGAGCGAGTAGGTCTCGTTACGCGCGATGCGATCGTCGAGCCAGCGTTCGTGCTCGTCCACCGCGGCCACCATCTGGCCGAAGGCGCGATTGATGCGCATGTGCGAGAACGCGGGCTCGATCATGCGACGCTGCTTGCGCCACAGATCTCCGCTCGAGACGAACATCGCGTCGCCGACCAGCGCCTCCAGCGCATCCACCATCAGATCGCTCTTCGGGAAGATCCCCTGCGGGTCGGCGAGAATGTGCGTGACGAGACTCGGCTCGTTCACCAGCAGGATGCCGCGACGCGTCTTGCCCACGATCATCGTCAACTCGCGATACGCATCGATCGGCACCAGGCTGAGCAGGCTCCGCTCACGTCGCCACATCATGCGCAGCAGGCTTCGCACTGGCGAGATCGGCGAGGGCGCAGGGGGGCGATACAGGTCAGCGACGGCAGTCATTCAACACAGAGTGAAAGGCAGGACAGCTGCGGCGGTACGGACGGCTCGCCACTCTGCTGATGAACCGGTACGCTAGCGTTGCGCGCGCGCATCTGCGCGGAGCGCCCACCACGTCCACGCGAGCCCCACGGCTTCGTTCCCCGCGATGCCGAGCAGCAGCACGGGCGCGATGCGCAGCGCCACGAACGTGCTGAGGGCGACGATCATGAACGCGTGCCCCCACAGACTCGCGCGCGCGATCGGCAGCAGCTCGTGGCGTCCGGCCACGATGTAGTAGCTGCCCAGCACGACGGCCGAAACACCGAGGATCCGGATCCAGTGCTCCTGCGTCGGCGCGGTGAGCAGCAGAAAGAGCATCGTGTTTGGCACGGTGGCCAACCCGGCTCCCATGACGCAGGCGTAACAACCGAAACCGACCAGGCTGCGTCCCGTCCGACTCATCGACCGGTCCGGTCAGTGCTCGAGCGCGGTGGACGGCGCGGCGCCACCGACATTGGCCGCCGCCTTTGGCGCGTACTGTTTCCGGATCTGCGCCTGATGATAGATGATGAGGGCGAGACCGACCACGAGTGGAACCGCCCAGGTCATCGGATTCAGCGCATGCTCCGGCATGAGTCGCACCAGACCGAACGTCATGAATGCCGTGTAGACGGAAATGCCTGTGCCCACGAGCGCCTTCACGTGTTCGAGCAGAAATCCGTGACGCGGTGGATTGTCGCTGAAGGAGAACCGGAGATTGGTGATCCCCGACGCGACACCGACGATGGAGATGCCCATCATCAACGGCTGCCGGTCGAGCCAGCCGTGCACCGCACAGTTGATCGCCGCGACCATCACGAGAATCTGCAACGACACATCGAACCAGGCGCGATTACCCAGATGATTGCGCTTGTTCTTTACCGCGGCGAGTCCATGCCAGGCCAGACTCACCGTGAGCATGCCAAGATAGACCATCATCCAACCGAAGATGCCGGTGACCATCACCGTGTCGGCGATCTTGGGATGCGTACCGCGCGGATCGAGCGCAGAGAGCGTCCCCATACCAATCGCGAACGTCCCGGTGATCAGCATGCTGTACGCAAAGATCCGCCCGTACTGCTTATGCGTTTTACCGCCCTTGCGCGAAAAAACTGCCACCCAGAAGAGTGGCAGCCCTACGGCACCGACGACCAGGTGCGAATCCACGAGCAAACGGAACAACGACATGCAGCGAATCTCAGCGTGACGGTAGGGCGATCTGACCGCGGGACGGTCGTTTCAATCTGGGGCGCGCCCGGTGGTTGAGCAATGCAACGAGCTGCTGGAGATTGGATGGGTTAGGTGACTGCAAAACGCGAAACCGAAACAATGTCATCGTCGCATCTGTCCTTCGCATATCGCTCGTTCGACGTTTCACTGGTACTTGCTCGAATCACCAACGCTTTGGCCGAAGTCGCGATTTCACCTGGATCGGTAGCGCGAGAGTAGAGGCCCACGCGTCCCGTCGTCGTGCAGGCAGGTGGCGGAGACGTTTCTGGCGTCTGCGGTGGTTCACAATACCGATGACGGTGCACCGGTCAAGCGACAACTATCCTGACACAGGGGGCGATCTTCACGTCTTTCGTGTTGCATCGACCTGCCGCCGCACCAGTGCTGCGACCTCCGCTGGATGGGTGCTCGGAAGAAAGTGACTCCCGCCTTCGATCGTGACTAACTGCGCCCTGGGTATCGCCTCGTTCAGCAGCTCGGCGATCCTGCGCATCGCCGGATGGCTGTGTCCTCCGCGCACCACGGTCGTGGGAACGGCGATCGACTGCAGCCTCTCCCTCGTGGGCTCGAACGGTGTCCCCGAGAACCAGTCGCGCACATTCACCGCCGTGGTCGCCACGACATAGCTGCGCACCTTCGCGGGCATCGCATCAAAAGTCCCCGCACCGCCGTAGAAGTCGATGACGTGCCGAGCCGCCTCGGCATCCCCCCGGGCAAAGTCAGCAAAGTACGGACCCGTCATCGCCTCGAACGTCGCGTAGTGCTCGAGGTCTCCTGACGCCCGCAGCAAGCCCAGAGGATTCGCCTCCACGAGCAGCAGGCTCGCGGGACCGTGTCGCCCGGTCAGGGCATGCGCGATAGCGGCCAGTCCGCCATAGGAGTGCCCCACGACATGCGGGGACGTGCCAATTCGGTCGATGATGCGGTCGATGAGATCGACTTGCTGCGTCATGGTGGTATTGCCGTCCGGTCGGACCTCTGGTGTGGCCCCATATCCGAGCAGGCTGGTCGTTACCGTGCGGTAGCCGTCACCGAGATTACCGATGACCGCCTTCCAGGCCCTGCCCGTCCCGAAGCTCCCCGGCAGGAAGAGGAGGGCGGGGCCGGAGCCGGTCTCCACGTAGTCGAACGCAACGGCATTGTCGGTCACGACGTCCTCTGGGTGCGGTGCACATGGTAGCGGGGCGAGGCGCCGTGTCTCCCCGGTGCGCCACTGGCCAATCTACTTGCTGGAGGCGGTGCGCCGGCCAGCCAGCGGTCGAACCGTCGGCACGATCGCGAACACCTTCGCAGTGACTGCGACCGTCCGCTCATCGCCGGTCGCGTGCGTGGTAGGATGTCGCTGATGCCCCCAACGCCATCACGTTCAGCTGCGAGCGAATGAAATATTGCGAGCGAAGCGAGCGTTCCATAGCTCGCTCGACAGCTGCAACGTGTTGTTGGACGGGCCTACACCGGACGCCGCCCTTCGTGAACAAGACTGACGATGTCGTCGCGCGTGAGGGCAAGCTTGAGCCCTGGGACATTCAGCGGCGAGGCGGTCGCTGTTTCTGGGCGTAAGACAAACACTTGGCCGTCTCGGCGTCGAATGCGGACCGCGCCATCCCGGCGCGCCCGGTCGAGCAGCGCGGCCAACCGCTGGCGCGCCTCGGAGTACGTGAATTCCTTCATGGGGTGCGCGCGAGGAGGTCGATGCCAATCGAAGTCGCGGTGCGCGACAGCGAAGCGTCGAGCGTGAGTAGCGGCGCCCGGTGTTCCAAGGCGCAGGTGAGCAGATAGGCGTCGTACGCGTAGATCGCGTGCTCGGCGGCCAAGTCGACCGAACGCGCCAAGTCGACTTCGACGAAACGAATGGCGATCGCTGCGTACGCGGTCAACGCCTGCTGGGCTTGCGCCAAGGTGAGGCGCCGTCGCTTGAGGGCCGCGCTCAACGCATTCCCGATCTCCCAGTGAACCGATGCCGGCGCCACCAACTCTGTGCCCTTGGTCGCACGAATGAGCGCGGCGCGCTCCGGTTCACTGAGAAGCACAGCGATAATGGCGGAGGTGTCGATGACGCAGGGCATGTCTACAACGTACAATTGTACAAGTTATACGTCAACTCTACCGGCGAGGATGCCGGAGCGCCGCTCTAACGCTGAGCTCTGCTGCAGCGGCTGCAATAAGAAGCCGAGAACGGAGCCGCGCCAGCGGCGCCGTTACACGGGGCACCACCGCGCCGCTGTCTGCAGCAGCGTCAGGTTAGGTTGCGCGCTCACCGATCTCGACCAGCGGTTCACCCGCCGCGAGCAACGTCTCGATGTGCGGCCACGCGTCGCGGAGAATCCCGCGCAGAAACGCATTGCTCGTATTCCCGCACGTGAGCCAAATGATCTGCGGCGGCGGATCCCATCGCGCGACGAGATCCACAAAGTCGCTGTCCTTCGTGAGCACGACCGCGCCTTCGGTGCGTGCCCCCGCGAAGATGGCCGGATCTTCGGCGCTGCGGAGACCGAGTTCGCGGACCGCGATGGCATCCACCCCCACGTCGTCGCGCAACCACTGGGCGAGCGCGGGGGACAACTGCGCATCGATCCAGACCCGCACCGGTTACGCCGCGAGGACGGGGTGTCCCACGCGACGACTGGCAAAGCGCAGGCACGCCGGGACATCGTCGCGCTCCAAGTCGGGCAGCTCCTCAACCACTTGGTCCGCCGTCAGCCCCACCGCCAACAAGTCCAGCACATCGCTCACCCGAATGCGCATCCCACGGATACACGGACGCCCCCCGCATTGATCGGGGTTCACGGTGATACGGTCCATTAACTCCACGGTCTGGCCCATCGGCGGCGCTCGGGGTGGAAGGCACCCGAAAGATACCGGAGCCTCGGCCCCGAGGACAGCCACGAGGAGAGCCGCGAGCGCCACCGAGGCGCCCCTCCGGTGGTGCGAATTGGCGAACCGCGACCCACCACCGGCGCGGGACTCGCCCTTACTCGGAGGCAGGCGCTTCGGAGCGAGCGATGTTAGTTGCGCTGCCTAACGCTGGCTTCTGCAGCGGGCGATCACATCAAACGCGAGCACAGCGAGCTACCCAATCG
>Ga0163144_10005052_pt1 | contig 29388 bp, 28 predicted proteins | sample OliLak19BULKMAT1_FD_123175 | JGI IMG/M metagenome (GOLD analysis project Ga0163144, IMG submission 123175) | Freshwater microbial mat bacterial communities from Lake Vanda, McMurdo Dry Valleys, Antarctica - Oligotrophic Lake LV.19.BULKMAT1 | ecosystem: Environmental > Aquatic > Freshwater >...
AGCCGCATGCTGTTCTCGGGGCTCAACCTCACGCTCGAACCCGGCCGGGCGACCTGGCTGCGCGGGCGCAACGGCAGCGGCAAGACCAGCCTGCTGCGTCTGGCCGCGGGGCTGGCGGTGCCCACAGCGGGCGGCATCACCTGGGGCGGCCAACCATTGCGCCGTGCGGCCGATTTCGCGGCGCGCCGTGTCTACATCGGCCACACCAATGCCTTGAAGGACGATCTGACGCTGGCCGAATCGCTGCGCTTCCTGGCCCGGCTGCAGGGCCGCGACAGCGACTCGGAAGCCGTTCACGCGGCCTTGCAGCGCCTGGGCATCGCCTCGCGCCGGGATGCACCGGTGCGCACGCTCTCGCAGGGCCAGCGCCGGCGCGGCGCACTGGCCCGCCTGGCGCTGGAGCGCCAGGCGGGCCTCTGGATCCTCGACGAGCCCTACGACGCGCTCGACGACGAGGGCGTGGCCAGCATCGACGGGTTGCTCGTCGAGCACCTTGCGCGCGGCGGCAGCCTGCTGCTGACCAGCCACCAGCCGCCGGGCCCTGCCGCACCGCCGATGGCCGAGTTCGACCTCGGCGCGCTGGTCGCCAGCGCGCGCTCGCGCGCCGTTGCATGAGTCTCGCCTTTCGCGCCATCTACGCCCGCGATCTGCGCCTGGCGCTGCGCCGGCGCGTCGAAGCGCTGCTGCCGGTGGCCTTCTTCATCGTCGCGATCAGCCTGTTTCCGCTCGGGGTCGGGCCCGAGCCCCAGGTACTGCGCCAGATCGGTGCCGGCATCGTCTGGGTCAGCGCCTTGCTGGCCTCGATGCTGTCGGTGGGCAGCCTCTACAGCGGCGACCATGCCGACGGATCGCTCGAGCAGATGCTGCTGTCGGGCCAGCCCGGCTTCGTGATCGCCGCGGCCAAGGCGGCCGCGCACTGGACGGTGACCGGCGTGCCCCTGGTGCTGGCCGCGCCGCTGATCGGCCTGCTGCTCGACCTGCGCGGCCCGGCGCTGGCCGCCCTGATCTTCGCCCTGCTGCTCGGCACCCCCGTGCTGTCGCTGCTCGGCGGCCTCGGCGCCGCGCTGACGCTGGGTCTGCGCAGCGCCGGTGTGCTGCTGATCCTCGTGATCCTGCCGCTGACCATCCCCGCGCTGATCTTCGGCGCCGGCGCGGTCGGCGCGGTCGACAGCGGCGTCTCGCCCTCGGGCCATTTGTCCCTGCTCGGCGCGCTGCTGATCCTGACGGGCCTGGGCGCGCCGCTGGCAACCGGCTTCGCATTGCGCATTGCCCTAGAGTAGGGCCCGATGTCCGCCTCCCTGCGTTTCACGACCTTCGCCGCGCCGGCGCGCTTCTACCGCCTCGCCACGGCACTCAATCCCTGGCTTTGGGCGTCGGCGATCGTGCTGACCGTGGCGGGCCTGTACGTCGGCTTCTTCGTCGCGCCCACCGATGCCACGCAGGGCGAGTCGTACCGCATCATCTTCATCCACGTGCCCGCGGCGTGGATGTCGATGGTGATCTACCTGGCGATGGCGTTCTGGGCTGCGGTCGGCTGGATCCTGAACGCGCGCATGGCCTCGATGCTCGCGCACGCGCTGGCGCCGACCGGCGCCCTCTTCACTTTCCTGGCCCTGTGGACCGGCGCCTTCTGGGGCAAGCCGACCTGGGGAACCTGGTGGGTGTGGGACGCGCGGTTGACGTCCGAGCTGATCCTGCTCTTCCTCTACCTCGGCTACATCGCCTTGGCGGCCTCCATCGACGACGTGGTGCGGGGCGACAAGGCCTCGGCGCTGCTGGCCATCGTGGGAGTGGTCAACGTGCCGATCATCTATTTCTCGGTGCGCTGGTGGAACACCCTGCACCAGGGCGCCACGATCAGCCTCACGGCTGCGCCGAAAATGGCGCAATCGATGCTGCTCGGGATGATGCTGATGACCTTTGCCTTCTGGGCCTATGCCTTCGCCGCGGCGTTCACGCGGGCGCAGGCCCTGGCGCTCGAGCGAGAGCGAGACACCGACTGGGTGCGCAGCCTGTCCCGCGCCGGAGCCGCGCGATGAACTGGGGCAGCTTCGCCGAATTTGCGTCGATGGGCGGCTACGGGCTTTACGTCTGGGGTGCGTACGCTGTCACGTTGGCGACAATGTTGCTGGAACCCTGGCTGGCCCGCCGTCATCGAAGCCGTGCGCTGCGGGCTGCAGCGTCAAATACCCACGAGGAGTGAAGTCGTCATCATGAAACCCCGTCACAAGCGCCTGGCCGTCATTGTCGGCGTCGTCGCCTCGGTCGCCGTTGCGGTGGGCCTGGTGCTCAACGCCTTCCAGAGCAACCTGGTGTTCTTCTACTCGCCGTCTCAAGTGGTGGCCAAGGAAGCGCCCCAGGGCCGAAGTTTCCGCGTCGGTGGCTTGGTGACGGAGGGCAGCGTCAAGCGCAACGGCACCGAAGTGCAGTTCGCGGTGACCGACACCGCGCAGACGATGAACGTCAAGTTCGTCGGCATCCTGCCGGACCTGTTCAAGGAAGGCAAGGGCGTCGTTGCGCAAGGCCAGATCGGCGCCGACGGCGTGTTCGTCGCGCGCGAGGTGCTGGCCAAGCACGACGAGAACTACATGCCGCCCGAGGCGGCAGAGGCCTTGAAGCGCGCCGGCGAAGCGAACGCGAAGATGGCCACCAGCGTGGTCGCTCCCGGAGCGCCGAAGTGATCCCCGAGATCGGCCAGATTGCGCTCTTGCTGGCGCTGGCGGTCTCGCTCGTGCAGGGCACGCTGCCGATCGCAGGCGCAGCGCGCGGCCGCACCGAGTGGATGGCGCTGGCCCGGCCCGCCGCCCAGGTGCAGTGCCTGCTGGTGATGCTGGCCTTCGGCTGCCTCACGGCGGCCTTCGTGCAGAACGATTTCTCGGTGCTCTACGTTGCGTCCAACTCCAATTCGGCGCTGCCGTTGATCTACCGGCTCACGGCGGTCTGGGGCGGGCACGAAGGGTCGCTCTTGCTGTGGATGCTGATGCTGAGCGGCTGGACGGTGGCCGTCGCGATGTTCAGTGCCCACCTGCCGCTGGCGTTCGTCGCGCGCATCCTCGCCGTGATGGGCCTGGTCGCGGTCGGCTTCCTGCTCTTCACGCTCATCACTTCGAACCCCTTCGAGCGCCTCTTGCCCGCGGCGCCCGACGGCCGCGACCTGAACCCGCTGCTGCAGGACCCCGGCATGGTGATCCACCCGCCGATGCTCTACATGGGCTATGTCGGCTTCTCGGTCGCGTTCGCGTTCGCCATCGCCGCGCTGATCGGCGGCAACCTCGACTCGAGCTGGGCCCGCTGGACGCGGCCCTGGACACTGGCGGCCTGGGCCTTCCTGACCATCGGCATTGCGCTTGGAAGTTGGTGGGCTTACTACGAACTCGGCTGGGGCGGTTGGTGGTTCTGGGATCCGGTGGAGAACGCCTCCTTCATGCCCTGGCTGGTCGGCACCGCGCTGATCCATTCGCTGGCTGTGACCGAGAAGCGCGGCGCGTTCAAGTCGTGGACCGTGCTGCTGGCGATCATGGCGTTCTCGCTGTCGCTGCTCGGCACCTTCCTCGTGCGCTCGGGCGTTCTGTCTTCGGTGCATGCCTTCGCGACCGACCCGCGCCGCGGCGTGTTCATCCTGGCGCTGCTGGTGGTGGCTATCGGCGGTTCGCTGGTGCTGTACGCCTGGCGCGCGCCCAAGGTCGGCCTGGGCGCGCGCTTCGAGCTGGTGTCCAGGGAATCGATGCTGCTCGGCAACAACGTGATGCTGATCGTTGCGACAGGCACAGTGCTGCTCGGCACGCTCTACCCGCTGCTGCTCGACGCGCTCGGGGGAGGCAAGATCTCGGTCGGCCCGCCATACTTCGATGCGGTCTTCGTGCCGATCATGACCCCCTTGGTCTTCCTGATGGGCGTGGGCCCGCTGGCGCGCTGGCGCCAGGCCGACGTGCCGTCGCTGGCCCGGCGGCTGCGCTGGGCGGCAGTGCTCACCGTCGTCGCGGCGCTGGCCACCGGCTGGATCGCCGGCCGCATCACGCCGATGGCCACGCTCGGCTTCCTGATGGCCTTCTGGGTCGCATTTGCGGTTGCGACCGATCTGCTCGAGCGCCTGCAGCCGGCGGGCACTGTACCTTCTTCCTGGATCGCGCGCCTGCGTGCGGTGCCCCGCTCGGTGGCCGGCATGATGCTCGCGCACCTGGGCATCGCGGCCTTCGCTTTCGGCGTCAGCATGGTCAACACCTACGGCATCGAGCGCGACCTGAAGATGGACGTCGGCGAGACGACCGAACTCGCAGGCTACGTCTTCACCTTCCGCGGCGTGCAAGACGTGCCGGGGCCGAACTACCTGGCCGCGCGCGGCACGATCGAGGTCACGCGCAACGGCAAGCCGGTCGAGACGATGCACCCCGAGAAGCGCATCTACCGCGTGCAGCAGAACCCGATGACCGAAGCCGCCATCGACACCGGTTTCACGCGCGACCTCTACGTCTCGCTCGGCGAGGCGACCGGAGCCACGGCCTGGATCGTGCGCGTGTACTACAAGCCCTTCGTCGACTGGATCTGGGGCGGCTGCGTGTTGATGGCCCTGGGCGGTACTCTCGCGGCCTCGGATCGGCGCTACCGCGCGCGCCGTAACGCTGCGGCGCCGAGCGAAATGACGCCCACGACGGCCCGGGTTCCCGCGGCATCATGAAGCTGCGCTACCTGCTGCCGCTGGCGCTCTTCGTGGTGCTGGTCGGCTTCCTCGCGGTCGGCCTGAAGCTCGATCCGCGCGAAGTCCCGTCGCCCCTGATCGGCAAGCCCGCGCCGGGCTTCGCGCTGACGCGACTCGACGATGCGGCCAAGACGATCCGCCGCGAAGACCTGCTCGGCCAAGTCTGGGTGCTCAACGTCTGGGCCTCCTGGTGCGCGGCATGCCGCGACGAGCACCCGCACCTGATGGCGTACGCGAAGACCAAGCAGGTGCCGCTGATCGGGCTGAACTACAAGGACACGCGGCCCGCGGGCCTCACTTGGCTGACGCGCTTCGGCAACCCCTACGACGCCTCGCTGTTCGATGCCGATGGCCGCGTCGGCATCGACTTCGGCGTCTACGGCGTGCCCGAGACCTTCGTCATCGACAAGCAGGGCGTGATCCGATTCAAGCAGATCGGCCCGGTCACGCCCGAGATCCTGCAAAGCCGCATCGTGCCGCTCGTCAAGTCGCTGAAGGACAGCGATGCCTGAAGACCTTCGCATCCCGTTCTGGCCGAGCTTGTCGAAGCCCCGGGCGACCCTGTTCACTGGCATGCTTTTGCTGCTGATCGCGTTGTTCCTTGCCACCGCACAGGCCAAGGCACAGGCCCAGGCACAGGCCAAGGAGGCCGCGCCGGCAGCTGCCGACCCGGTGCTCGAAGCGCGCGTGCAACGCGTGGCTGCCGAATTGCGCTGCCTCGTATGCCAGAACCAGACGATTGCCGACTCCACGTCGGACCTGGCCACCGACCTGCGCCGCGAAGTCCGCGAGCAGTTGAAGCGCGGTGTCAGCGACGAGCAGGTGGTGCAGTACATGACCGACCGCTATGGCGACTTCGTGCGCTACCGACCACCGTTCAAGGCCAGCACCGCCTTGCTGTGGCTCGGCCCGGCCGCGTTGCTGGCGCTCAGCCTGGGGGTGCTGGTGACGGTTTTACGGCGGCGCGCCAAGCTGGGCCCGGAGGCGTTCGAGCCCGACGAAGACGATGTGCTGGACGCTGCTGCGGTCCCGACGGAGCGCAGCCGATGAGCGGCTCCGCTGCCTCGAGCGCCTGGCTCGCTTTCATCGCGGTCGGCGCCGTCATCGCGCTGCTCAGCATGGCCGTCCTGACGCGCCCGCTCTGGCGCAGGCGCGAGGACGGCACGTCGTCGAAGGGCCTCGTCGCCGGGCTGGTGGTGTTCGTGGCCAGCGTCACCGCCGCCGGGTACGCCTGGATCGGCAACCCACAGGCACTCGACCCAACGCTGCGCAGCGCGGCCGCGCCGGCCGACGCCGCTGCCGCCCCGACCGCCATCACGCCGGCGCAGATCGAATCGATGGTGCAGCTGCTCGAAACCCGCGTCACGGAGCGCCCGGACGATGCCGACGGCTGGGCCATGTTGGGCCGCGCCCGCGCGCTGCTCGACCGGCATGTGCAGGCCGCGCCGGCCTTCAAGCGGGCGATGGAGCTGCGACCGGGTGATGCGAACCTGATCGCCGACTACGCCGATGCGCTGGCGATGGCCAGTGGCCGCAGCCTCGACGGCGAGCCGGCGCGCCTCGTCGAGCGAGCGTTGAAGCTCGACCCCGACAACCTCAAGGCCCTGTCACTGGCCGGCACTGTGGCCTTCAATGGCGGCAACTACGCGCGTGCGATCACGCTGTGGGAGCGCATGGCGGCACTGGCGGGCCCCGGCGAAGGTGCGCCACAGATCCAGGCCGGCATCGACGAAGCGCGGCGGCGCCTGGCTGCCGAGCCCACTGCAACGATGCCGGCGCCGACGAGTGCAGCCGCGGCAAGCGTGGCCAGTGTGGCCAGTGTGGCCAATGCGATAGGCGCAGCGAGCGCGCCCGCCGCCGCACTGCGCGGCAGCGTAAGCCTCGACCCGGCACTGGCGGCGCGCGCGCGCGCCGACGACACGCTCTTCGTCTTTGCGCGCGCCGCCGAGGGGCCCCGCATGCCGCTGGCGATCCTGCGCAAGCAAGTGCGCGACCTGCCGCTCGAGTTCGTGCTCGACGACGGCTCGGCGATGTCGCCGGCCGCGCGCCTGTCGTCGTCGCGCAGCGTGGTGGTGGGTGCGCGCATCAGCCGTGCGGGCGACGCCATGCCCCAGCCCGGCGATCTGCAGGGCTGGAGCGCTGCGGTCGCCCCAGGCACCTCGGGCTTGAAGATCGTGATCAGCGAAGTCGTCGGCCCCTGAAGGCGCGACGCTCGCTCAGCGCAGGTAGACCAGCTCCACCCGCCGGCTGCGGGCGTCGCTTGCCTCAGCGCCGCGCGGCTGCAATTCCAGCTGCGTACGGTCCACGCCCAGGGTGCCGAGCGCCTTGGCCACGGTGGCCGCCCGCATCTGTGCCAGGGCCCGGTTGTAGTCGGCGCCGCCCTTGGTGTCGGTGTAGGCCCGGATCTGCAGGCGCAGGCGCCGGTCGGCCTTCAGGTTGGCGGCGTGCTGGCTCAGCAGGCCCTGGAACTGCGGTGCGACGAGGTAGGCGTCGTTGTCGAAGTAGATGCTGGTCGGTAGGTTGTCGATGAACGTCCGTGGCGGCGGCGTGCGCGCAGCCGGCTCGACAGCGGGCGCTGCCACGCGAACTTCTCGCACCGGAGCTTCGGATGCTGCGGCGGCTGCAGGCGTGGGCACCACCACGGCGGTCTGCACCGGCGGCAGGCTCAACACCTGCTTGTGCACCGGCGTCACGCCGATGAAACAACCGCCGAGCAAGGCCGCGTACGCGCTGGCCAGAGGCAGGCGCGAATAGCGCAGCGATGAACGCAGGCGGTGTTGGGAGGGGAGGGCGTGGGGGCCAGGCGGGTGGTGCATGCGTTGGGTCTCTCGAAGTTCAGAGCTGGCGGTTGCGCGCCAGCGGGGGGTTCTTGGCGAAGTAACGCTGGATGCCTTTACCCAGCGCATCGACCAGCTGGCGCCGGTACGCGGGGTCGGAGAGTTTGGCTTCCTCGTCGGGGTTGGAGATGAACGCGGTCTCGACCAGGATGCTCGGGATGTCGGGCGCCTTCAGCACCGCGAAGCCGGCCTGCTCGACGCGCGGCTTGTGCAAACGACCCACGCGATCGAGCTGCCCCAGCACTTCGCTGCCGACGCGCAGGCTGTCCTTGATCTGCGCGGTGGTGCTCATGTCGAGCATCGCACGCAACACGTTCACGTCGTTGCCGGCCTGGGCATTCACGCCGCCCACCACGTCGGCGGCGTTCTCCTTGTTGGCCAGCCATCGCGCCGCCGTGCTGGTGGCCGCGCCGGAACTCAATGCGAACACGCTCGCGCCGCGCGCGCTCGGCGTCACGAAGGCATCGGCATGAATCGAGACGAACAGGTCGGCCTGCACGCGGCGGGCCTTCTTCACCCGGTCGGCCAGCGGGACAAAAAAGTCGGCATCGCGCGTCAGGAAGGCGCGCATGCCGGGCATCGCATCGATGCGCTCGCGCAATTGCAGCGCCACCGACAGCACGACATCCTTCTCTTTCAGGCCGCTCGGCCCCACGGCACCCGGGTCCTCGCCACCGTGTCCGGGGTCCAGCGCCACCACGATCAGGCGGTCGACCTTGCGCTGCGTCTCGGCGCTCGGCGTGCGTGGCACGGCAGTGCCCAGCGCCGCGGTGGGCGGCGGCCCGGCGGCCGAAGCGGCTGCGCTGGGTGTCGGTGGCAGCGTCTGGCCGCTCTCGACACGTCCGATGAATTCGCCCAGCGCATCGCGCACCGCGGCAGCGGCCTGTTGCTCGGCCTGTTCCTTCTCCCGCAGCAGCGCCAGCAGGGGGTCACGCGCCTGCGCGGGGTACAGGTCGAAGACCAGCCGGTGTCGGTAGGCTGCCACCGGCGCCAGTGTGAAGACCTGCGGCGCCGCGGCCTGCTTCAGGTCGATCACCAGGCGCACGGTGCGCGCCTGCGGGTTCGGCTGTCCGACGCGCAGGCCGGCAATGTACGGGTCGTCGCCGCGCACCTTGCCGACCAGTTCGCGCAGCTGCGCGCTGAGCTCGAGTCCGTCGATGTCGATCACCAGCCGCTCGGGCGCCGGCACGAGCCGGTGGCGCACCGCCAGCGCGCTGTCGGACTCGATCGTGACGCGGGTGTATTCGGCGGCCGGCCAGACGCGCACAGCCACGATCTCGGCGCCGAACGCCAGCCGGGGTGCCTGCAACAGCAGCACCAGGCCACCGACTTGCTGCAGCGCGGCACGGCGGCGCGTCATGGGAGCGGCGCCAGCAGTTGCCGGCCGTGGGGCGTGAGGGCGTGGACGTTCACGCGCCGTTGGTCGTCTTCGCCCACGTCGAGTTCCATCCACCAGTCAGGCGTGGGCAACAGCGGTGCGGCTTTTTCCGGCCATTCGGCCAGCTTCAGCCCGGGCGCGCCGAACACCTCTCGAAAACCCGCCTCCTCCCATTCGCGGGGGTCGGCAAAGCGAAAGAAGTCGAAATGCGCAACCGCGCGTGCCGGCATCGCGGCGGCTGCCGGCAGGGCGTGCGGCTCGAGCACCGCGTAGGTCGGGCTCTTGATCGGGCCTTGCACACCCAGCGCGCGCAGCAGATGGCGCACGAAGCTGGTCTTGCCGGCACCGAGCGGGCCGTCGAGCGCCATGAACGTCGAGGGCCACAGCCTCGGCAACGCCGCAAGCTGCCGGGCGAAGGCGGCGCACGCCGCCTCGTCGGGCCAGTGAAAAACGCGGCTTTCTAGAATAGGCGTATGCGCGGGCAAGCTCATCGAGAACGAAAGTCGGCGATCGACCCTGCGAGCGTGGTCGATCGCCTCCAACGCTGGGCCGCGGAGCTCGGATTCTCACAGATCGGTGTGGCCGGCATCGACCTGTCCGAGGCCGAGCCGGGCCTGGCAGCTTGGCTGGCCGAAGGGCACCACGGCCGCATGCAATACATGGCGCGTCATGGCCTGCGCCGCGCTCGCCCGGCCGAGCTGGTGCCCGGCACGCTCTGCGTCATCACGGCGCGCATGGACTACCTGCCGCGCCAGGCGCCAGCGGCCGGTGCAGCATCGCAGCCTGAGTGGCAGGCCGTCGAATGGCAGCGCCTGGCCGAGCCGCATGCGGCCAACATTTCGCTGTATGCACGCGGCCGCGACTACCACAAGGTGCTGCGCGGGCGGCTGCAAACGCTGGCCGATCGGCTGGCGGCCGAGATCGGGCCGTTCGGTCACCGCGTGTTCACCGATTCAGCGCCGGTGCTCGAGGTCGAGCTCGCTGCGCGCAGCGGGCTGGGCTGGCGCGGCAAACACACGCTGGCGCTGTCGCGCGATGCGGGCTCGATGTTCTTTCTCGGCGAGCTGTTCGTGGACGTTGCGCTGCCGCCGAGCGCGCCGGTCGCGGCCCACTGCGGCAGTTGCAGCGCCTGTATCGACGTGTGTCCGACCCAGGCCATCACGGGCCCCTACCGGCTCGATGCAAGGCGTTGCATCTCGTACCTGACGATCGAGCACGACGGGCCGATCCCCGTCGAGCTCCGCGCAGCCATAGGCAACCGCATCTACGGCTGCGACGACTGCCAGCTCGTCTGCCCGTGGAACAAGTACGCCCAGAGATCGACCTTGCCAGATTTCGATGGGCGCCAGGCGCTGGCCCAGTCGGGCCTGTTGGAGCTGTGGGCCTGGACCGAGGACGAATTTCTGCGCCGCACCGAGGGCAGCGCCATCCGGCGCATCGGCCACGCGCGCTGGCAGCGCAACCTGGCGGTGGCGCTGGGCAACGCCTTTCGACACACCGGCGATCCGGCTGTGTCGGCGGCCCTTCGAGCGCGCCGCGCCGACGCCAGCGCCCTGTTGGCCGAGCACATCGACTGGGCGCTGGCTCAACCGCCTCCCGCTGTGGTTGAGGGCGCGGTTTGATGTCCCCACGCGGCCACGTCAGCCGCCGGTTGCCCGAGCGCGTTGTGCTGGCCTGCGTCACACTCCGGTTCGCATGAAATTAGATTTCCCTCTTCGGGCGCGCCCGACCGTGCCTGCAGCCGCAGCCCCGACGCGTCGCGCCGTTCTGGCCAATGGCGTTGCGCTGATGTCGGCGGGGCTGGCGCTGCCGCGCGCTTTTGCGGCGGCGCCGGTCACCGTCGACGGCCTGCGTTTTGCTGGCGACATCCAGCTCGATGGCCAGTCCCTCCAGCTCAACGGCGTGGGCTTGCGCGCGGTGGCCTGGCTGCGCGGCTATGCCGCCGGGCTCTACCTGATGCAGCGGGCCAAGACGGCGGAGCAGGTGGTGGCGGCCAGCGGGCCCAAGCGACTGCAGCTCGGCATGCTGCTCGAGGTCGGCATCGAGGAGTTCATCAAGGCCTTCCACAAGGGTGTGGATCGCAACACGCCGGCCGCTGCGCTGCCGTCGCTGGCCGGCCGCATGGCCGAGTTCGACAAGCTGCTGCAAGGCATGGTCAAGGTGCGCAAGATGGACATCGTCGACCTCGACTGGCTGCCGCAGCAGGGCTTGCGCCTGTCGCTCAACGGTCGCGAGCGCGGCCAGCCCATTCCGGGCGAAGACCTGTACGCGGCGCTGCTGCGCATCTTCGTCGGCCAGCGCCCGGTCGACAGGGAATTGAAGATCGGCCTGCTGGGCGGGCCGGTCGCTTGAATTCCGTTGCACCCATCCTTCAAGGAGACTGTTCGATGAAAAGAAGAAGTTTGCTCGCCACCTTTGGCGCAGCCGGCCTTGTGCTGTTGGCGGCGCCCACCGCTTTCGCGCAGGCTTTCCCGGTCAAGCCAGTGCGCCTGGTGGTGCCCTTCGCACCGGGCGGCACCACCGACATCGTGGCCCGCGTGGTCGCCGAGCGCGCGACTGCCGCGCTCGGGCAGACCCTGGTGGTCGAGAACAAGGCCGGCGGCGGCGGCTCGATCGGCGCACTCGAGCTGATCCGTTCAGCTCCCGACGGCTACACGCTGGGCATGGCGACGGTGTCCACCACCGCATCGAACCCGGCCATCAACTCCAAGATCGGCTACGACCCGACCACCGACTTCACGCCGATCATCAACATCGCGGCGACGCCGAACGTGATCGCGGTGCACCCGAGTTTCCCGGCGCGCGACTATGCCGGCTTCCTGGCCGAGCTGAAGAAGAGCCCGGGCAAATACAGCTTCGCCAGTTCAGGCACCGGCGGCATCGGCCACCTGCAGATGGAGCTCTTCAAGAGCCTCTCGGGCACTTTCGTGACCCACATCCCGTACCGCGGTGCGGGCCCGGCGCTGAATGACACGGTCGCCGGCCAGGTCCCGATCATCTTCGACAACATGCCCTCGGCCCTGCCCTTCATCAAGGACGGCCGGCTGATCCCGATCGTGGTCGCGGCGCCGACACGCCTGACCCAGCTGCCCAACGTGCCGACGTTCAAGGAAGTCGGCCTCGAGCCCGTCAACCGCATGGCCTATTACGGTGTGGTGGGCCCGAAGAATCTGCCGAAGGAAGTGGTCGACAAGGTGCATGCCGCGATGAAGCGCACCGCCGAGCTGCCCGAGGTTCGAAAGCGCATCGAGGACACCGGCTCGCTGCTGGTGCTGAACACTCCCGACCAGTTCGCGGCCCAGATCAAGGCCGAGTTCGAGGTCTACAAGACCGTCGTCGAGAAGCAGAAGCTGAAGCTGGAGTGACGCCGCGGTGGCGGGCGCCGACCAGCCGCTGATCGAGCGTTTCCTCGATGCCTTGTGGATCGAGGATGGTCTGGCGGCCAACACCCTGGCCGCCTACCGCCGTGATTTGTCGCTGCTGGCGGCGTGGCTCGAACGCGAAGGCGACCGCAAGCTCGCAGCGCTCCACGAAAGCGACCTGCTGGCCTATGCCGCCCACCGTCATGCCGGCTCGCGCGCCACCAGCGCCAACCGGCGCCTGACGGTTTTCAAGCGGTTCTTTCGCTGGGCGCTGCGCGAAGGTCTGGTGACCGAAGACCCGACGCTGCGCCTGCGCAACGCGCGCCAGCCGCTGCGCGTGCCCAAGACGCTGTCCGAAGCGCAGGTCGAAGCGTTGCTGGCAGCACCCGATGTCAACACGCCGCTCGGCGTGCGCGAGCAGGCCATGCTGGAGCTGATGTACGCGAGCGGCTTGCGCGTGAGCGAGCTGGTCGGCTTGAAGACGGTACAGCTGGGCCTGGCCGAAGGCGCCTTGCGCGTCACCGGCAAGGGCGCCAAGGAACGCATGCTGCCGTTCGGCGAGCAGGCCCATGCCAGCCTGACGCGCTACTTGACCGATGCACGGTCAGCGATCCTCGCCGGGCAAGCCAGCGACGCGCTCTTCGTCACCGCCCGGGGCGGCGCGATGACACGGCAGATGTTCTGGAAACTGGTCAAGCGCCATGCGCTCGGGGCCGGCATCGACGCACCGCTGTCGCCGCACACGCTGCGCCATGCCTTCGCGACGCACCTGCTCAACCACGGCGCGGACCTGCGCGCGGTGCAGATGCTCCTGGGTCATGCCGACATCTCGACGACCACCATCTACACGCATGTGGCGCGCGAACGCTTGAAGACGCTGCACGCCCAGCACCATCCGCGCGGATGAACGCGTTGCGGAATGAAAAAAGGCCGGTCAGAGACCGGCCTTTGTCGGACTGGCGATGCCTCAGAAGTTGTGGCGAACACCCAGCGCGAAGGAGCTGAAGTCGCCGTAGACAGCGCCCTTGTCGTTGATCTTCGTGTAGAAGCCGTAGACCTTGGTGCGCTTGCTCAGGTTCTGGTTGATGCCCAGCGTGAACTGGTCGGCTTCGTTGTTGCCGGCCAGGCGGCTGTAGTCACCGGCGTGCCCGTAGTTCGCGTGGAACTCGGTGCTGCCCGTCGCGTACATGCCCGAGAAGCGGTAGTTGGTGCGGTCGCCGAAGTTGACGCCGTAGCCGTCGCGGTCGCGCTGCACCGTGGCACCGACCGTGAAGGCACCCATCTCGTACAGTGCGCGCAAGGCGAACTGACGGGCGTTCTTGTTGTTGGGGGCGTTCTTTTCGTAGCCGGCACCCAGGTGCAGCGGGCCAGCGTCGTAGTTCAGTGCGAAGTCGTACGTGCGCTCGGCGCCGTTGCCGGCCGTGACCGCACCTTCGAGCGTTGCTCCGCCGAGCGACGGCGTGCGGTAAGCCACCTTGTCGGTGTTGCGGCCAAGGTAGGCATAGAACGCGTCCGACGAGGTGCCCGTCTCGTGATTGTGCATGCCGATGTAGTCGGACGTCGCGTAGTAGGCCTCGCTGGTGAAGTTGCCCAGGCGAACCATGCCAAAGCCGCCCGACAGGTTCACTTCGCTCTGGCGAGCCCAAAACGCGCTGCTGCCACCGACGTAGGGCGAGACTCGACCATCGTTGATGTTGAAGCCATGCTCGATCTGGAAGCCGGCCTTCATGCCGCCACCGAGGTCTTCGCTGCCCCGCAGGCCGAAGCGCGAGGCGCTGTTCACCATGCGGGTGTCGTTGGTGTTGCCGATCTTCTGGCGCTCGATCGTGACGTTCAGGCGGCCGTAAAGGTTGACGGTGCTTTGGGCATAGGCGCTGGCGCCGACGCTGGCCAGGACGGCCGCGAGGATCAGGGAGCGTTGCATGGAGGGCGTCTTTGGAGTGTCCGGAGCAGCGCGATTCTAGGCAGCTCTTTGGCGTAAACCCTGGTTTGCCCCCGCCGAAATGCTGCCGTGCAGCATCGACGCAACACTCCGGCGCGGCGCTCGACGCAACGACAATGCGCCGGCCATGGACCACACCTTCCTGTCTGCCCTGGTGCTGCTGCTGCTGGTGCTCGACCCACTGGGCAGCCTGCCGGTGTTCATCTCGGTGATGCGCCAGGTGGACCCCGAGCGCCGCACGGTCGTGGCCGCGCGGGAATCGGCACTGGCGTTCGTCGTTCTGCTGGCGTTCATGCTGACCGGCCAGGCGTTTCTGAACCTGATGCGGCTGTCCGAGCGCTCACTGGAAGTGGCGGGCGGCGTGATCCTATTGATCATCGCGGTGCGCATGATCTTCGCTTCCGGCAGCGAGATGTACGCAGGCGATGGCAAGGGCCGCGAGCCGTTCGTGTTTCCGTTGGCCGTGCCATTGCTCGCCGGCCCTTCGGCCATGGCGACGGTGCTGCTGCTGGCCTCGCGCCAGCCCGAACGCCTGCTCGACTGGGTGGCCGCGCTCACGGTGGCGATGGGCGTCAGCTTCGCGGTGCTGCTGGGCGCCGACCGCATCCGGCGCTGGATCGGCTCGTCGATGGTCAGCGCGCTGGAAAAGCTGATGGGCCTGGTGCTGACCGCCATCGCCGTCGAGATGATCCTCGCCGGCCTCAAGCGCTACTTCTTCGAGCCCTGATCGAAGTCGCTGTAACGGGCCAGGAAGGCGCCGTCGATGCGGTCTTTCCAGCGTCCGGCCCAGCGCCCTTCGGCCGAGAAGGCGCCCCAACTCGCGATGGCGCGGCCGTCACCGGTCGACAACAGGTACAGCGAGCGGCGCTGCGGCAGGTAGGGCTTCAGCGGGGCGCCGACGATGAAGCGGCGCAGGTTTGCGGCCAGCACCGGCCCGGCGCGAACGGCGTAGACGCCGCTGCGCGGATGTGGACGATCGTCGCGCACGCTGACGTCGCCGGCGGCAAAGACGTTCGGGTGGCTCGCGCTCTGCAACGTCGCGCCGATGCGAACGAAACCCTGCTCGTCCAGGGCCAGCGCGCTACCCGCGAGCCACGACGGCGCATCGCTGCCGACTGCCACGATCGGCACATCGCAGGCCACGCGCAGGGTGCCCAGGCGCACGTGCCACGGCTCGATCGCGGTACAGCGGCCGGGCAAGAGTTGCACGCCGCTGAAATGCAGCGCGTCGAGGGCACGACGCCGCACCGCGGGGCCATGGCCGGGCAGCAGTTCGCCGTCCGAGACGAGGCTGACGCTGCAGCGCGCGGCGAGTGCGCGACGCACCGCCAGCGCGATCTCGAAGCCCGCTGCGCCGTTGCCGATGACAACCACATCGAGTTCGCGCTCGGCCGCCAGTGCCAGCGTGCGCTGCCAGAGTTCGACGAAGCCTTCCATCGGCCGGAGAAAGAGCGCGTTGTCGCGCGCGCCCGGCAGGCGGTCGCGGTCCTGCGTGCCGCCGGTGTCCAGGCTGAGTACGTCGCAATCGATGCGCTGGCCATCGGCAAGCGTCACGCAGCGCGCCTCGGCATCGATGGCCGCCGCGCGCCCGCGCAGGAAGCTCACGCCCGCTGCCGCAGCCAGCGACGCAATGTCGATCGAGCATTCGCTCTCGTCGAAGCGGCCGCCAATCAGGCCGGGCACCCTGCCCGAATAGATGAAGTGCTCGTTCGGCGACACCAGCACGGCCTCGGCGCCGGGGATGCGCCGACGCGCGAGCGCCGCGAGCACGGCAAGGTGGGCATGGCCTGCGCCGAGGAGGAGCAGGCGCTTCATTGCCACCGAACTGTCCACGCCCGAGCCGCCACCTTCAACGCCCAACGCCATTGAGCGACCAGTCGTCATCGAGGTGCGTCACCGGCAGGGTCCTCGATCGCAAGCGCGCCTGCTCCTCAGGCTTGTCGCTCAGCAACGCGGCGTACTTGGCGAACACATCTTCGACCTTTGCAAAGCCCTGCTCACCGCGTTCGAAGTCTTCCTGGAACCACTTGAAGATCGCGCTGACTTCGAGCCGGCCATCGCGAACGCGGTTGCGGGTGCGATCGGCGAGGAAGCGTTGCATGCCGTCTTCGAGCTGGGCCTCCAACTTGACGGCGGCGAACGCCTCGTTGCGCAGCGCGGGGCAGCCGATCGAGGCGCAGTTGACGGCGGCGTGGATCCGCGGGTCCTTGTACAGTGGGCGCAGTTGCTCGTGCTCGATCCAGTCGAGATGGCGTGGCTCGCCGAAAAGTCTGAAGAGCATCCAGTTGTCGAACTCGGCCTGCGGCACCGCGCTCATCGCGTCGAGCACCTGTTTCAGCGCGCCTCGGTCGCGCTGGAAGCCAGCGTAGTCGACCTGCGACTGGGTGTTGTCGGGCAACCAGCGAACGTGCTTGCCGACCAGCCCGTTCCAGGCCGCGTGGCGATGGTCGAACTGCGCGTGGGCCAGGCCGCTGAGCAGCAACAACAGGCAGGCCAGCAGGCGTTTGATCATGCGCGCCGCCAGGTGTGAAACTTCGCCACCCACTCGAGCAGCTTGACGGGCTGGTGCGCGCGCTTCCATTCGCCGGCAGCGTACTTGTTCGCTTCGGCCAGGGTCGGGTAGGTGTGGATCGTGCCGAGAATCTTGTTCAAGCCCAGGCCGTGCTTCATCGCCAGCACGTATTCGGCCAGCAGGTCGCCCGCGTGAACGCCAACGATCGTGACGCCGAGGATCTTGTCCTTGCCGGGAACGGTCAGCACTTTCACCCAGCCATGTGCGGCCGAATCGGTGATCGCGCGGTCGAGGTCGTCGATGCCGTAGCGCGTCACTTCATGGGCGATGCCTTTTTCCTTCGCCTCCTGCTCGTTCAGGCCGACGCGCGCGACCTCGGGGTCGATGAAGGTCGCCCACGGGATTACCGCGTAATCGGCCTTGAATTTCTTGAACGCGCCGAACAAGGCATTGACCGCCGCATACCAGGCCTGGTGCGCGGCGGTGTGGGTGAACTGGAAGGGGCCGGCCACGTCGCCAGCGGCCAGGATGTTGGGGTAGATCGTCTCGAGATACTCGTTGGTCTGCACCGTGCGATTGACCGGGATGCCGAGCGCTTCGAGGCCGAAGCCTTCGAGCCTTGCGCTGCGGCCGACGGCGCAGAGCAGTTGGTCGAAGCCGATGCGCTTTTCCAAGCCACCCGACTCGACGACGATGAACTTGCCCTCGGCCGTCTGCTCGCAACGCAGCGCCTTGTGGCCGGTGAGGATTGCCACACCGTCGGCTTCGAGCGCCTGTCGCGCGAAGGCCGACACGTCTTCGTCCTCGCGCACCATGATGCGCGGCAGCATCTCGACCTGCGTCACCCGCGAACCCAATCGCGCGAAGCTTTGCGCCAGCTCGCAGCCGATCGGCCCGCCGCCGAGCACGACCAGGCGCTGCGGCAACTCGCGCAGGCCCCACAGCGTGTCGCTGGTCAAGCAGCCCACGTCCGCCAGGCCGGGTAGCGGCGGCACGAAGGGCGCGGCGCCGGTGGCAATCACGATGCTCCGGGTCGTCAGCGTCTGCGTAGCGTCGGCGTCTTTCGTGATCTCGACCGTCCACGGGTTGACGATCTTCGCGCGGCCGATCACGACATCGACGCCCAACGCCGTGTAGCGCTCGACCGAATCGTGCGGCTCGATCTGGCGCACGACGTCGGCAATGCGCTCCATCACCTGCGCGAAATCGATCTCGGCCGTTGCCGAGGCGATGCCGTACTCCTTCGAATGCCGGATCTGCCGCGCCAGCGTGGCGGTCTTGATCAACGCCTTGCTCGGCACGCAGCCGTAGTTCAGGCAGTCGCCGCCCATCTTGTGCGCTTCGACCAGGGTCACCTTGGCTTTCACCGCCGCGGCGATGTAGCTGGTGACGAGGCCCGCTGCACCCGCGCCGATGACGACCAGGTTGCGGTCGAACGACTTGGGCTTCAGGTGCGCCCACTTCGCATACACCTTGCGCGCCTTGACCGCATCGACGATCCTCTTGGCCACCAGCGGCATCAACCCCAGCAGCACGAAGGCACCGATCAGTCCCGGCGACAGAATACCCTCGAGCGAATCGATCTTTGCCAGTTGCGTGCCCGCCAGCACGTAGACGATGGTGCCAGCCAGCATGCCGAGCTGGCTCGCCCAATAAAACGTCCAGGCGCGCATCTTCGTCAGGCCGAACAGCAGGTTGATCGCAGCCGGCGGAAGGGCAGGGATCAGGCGCAGCGCGATCAGGTAGAACGGCCCGTCCTTGGCGATACCGGCATCGACTTCGGCCAGGCGGCCGCCGAAGCGTGCGCGCACGCTGTCGGCCAGCAGATAGCGCGACGCGAGGAAGGCCAGCAGCGCGCCGATCGACGAGGCGAACGACACAACGATGGTGCCCGCCACCAGGCCGAACAGTGCGCCGCCGGCCAGGGTCATCACCGCGCCTACCGGCAGGGCCAGCGCGAAGACCACGATGTAGATCAGCGCGTACGCAGTGAGCACCAGCGCGGGCGATTCGGCATACAGCGCCGCAAAGCCGGCCTGCTGCGACTTGAGGTAGTCCAGGCTGAGAAAGCGGCCGAGGTCGAAAGCAAAGAACGCCAGCACCAGACCGACGAGGAGCACCACGATCAACAGCTTCTTCTTCGACAAGCTCATGCTCCTTAAGAGGTTCGGCTTCGGTCGGCAGGCCGGCGCCGCACATTACACCTTGACCGCGCGGTCACGCTCAGCGCGACAGTGCGCGCGCTCCGCCGACGATTCGCGTGACGATTGTGAATGCGCACAAGATCGCGAAGCCATACGCAAACCACGCAAAGTGCAGGGGCCACAGGCACATCAGCGCGAAGCAGATCAGGGTCTCGGTGCCTTCGGTCAAGCCGCCGAGATAGAAGAAACCTTTCTGCGGGAACACGGTGCTCGCCAAGCCGCGCTTCTCGGCAAGTACGGCGAAGGCCAGGAAGCTCGATCCGGTGCCGATGAAGGCAGCCAGCAGCACGGCAGCCGGCAGCGCATTGGCAGCGGGATCGGCGATTGCAAAGCCGAGCGGGATGCTGGCATAGAACAGGAAGTCGAGCGTGATGTCGAGGAAGGCACCCCGGTCGGTGGGTTGTCGCAGCCGCGCCAGCGTGCCGTCCAGGCCGTCGGCCAGTCGGCTGGCGAGCATCAGCAGCAGGCCGGCGAAGGGATGCCCGAACCCAACTGCCGCCGCGGCCGCCACGCCGAACCCGAAGCCGATGAGCGTCACGGCATCGGCCCCGATGCCGCCCTGCAGCAGCAGCGCGGCGCCGCGATCGAGCGCGGGGCGCAGCCATCGGAGGGCAACGCGGTCCAGCACGGTCAGCGCGCCGCGCTCGCTGCCGCTCCGCGCGCGTGCGCCTCGCTGAGTGCCCAGTGCAAAGCGTCTTTCATTCAGTGCGAGTGTAGACAGCGGTAGACAGCGGTCGGCGCGCGGGCATGCAGCCAGCGCCGCAGTCGACGGCTACGGCCGATGCTTACACTCCCCCGTCATGCAAGGGCAAGCGCTGATGATCGACTTTGGGCAGACCGTGCAGACGTTGCGGCCGCAGCTGCTGCGTTATGCGCGTGCGCAGTTGCGCAACGACGCCTGGGCCGATGATGCAGTGTCGGAAACCCTGCTCGCCGCGTTAGCCAAGCCGCAGGCCTTTGCCGGGCAGTCGCAACTGAAGACCTGGCTGGTCGGCATCCTCAAGCACAAGCTGATCGACCAGATCCGCCGCAACAGCCGCGAGGTGTCGGCCACCACACCCGACGACGACGAAGACTTCGACGGCCCACTGTTCAACGCCAGCGGCCACTGGGCCACGGCGCCGGCCGAGTGGGGCGACCCCGAAGCAGCCTGCGGCCAGCGCGAATTCTTCGAGGTGTTGGAACTCTGCGTCGAGAAACTGCCCGGCGTGCAGGGCCGCGTTTTCATGATGCGCGAGTGGCTCGAGATGGATTCGTTAGAAATCTGCAAGGAATTGTCGATCACGCCGACCAACCTGTGGGTGCTTCTGCACCGAGCCCGCTTGCGGTTGCAAATCTGTCTCCAGGAGCGCTGGTTCGGCAAGGCCGCCGCCAAGGCCACCACATAGACAACACCGATGAAAACCCTGTTCCGCAGTTGCCGTGAAGTCGCTGCCCTGGTGATCGGTGGCGAAGACCGCCGCCTGACATGGGTCGAGCGCCTGGCCGTGCGCATGCACATGCAGATTTGCGTGACCTGCCCGAGGTTCGGCCGGCAGGTGGTGCTGATGCGCGAAGCCCTGCCGCGCTGGCGGGCTTATCGGGATGGCGGCGAGTAGCGCCCCATCCGCGCGGGTGAATCAGTTTCGCGGATTGCCCCAGCCGCCGCCGCCCGGCGTCTCGATGATGAACTGATCACCGGCTTGCATTTCGGCCGAGCCGATGTGGTCGAGGTGTTCGATGCGGCCATCGACCCGCTCAACGCGGTTGATGCCGAGCGCGCCCGGCGCGCCGCCGTTGCCGCCGAAGGCCGGCACATGGCGGCCGTTGGACAAAATCGATGCGGTCATCGCCTCGAGGAACCGGATCCGGCGCACACCGCCGTCGCCGCCGCGCCAACCGCCGGGCCCGCCGCTGCCGCCCGAGCCTTGACGGATTGCGTAGCTCTCCAGGCGCACCGGGAAGCGGAATTCGAGCACTTCGGGGTCGGTCAGGCGCGAGTTGGTCATGTGGGTCTGCACGACGCTGGTGCCGGCGAAGCCAGGGCCGGCGCCGCTGCCGCCGGAGATCGTTTCGTAGTACTGGTGCTGCGCGTTGCCGAAGGTAAAATTGTTCATCGTGCACTGGCTGGCGGCCATCACGCCGAGGGCGCCGTAGAGCGCGTTGGTGACGCAGGTGCTGGTTTCGACATTGCCCGCGACGACGGCGGCCGGCGGCCGCGGGTTGAGCATGCAGCCTTCGGGCACGATCACATGCAGCGGCTTCAGGCAGCCTGCGTTGAGCGGGATGTCGTCGTCGACCAGGGTTCTGAACACATAGAGCACCGCGGCCATCGTCACCGCTTTCGGTGCGTTGAAGTTGTTCGGAAGCTGCGCGCTGGTGCCTGTGAAGTCGATCGTCGCTTCGCGGATTGCAGGCTGCACGCTGACCCTGACCGCGATCTGTGCGCCGTTGTCCAGGGTCAGAGTGAAGGCGCCGTCCTTCATCGCGCCGATGACGCGACGCACCGACTCTTCGGCGTTATTCTGCACGTGCGTCATATAGGCCGCGACGGTGGCGCGGCCGAACTGCGCGACCATCGAATGCAGTTCCTGCACGCCCTTTTCGTTGGCAGCGATCTGCGCGCGCAGATCTGCGATCGTCTGGTCGGGGTTGCGCGTGGGGTAGCGCCCGCTGCCCAACTGCGTGCGCAGCTCGGCCTCGCGCAGCACACCATCGCGCACCAGCAGGAAGTTGTCGAACAGCACGCCTTCTTCGTCGATGGTCTTGCTGAACGGCGGCATCGAGCCGGGGGTCGTGCCGCCGATGTCGGCGTGGTGGCCGCGGGACGCGACGTAGAACGCGGGAGAAGAGGTTTCGGATCCGGGTTCCCCGGTCCGAAACGCGGCCCCTCGGGGGGCAGCGACCGCAGGGAGCGTGGGGGCTTCCATCCACACCGGGGTGACGACCGTCACATCCGGCAGGTGCGTGCCGCCGTGGTACGGATCGTTGAGCACATACACATCGCCGGGCTGCATCGCCGGGTTGCGCTCGATGACGGTCTTGATGCTTTCGCTCATCGAGCCCAGGTGCACCGGCATGTGCGGCGCGTTGGCGATCAGGCTGCCGTCGGAGTCGAAGAGGGCGCAGGAGAAGTCCAGGCGCTCCTTGATGTTGACCGAGTAGGCCGTGTTCTGCAGCCGCAGGCCCATCTGCTCGGCGATGTTCATGAACAGGTTGTTGAAGACCTCGAGCATCACCGGGTCGGCGTCGGTGCCGATGGCGTGCTGTGTCGCTCGCGGCTGGATGCGCATCAGCTCGATCGGGCCGGCCTGCGTCAGCCGCGCTTGCCAACCCGGCTCGATGACGGTGGTGGCGTTTGTCTCGGCGATGATCGCCGGGCCGTCCACCGTGGCGCCTGCGTTGAGCGACTCGCGCAGATAAAGGCCCGCGTCGAACCAGCGGCCGCTGTGCAGGCGAACGCGGGCGTTCGCAGCGGGCGTGTATGCGGGCGGTTCGTGGCCCGACTCCGGTACATCGAAGCGTTCGCCGACGCCCACCGCCTCGACCGAGACCGCTTCGATCACCAGCCCTCGGTCGGGCATCAGGAAGGCGAAGCGCTGCCGATAACTGGCCTCGAACGCCGCGCGCACCGTGGCGATGTCGCCGAACGGCAGCACGAGCGCCGTGTCGGTGCCTTGGTAGCGGACATGCAGGTTGCGCCGCAACGTGATCATTTCTGCCGCCACGCCCTGGCCCGCCACTTCCGCTCGCGCCGCCGCGCCGATGTCGGCCAGGCGCGCTTCGGCTGCGGCCAGGCCGGCCGCATCGAGCGCGCGCTCGATCGAAGCTTCGCGCATCGCGATCTGGTCCGCCAGGCCCATGCCGTAGGCCGACAGCACGCCGGCCAGCGGGTGCACGAAGATGCGCTGCATGCCCAGCGCATCGGCCACGCCGCAGGCATGCTGGCCGCCGGCGCCGCCAAAGCACTGCAGCGTGTACTGTGTGACGTCGTAGCCGCGCGCCACCGAGATGCGCTTGATCGCGTTGGCCATGTTCTGGATCGCGATCTGCAAGAAGCCCTCGGCCAGAGACTCGGGCGTCGCGTCGCGGCCGGTCGCGCGGCGCACCTCGGCGGCCGTGGCCTCGAACTGGGTGGTGACGACGTCGCGGTCCAGCGCTTCGTCGGCGCCCGGCCCGAACACCTTCGGGAAATGCGCCGGCTGGATCTTGCCGAGCAGCACGTTGGCGTCGGTCGTGGCCAAGGGGCCGCCGCGCCGGTAACTGGCGGGGCCGGGGTTCGCGCCAGCGCTCTCGGGGCCGACGCGCAGCCGCGTTCCGTCGAACTGCAGCAGCGAGCCGCCTCCGGCCGCGACCGTGTGGATGCTCATCATCGGCGCACGCATGCGCACGCCGGCGACCTGGGTCTCGAACGCGCGCTCGAACTCGCCCGCGTAGTGGCTCACGTCGGTCGAGGTGCCGCCCATGTCGAAGCCGATGACCTTGTCGTGGCCGGCAGCCACGGCGGTGCGCACCATGCCGACGATGCCGCCGGCCGGGCCCGACAGGATCGCGTCCTTGCCCTGGAAGCGTTGCGCTTCGGTCAGGCCGCCGCTGGACTGCATGAAGTACAGCCGCACGCCCGGCATCTGCGCGGCGACGCGGTCGACATAGCGGCGCAGGATCGGGCTGAGATACGCGTCGACGACGGTGGTGTCGCCGCGCGCCACCAGCTTCATCAGCGGGCTGACCTCGTGCGAGACGCTGACCTGCGTGAAGCCGATCTCGCGTGCCAGCCGTGCCGCCGCCGCTTCGTGCGCGTGGAACCGGTAGCCGTGCATGAAGACGACCGCGCAGGCGCGGATGCCGGCGTCGAACGCGGCCTGCAACTCGCGCTGCAGCCCCGGCTCGTCGAGCGGCTGCAGCACCTCGCCGTGCGCGCCGACGCGTTCCTGCGCTTCGACGACGCGTTCGTACAGCAGCTCGGGCAGCACGATGTGGCGCTCGAACAGCTTGGGCCGCGCCTGGTAGGCAATGCGCAGCGCATCGCGGAAACCGCGCGTCGTGACCAGCAACGTGCGGTCGCCCTTGCGCTCGAGGAGCGCATTGGTTGCGACGGTCGTGCCCATCTTCACGCACTCGACCCAATCGGGCGTGATCGGCGCGCCGGGCGCCAGGCCGAGCAACCGGCGGATGCCTTCGACCGCGGCGTCGGGGTACTGCTCGGGGTTTTCGGACAGCAGTTTCAGCGTCGCGAGCGTGCCGTCGGGCCGCCGGCCGACCACGTCAGTGAAGGTGCCGCCGCGGTCGATCCAGAACTGCCAGCGCTGGGCGGGAGATGCGGGTGCTTGGATCATGTCAGTGTCTCTCCCGCGCTGTGCGCGAACCGCAGCGCATGAAACGGGCGCTCTTTGTGGAGCATTGTTCTCGGCGCGCTGCGCGCGCCGACCCAAGACCTCCGCTCCTCGCACCGTGCAGGCCGCGCCGCTTCCCTGTCTCGACCGACTATTTTGCCGTGGCCGTTCGATCGACACGTTTCGTTGGTAGATTCCAGCTCGAGCGCCTGCGGGCGTCGCCGTCCTGTTTTCATTCACCCACCCGAGGAGCTGCCATGGCCAAGCCTGGATTCGACAGTGAAGCCCTGATTTCGATGTTCGAAACCGCCAGCGCACGCGGCAGCGCCAAGCTGCGCGAGGGTGTCGAGCAGGCCACGCTGGCGGCGCTGCAGGGGCGCGAGCTGACGCTGAAGAATATCCGCGGCGCGCTCGAGTCGGTCACTGCGGCCGTGAGCCAGGGCGCCTCCCGCAATGTTGCCGGCGTCGACGCTGCGGGCATGGTCGACAAGGCCGTGAAGGGCATGGACGATGCACTCCTGAAGGCGGTGCAGGCCAACCGGGCGGCGCTGCAGCAGTTCGTCGACCGCGGTGCCGACTTGCGCGAGAAGCAGTGGAAGAAGGCGCTCGAAGACCTCGATCGCTTCGAGGAAACGCTGATGGGCGCGGTGCGCAAGGCAGCGGCCAGCGCCGGTCCGCTTACCGCGCCGTGGCAGCAGGTGCTCGAGAAGATGCAGGCGGGAGGCACCGCTTCGGGCGCCTCTGCTGCCACCACCGCAGAGCAGTTCGCCACGCAGATGCAGGACGGCCTGCGCACGAGCCGAATGGCCGGGATGCGCGTGGCCAAAACCCTGGCCGACAGCTATGCCGCGATGGCCAGCGGCGTGCTGGTGGGCATGCAGGCTGCGATGGGCGGGGCGCGCAGCGCGCAGGGCGACGGTGCAGGCAGTGCCGCAGCGGGGGATGCCGAGGACGAGGCGGCGCCGGCGGCCGCTCGCAAGACCGCGCGGCGCCGCAGCCCGCGCTAGGTCTTCGCCGCCGGCACCACGGTCTGATCGATGGCGCCGAAGATCGAAGCGCCGTCGCTGCTGGTCATCTCGATGCGGATCGTGTCGCCGTACTGCATGAAGGCGGTCGCTGCGGCGCCGCTCTCGATCGTCTCGATGCAGCGCTTCTCGGCGATGCAGCTGTAGCCGTGTGTCCAGTCCTTGTTGCTGACGGTTCCCGAGCCGATGATCGAGCCGGCGCGCACGTTGCGCGTCTTGGCCAGGTGGGCGATCAACTGGCCGAAGTGGAAGGTCATCTCCGGGCCGGCGTTGCACTGGCCCACGCGCTGGCCGTTCCAGCTCGACTGCAGCGGCAGGTGCAGGCGCCCGCCCTGCCAGGCCGTGCCGAGCTCGTCCAGCGTCACCGCGACCGGGCTGAACGCGGTGGCGGGCTTGCTCTGGAAGAAGCCGAAGCCCTTGGCAAGCTCGGCGGGGATCAGATGGCGCAGGCTCCAGTCGTTGGCCAGCATCACCAGGCGGATGCCTTCGAGCGCCTGCACCGGCGTACAGCCGTTGGCCACGTCGCCCGTGACAACGGCGATCTCGGCTTCGAAGTCGATGCCCCAGGCCGGGTCGGCGAAGGGCGCCGGGTCGCACGGGCCCAGAAAGTCGTCGCTGCCGCCCTGGTACATCAACGGGTCTTCGTAGAAGCTCGCCGGCACCTCGGCCTTGCGCGCCGCGCGCACCAGTTCCACGTGGTTGATGTAGGCCGAGCCGTCGGCCCACTGGTAGGCCCGCGGCAGCGGCGCTGCACACTGCCGCGGGTCGAACGCAAAGGCGTGGCGCGCCTTGCCCTGGTTCAGCGTGTGCGACAGGTCCTCGAGCTGCGGCGACAGGAAGTTCCAGTCGTCGAGCACCTGTTGCAGCCGGCTGGCGATGCCGGTCGCGAAATGGGCTGTGCCGAGGTCGCGCGAGACGACCATCAGCTGGCCGTCGCGCGAACCGTCTTTGTAGGTGGCGAGTTTCATGGCGCCATTGTGATTCGATTCGGCGGGCCGTCGAGGCGCCAAAGATGAGCCGGCAGCTGCGTCTTGCCGCCGGGATGGGCGTGGCGCTGGCCGTGCTCGGCGTGCACCTGGCGCTGTGGCGCGAGTTCGCGACGCCCATTTTGCGCGTTGACGCTGGGCTCGTTGTACCGGCGGTACCGGCGTCAGCGCGCGCCCTGGCCCTGGACGTTCGCAGCCTGCCCGCACCGCGGCCGCGCAGCGTCGTGTCAGAGACGCCGGTTGCGCAGCCGCGCGCCAACCAGCGTGCCACGCCAGCATCGGCGAGAGCTGCGCCGCACCGCCCCGCGCCGCTCGATCTCGCACCCGAGCGGGTCGCCTCGGCGGCGCCACAAGAGACCGCAGCGCCACCCGCAAGCACGCAAGCGTTAGAGGTGCCAGCCGAAGCTTCGCCGACGCCGCCCGTGTATGCCACCCGCCTGCCGAACCCCGGCCGCTGGCGTTACCGGATGCAGCGAGGCGGTGCGACCGGCGAGGCCGAGCTGCACTTCGAGCTGGCCGCGGCGCAAGCCGGCGATGCGCCGGGCTACCACCTCCAACTGACGGGCCGAGCGGCGGGCAGCCCGCCGATCGATTGGGCCAGCCGGGGCCAGCTCGATGCGGCCGGCCTGGCGCCCGATCGCTTTGCCTTGCGGCACAAGGGTCGCGACCGGCAGGCGGCCAACTTCCAGCGCCAAGCTGGCAAGATCACGTTCTCTGGCCCGACCCACGCCCACCCGTTACCGGCCGGTGCGCAAGACCGCCTCAGCTGGTTGTTGCAGCTCACGGCCATCGTCGCGGCCGCACCCGAGAGCTTCGGCACCGGCAGCCAGGTGCAGATCTACGTGGTGGGCGCGCGCGGCGATGCGCAGGTCTGGATCTTCGCCGTCGAAGGGTGGGAGCCGGCGGAGGGCGGTCTGCGCATGCTGAAGCTGGTGCGCGAGCCGGCGCGGCTGTACGACACGCGCGCCGAGGTGTGGCTCGACCCGCTACGCCAGTTCTTGCCGCAGCGTCTGCTGCAAACCCCACAAGGCGGTGGCCCGGCGCTCGACTTGACCTATGAACCCGGGGCGGTCTGAGTGCGCAGCGGTCACTGATGTCATCCGCGGGCTTGAATTCGGCGTTGTTGCGCTCACTTCGGGATGAAGGAGAGCTCGCCATGTTGATGCTTTACAACTCCGACAGCTTTGCTGTTGTGCAATTCGACCTCGGTACCGATGCGTCTGGCCCCGAAGCCACGCGCCGCGGCGGCTACGAGATCGTCGACAAGTTCGCGCGTAAGGAGATCTACCTGGATGGGGTCGTCGGGCTGCAGTTCAAGGCCGCGATCGACGCGCTGGTCGAGAGCGGGCCGAGCGAGGAAGCCCTCGACGAACTGATCGGCCGCTACACCGCGGTGGCGCAGCAGCCGTTGGTGCTCCACTGAGCAGGGGCGACAGCGCGAGCTGGACTTAACGCCGGGAAGGCGGCCTTCGGGCTGGTCGCCAGGGTGCCGCTCGGGGACAATACCGAACCCGACGATGAACGCCTGCCCTCGTTCCCCCCAATGGCCCTGCCGGCTTTGAACGCCAGCGCGGCACTCTCCCTGCCGCTCGTGGCGTGCCTGCTGGCCGTCGCGGCCGTCGTGTCCTTGGTGTTGGCGCAGACCCTGCGCAAGCTGCGTTCGCACGATGCGGTGGTGGCCGTGTGCTGGGGTCTGGGCGGCGCGCTGACCGTCGGCACCGGTCTGTGGGCCCTGCAGTTGTTGCTTTGGTTCGCGCTGCAGGGATACGCAGGCGGCTTCCGCGGCGCACCGCTGCTCGGCGCGTGGGGCTTGGCGGTGGGCACACTGGCTGGCGCCTTTGCGGTCGCGCGCTGGCTGCCCTCGCGGCGTGCGGCAAACGGCCTGGTGCTGGCGCTAATGCTGCCGTTGCTGGCACTGCTTTACTTTGTGCTGGGCTCGGCCATGGCGCAGCCGCCGCGCTGGCAGGCGCTCGACTCCGCGTCGATGTTCGGCGCGCTGGCCGTGGGCGGCGGTGGCCTGGGTTGTGCGCTGGCGGTGCTCAACGGGCCTCCCCAGCTCTGGTTGCGCCACGCCGGTTCGCAGCGCGGCATCGGCGCGGCGCTGTTCGGCCTGTCATGGGTGGCCGCCGCAGTGCTGGGCGTGCAGGCGGTGGCATCGGCCGGCCTGTCCACGACCGCGTGGCGCGCGACCCTCGCAGGCCAGGGCAGCGTCGGGTCTGCGCCGGTGCTCGTGGATGCCCTTACGCTCACGCTGGCATTGAGCTTCAGCGTCTGCGTCGTCGCACTGGCCGGATTGTGCGCCTGGGTCGACTCGCGCAGCGGCCGCCGCGCGCAGTCGCTGTCGGCTTCGCTGCAGGCCGCCAACAAGCGCCTGCGTTCGCTGGCCTACCAGGACGCGCTGACCGCGCTGCCGAACCGGGCCCACTTCGAGGAGCGCATGGAGCGGCTGCTGCCGCATGTGGGGCGCGCGCCGGCTTCGATGGCGGTCCTGTTCATCGACATCGACGGCTTCAAGGCGGTCAACGAATCGTTCGGCCATGCCGCCGGCGACGAGGTACTGCAGGAAGTCGGCCAGCGGCTGGCGGTGCTGGCGCGCTCGCAGGACACCGCCGCGCGCATCGGCGGCGACGAGTTCCTGCTGCTGTTGGCCGCGCCCGGGTCGCAGGCCGCCGCGGCCGCGGTCGCGCAGCGCACCCTGCACACGCTGATCTCGCCCTATGCGCTGCCGAACGGGCAGGAGGTGCGGCTGTCGTGTTCGATCGGCATCGCGATGTTCCCCGAGCACGGCCCGATCCAGCGCCTGATCAGCAATGCGGACTCGGCGATGTTCGCGGTCAAGCGCACCGGCGGCTCGACCTATGCTTTCTTCGAGCCGCGCATGGAGCTCGACGCCAGCGACCAGTTGGCGCTGCAGAACGACCTGCGACAGGCCATCGAAGACGGAGGCCTGTCGCTGTACTACCAGCCCAAGATCGACGCGCTGAGCGGCGAATTCACCGGCGTCGAGGCGTTGGTGCGCTGGCAGCATGCGGTGCGCGGGGCGGTTGCAGCTTCGGAGCTGATCGCGGTGGCCGAGCGCTTCGGCCTGATCGGTGCGGTCGGCGAATGGGTCTTCAACGAGGCCTGCCGGCAAC
>Ga0163144_10005053_pt1 | contig 29386 bp, 24 predicted proteins | sample OliLak19BULKMAT1_FD_123175 | JGI IMG/M metagenome (GOLD analysis project Ga0163144, IMG submission 123175) | Freshwater microbial mat bacterial communities from Lake Vanda, McMurdo Dry Valleys, Antarctica - Oligotrophic Lake LV.19.BULKMAT1 | ecosystem: Environmental > Aquatic > Freshwater >...
GAGGCCCGATTCCGGCCTCCGCCGAGATCGTCGAGAGCTTCCCGCACCTGCGCGTGCGGACCCGAATCGAGGGTCAGCAACCGCTTTTCTGAAGAGATGCTCATTTCGAGGCTCCTGACCCAAAGGACGCGTGAATCCGGGTCCCCCGAACGGGTATCCTTTTCGCCCCGAAGACCCGAAACGGGCCGGACAGCCTCGCGTGGCACTTGAAAACCTCCTCTACGGCGCGCACGCCGCTACACTCGGATTGCTGGGACTGTTCGGTGTGCACCGGGTCTGGCTCCTGACGCGTTTCAGCTGGGAGACCGAAGACGCCTCGCGCGACGGTGAACCGGCCGACGAGTCTTGGCCGAAGTTGACGGTTCAGCTACCGGTCTACAACGAACGCACGGTCGCGGCGCGACTCATCCGAGCAGCGGGAGCGCTCGACTATCCGCGCGGCCGGCTCGACATCCAGGTTCTCGACGACTCGAACGACGAGACGTGCGCGATCGTCGACGAGGAAGTGCGGCAACTCGTTGCGAGCGGAATTCAGGCGACAGTCATCCGCCGCACCGATCGCACCGGTTTCAAAGCAGGCGCGTTGGCGAACGGGATGAAGAGCGCGCACGGCGATCTCATCTGCATCTTCGACGCCGACTTCACGCCCGAGCGCGACTTCCTTCTGCGGCTCGTGCCGCGCTTCGCCGATCCGAAGGTCGGCATGGTGCAAGCGCGTTGGGGTCACTTGAATCGCGACGAGTCCCGACTGACGCGCGCTGAATCGACGCTGCTGGACGGGCACTTCGTGATCGAGCACAAAGTGCGTCACGACTCGGGCGTGTTCTTCAACTTCAACGGCACGGCGGGCATTTGGCGCCGCGAAGCGATCGACTCCGCGGGCGGTTGGCAGCACGACACGCTGACCGAGGATTTGGACCTGTCCTATCGCGCTCAACTGCGCGGCTGGAAGTTCGAGTACGTGCCGCTCGTCGTCGCGCCCGCTGAAGTTCCGAGCGACATCGCCGCGTTCAAGAGCCAACAGCATCGTTGGGCGAAGGGCAGCGTGCAGGTTTTCAAGAAGCTCGCCGTGCCGATCTTGTCGTCGCAGGAGCCGCTCAAGACGAAGCTCGAAGCGATGGCGCACTTGACCGGAAATGTCGGTTATCCGTTCGTGCTGTTCTTGTCGCTGCTCTTGCCGCTGAGCCTCGGATTCAGGAACGAATTCTCGGGCTGGGTCCACGTCGCGCTGTTCCTCGTGTGCACGCTGACCGTGCTCGCGTTCTACGAAGCGAGTCAGCGCGTACTCGGCCGCACGATCGGACAACGCCTCGTCGACACGGCGTGCGCGGTGTCGCTCGGCATCGGAATGTCCGTCAGTCAGACGCGCGCGGTGATCGAAGGCTTGTTGCCGGGCACAGGCGTGTTCGTGCGCACGCCGAAAAAGGGCAGCGGTCCGAAGCGCAAGCGCTACGCGAATGTGATGCGCGGAATGCCCGGCGTCGAGCTGTTGTTCGCCGCGTGGATCGGCTGGGGAATTTTCGAAGCCGCGACGAACGAGATGTGGGGCTCGCTCCCGTTCCTGCTGCTGTTCTTCGTGGGTTTCGCGTGGGTCGGCACGTTGTCCGCAGCAGATGCTCTGCGACCGTTGTTCGCATCAGCAGAGCCGGCGCCGACGCCCGAAGTCACGAGCAGCGCGAGCTGACCGTCGATACGGTACACGGTACTTTTCTTCCCGATTCACCGACGATCGTCTCGGAGTCACGCCTGCGCGTGGGTCGGTGAATCGGGAAGAAAAATACCGTGTACCGTATCGACGGTCACCGCGCCGTCTTCTGCTGTCTCGCCGTCAACATGTCGACGAGGTCCATCTTCGAGATCACGCCGAGCACTGCGTCTTTGTCGTCGAGGACGATCGCGACCATGCCCTTGGTGAAGATGTCGAGCAACTTGCCGGCGTCCTCATTGGCTTTGACCGTCGTCACGTTGCGGAACATCACTTCCGCAACCGCGCTCGCCAACGTGGCGCGACCGTCGACGAGCTTCGTCAACACGTCCGTCTCGGTCAAAATGCCGACCAAACGGCCGGCGTCGACGACGGGCAACTGGCTGATGCCGTGCTCCTTCATGTTCATGACCGCGTCTGCGATCGTGTCGGCGCTGGCAGCCGTGATGAGCTTGCGACGCGGCAACGACCGCAGGGTGTCGCCGATCGTGTTCGTCTCCCATTGGCTCTCGGTGAAGCCGTTTTCCTTCATCCAGCGATCGTCCATGAACTTCGTCATGTAGTTGCGCACGGAGTCGGAGAGGATGACGACGATGCGCTTCTTCGGGCCCATCTTCTTCGCGACTTGGAGCGCGGCCCACATCGCCGAACCGCAACTGCCGCCGCACAACAGGCCTTCTTGGCGAATCAAGCGCCGAGCCATTTGGAACGAAGGGCGGTCCTCGGTCTTGATCCACTCGTCGACGAGAGAACGATCGAGCACGTCGGGGATGAAGTCGTAACCGATGCCCTCGACCTTGTAGCTGTGGATCGGTCCCGGTCCGGCGAGGATCGAACCGACGGGATCGACGCCGATCACGCGCACGTTCTTGACCTTCTCCTTGAGCCGCTTGGCGACGCCTGTGATCGTTCCGCCGGTGCCGGCCGTCATGACGATCGCGTCGAGCTTGCCGTCGCACTGCTCGAGGATCTCCTCCGCGGTGCCGTAGTAGTGCGCGGCCGGATTGTCGGGGTTGCCGTACTGATCGAGGATGTAGGCGTTCGGCAGGATCTTCTGCAGTTGCTTGGCGACGCCGATGTGGCTCTCGGGTGCATCCCAAGCGGCTTCGGTCGGCGTGCGAATGATCTCGGCGCCGAGAGCTTCGAGCACGACCTGTTTCTCGCGGCTCATCTTCTCCGGCATCGTGATGATCATGCGATAGCCGTACACGGCAGCCGCGAGCGCGAGGCCGATGCCCGTGTTGCCCGAGGTCGGCTCGATCAGCGTATCGCCTGGGTGGATGCGCCCCTTCTTCTGCGCCTCCTCGAGCATGCGCTTGCCGATGCGGTCCTTGATCGAACCGCCGGGGTTCAAGAATTCGCACTTGGCGAGGATCTCACAGTCGAGATCTCGGCCGATGCTGCGCATGCGCACCATGGGCGTCTGTCCGACAGCGTCGAGAATCGAGTCGTAAATCTTGGCCAAGGGAAACTCCGAGCAGTAGAGGCGGTGATTGCGCGCGGATGATACGGATCGAACGGCGCGCGCGGAAACGTGAGCGCGCTAGGCACTCGAACGTGAACGTCAGGTTGGTTTTTTCGGCGGGTGCAGCACGATCGTGCCGCGCGGCGACAACGAAACAGGCAAGAGTTCGATGCGAGCGCCCGAAGCGAGTAATCGCCCGGTGATGTCGACGCGTTTTCCGCTCGTCAGCGAGAAACACCAGAAGTGCCACGGGCACATGACGACGTCGCCCTTCAGCGTGCCTTGGAACAGCGGACCTTCGAGGTGCGGGCAGAAACTCTGCGCCGCGCGCACGCGACCTTCGACCACGTAAAGCGAGAACGCGCCCCACGGAGTTTCGAGTGGCCGCGGACGACTGGGGTCGAGCGAGTGGGGGAGCAGGCCCGTGTCGAACGAATCGGTCACTGTCAGGACGGTAGCCGCTCACGTCGGCGCGTGCCAGAATCCGCGCGATGGCTCAGCAAACTCTCGTGTTCCAGATGACTCCGGCGAAAGCGCGAGCGATGCGCGAGCAGTTCGCGAGCGGCGACTTCGTGTTTCGGTCGACTCCGTACGCGTTCTTCAGCGTGAAGGGCGAGGGCGTGGTCGCGACGTTCTACGAGTCGGGCAAGATCGTCGTGCAGGGAGCGCACCCTGAGATTTTCATCGATCACTGGCTCACGGGCGCGACGGCCAAGAGTCCTAAAGCGGAGGGCGCTTCATCGGCATCGACTGAGTCATCCGACGACTTAGACGAAGAAATCATCGGCAGCGATGAGACTGGCAAAGGTGATTATTTCGGGCCGTTGGTAGTCGTCGCCGTACGGCTCGAAAAGGGCCAAGCGACGAAGATGCGCGCCGCCGGCGTGCGCGATTCGAAGCAGTTGAGCGACGAACAGTGCCTCAAACTAGGTGCTGCGTTGCGCGGGATCGTCGCGCACGCCGTCGTGCGCCTCGATCCGGTCCGCTACAACCAGATCTACGTGCAAGGCAAGCTGAACGACTTGCTCGGCAACTTGCATGCGGAGGCGATCGGTCGGCTCGCGAAGCCCGGAATGCACGTGCTGGTCGATCAGTTCGCGAATCCAGCTCTGATGCAGAAGAAGCTGGCGCCGTTAGGCGTGAAGCTCGAACAACGCACGCGCGCCGAGTCGAATCCCGCCGTCGCCGCTGCGAGCATCATCGCGCGCGAGGAATTCCTGACGGCGCTGAAAGAACTCTCCGAAGAGGCCGCCGTCGATCTGCACAAAGGCGCTGGCGATCCGGTCGATCGTGCTGCGTCACGTTTCGTGGCGATTCACGGCCGTGCAGGGCTGACTAATGTCGCGAAGCTGCACTTCAAGAACACGCAGAAGATCCGCGGTTGACCGCGACTGTTCATGTTGCAGGAAAAACTACAGTTTCGTAGCATATCCTGCGATATGAAATCCGTGTCTGACAGCCAGCGGATCGAGCTCGTCGCCGCCAGCCAGCGGGGGGTGTTCACGAAGGCGGATCTTCAGGTCTTGCTCGCCGAGCGACACCCCGCTGCATTCACACGACGCGTGACAGCGTTGATCGAGCTGGGCAGCTTGCGACGCTTTTCGCGGGGCGTCTACGTGCACGAGCCGTTCGACGCGCCCACTCTCAGCCAGCGGCTCGCGCCGGACTCGTACATCAGCTTCGGTACGGTGCTCGCACGCCATCTCGTGATCGGGACGATGCCCGCGAATCAATTGATCGCCGCGAAGCCGGGAAGAGCGCACGTCTACGGCGGGGAAGGGCTCGAGATCGTGCATTTGCACGTCGCACCGCACCTCGACTTCGGCCACACGGTCGAGAAGGGTGTGCGCTGGGCCGACGCGGAGAAGGCGACGCTCGACACGCTGTACTTCCACCTGCGCGGACGGCGCTATCCGTTCGACGTGTACTCGGATATCGACGCGACCCGGCTCGATGCACGACGCATTGCGCAGTACCTGAAGCGCTACGCGAATCCCAAGTTCGTTGCCTTCGCGCGCAGCGTCCTGAAGTTCTCATGAAGCCGCTCCTCTCGCGTCCTGCCACCGCCGACGGCCTTTTCGTGTGGGTGCTCCATCGCTTCGCCGAGGTATTCGAGGAGCACGCCGTCGTGAAGGGAGGGATCGCGCTGCGACTTCTCGACTGCCCCCGGTCGACGACGGAGATCGACTACGTCTTCGTGCCTTTCAAATCCAAGAAGGCCATCGCCACGCGCATCGAAACCGTGTTGCGCGAGATCGAAGGCTCGCGAGTGACCATGGACGTGCATTCGAAGATGATCCGCGCGCGGTTGCAGGTGGACGAAGCAGCGATCCAGATCGAAGCCAACGTCGACGTCGAATGTCCCTCGACGGCCATGCCGACGGCGTCGTTGGCGCTTAGGCAGAATCAACCGTCGCGCCTCGTGCGCGTCATGACGCTCGAGCGGGCGCTCGCGAACAAATTGGCCGCGTGGAACGAGCGTCGTCTGCTGCGCGATCTGTACGACATCTACTATCTCGCGGCGCGTTTGCAGACCGCACCCGAGTTATCGGCGCTGCGCAAGCGGCTTGCACGCATCGAATCGCGTCTGCCCGCCTTGAAGCAGCGCAAGACGATGACAATCGCGGAGCTGGTCACGGCGCTACGCACCGCGCTCGGAGAACTCGACCAGGCAGCGATCCGTGACGAGCTCGCGCCCGTGCTGCCGAAGGACGAGATCGAAGGCCTCGTACCCCGGCTCCGAGCCGGCGTAGGAAGAGTAATCGAGAGACTCGAACGCGAGGACGGAGGTTGAACGCTTCGGAACGGGTGCTGGGGAGGAAAAGAGTCACGGCGTTCTCTTCAACCCCGCGAGCTAACATGAAGCGATGCACGTGATAGTCATGTCCGGCGCGGGAAACACGTTCGGCGTCATCGACGGGTTCGTGGGAGATCTGCCGCGCGACTTGCCGGGACTGGCGAGAGCGGCGTGCAGCACGATCGAGCCCAAGCTCGACGGACTGTTGATCGCGACCAAGGGCGTCTTTGGCGGTGACGCGGCCATGATCCTCTACAACGGGGACGGCACGCGACCGGAGACGTGCGGGAACGGACTGCGCTGCATCGCCAAGCTCGTCGCGGACCGCGGTCACGTCAGGGGCGATTCATTCGTCATCGAAACCGACGCGGGCAAGTGCGCGACCACCGTCGAACGCGTGAACGGCAAGGTCGTTCGAGCGCGCGTTCACATGGGGGCTCCTAAAATCCTCGCGCGCGACGTCGCCATTCCGCTCGACGCGAAGACTTCGGTGAAGGGCACGCTCGTCGACGTCGGCAATCCGCACTGTGTTCTGTTCGTAGACGACGAGCGCACGGCGCCGGTAGCCACGCACGGACCGCTGATCGAAAAACATCTGCTTTTCCCGCGTGGAACGAACGTCGAGTTCCTCGCGATCCGCGCCGGACGAGTTCACTTGCGCGTGTGGGAGCGCGGCGTCGGCGAGACTCAGGCGTGCGGCAGCGGAGCTTGTGCCGCCGCAGTCGCGGCTGTCGAGCGCGGCTTCGCACGTTTTCCAGTCCGCATCGAATTGCCGGGCGGAACGCTCGAGATCGACGGCGACGGAAAGGGCGGCGTGTTCATGAGCGGGCCTGTCGAAGAACTCGCCAGCATCGAATGGACACCGGCGCCTCGAACGTCGGGTGGCTGACCGCGCGCAGAATCCACCTCGAACGCTGTGTGCGCGTCGAGCCGTAGCGAACAGAGGGCGCAAGCGCGTCACCGGCTCGAACTTCACCTCGAGGCCAGCCCCGTTTCGTTTGTCGGCTTCGACACGTTGCCGGAGCCCGCAACTCGACTTCGCACCCAGACGTCTATGTGTACAGTCGGGCTGCATCTGGTCATGGGTGCGACAGGGACGGCCTTGCAAGCATCACAATCGCTCGGCGACTGAGCCCCCATCGACCCGAGGAGAAAGACGCACTCCGGACGATTCGCCGAAGCGACCTCGCAAAGCCCGCTCGAGAGGCTGATAGAGTCGCCCGTTCATTCATGGGGTACATGGCGCACATCGTGCTCGCGCTTTTCGCGCAGGCACTCGTCGAATCCGGCGTCACGTCCGGAATCGAATCGTGGATCGGCGTCATCGCTCTCGTCGGCGTTCCATTCGCGCTGGCTTGGTCGGCGAAGCGCGCGTTCATCGCGGGGAAATTCAAGCTCGGCGAGAAGGTGTATGTGCTGCTGACGTGGAGCGCGCCGCTCACGTACATCGCGGGGTTGACCGTATTCGGTTGGTCGACGCTGGTCGCGCGATGGACGGGGCACACGACTTCGTTCTTGGTGTGGCCGGACTGGACTGCGGCACTCTTGATCGCGCCGTTCTTGGTGTTCGAACTCGCGGCGATCCATGCTCGATCGAGCATCGTCGCGCCGCGCAACGAGCGCACGAGTTGGCGACGGTTCCAGTTGCGCATGCTGGCTTTCGGGATCGCGCCGCTCGCGCTGTACTTCTTCGTTTCGTCGATGATCGGATTGTCCGAAGCGTTGCGCGTGCGCATCGAAACGGTCGGCGTGTGGAGCGCGCTCTTCGTGCTCGCCGTTCTAGTCGCGATCGGTTGGATGTTGCCGCGACTCTTGCGTTGGACGTGGGACATGGAACCTGTTCCACCGGGACCGCAGCGCGACGTGTTGCTGTCGGTGGCCGAACTCGCGCGCTTCGAAAATCCGCGCATCTACGTGTGGAAGACGGGCAACACGACGGCGAACGCGTTGATCGTCGGCCTGACGAAGAAGACGCGCCTCGTGCTGTTCTCGGATGCACTGCTCGCGCAGATGAGTGACAGCGAACTCGCGGCCGTTTTCGTGCACGAGATGGGGCACGCGGTTCGGCGTCACGTGCCTATTTTCGCAGTGTTTTTGCTCGGTTTTGCCATGCTCGGCGATGTGCTCGCGCAGCATTGGTTCGCGGAGGATCCGGTGTGGGCGGGTGTCACGGTGATCGGATTCTTGGTGCCAGGATTGCTCGCATTCGGTTGGTTGTCGAGGCGCTTCGAGTTGGAGGCGGATCTGTTCAGTCTCGATGTCTTGGGCGAAGTCAGATCACTGATGAGCGCGCTCGAGAAGGTCGGTGGACAGTTTCGCGACATCGGTGGTTGGCGGCATTTCAGCACGGCGGATCGCGTCGCGTTTCTCGAGCGCGCTCAAGTCGACCCCAACGTCGGACGCCGTTTGCGCCGAGATTTGAGGCGTTTCACGTACGCTGGGATCGCGCTGTTCGTGATCACGGGCGCGATCCAAGCGCACCGGCTGCTCGGAGCGCTGCCCGAGGACCAACTGCATGCGGACCTAGCGCTGGGCGAGTATTCGAGCGCGCGCGAACGTGCGCTGCACATCGACGGATTGGATCGCGACGTGGTCGAACTCGTGGCGCGCACCAGCGAACTCCACGATCGAGAGGCGCTGTCCGCGATCGCGGAATTCGGACTGCGCGCGCTGCGCGACGGCGACGTGCGCGCCGCGGTCGAGTTGATCCAGCTCGGTGCGCAGCGTCGCGACCCGGCGTTTCAGTCGATCCTGTCCGACCTCGACGCCGACGTAAGCCGTTCATTGCCACCGGAAATCGAAGCGGCTCTAGCGGAGCGCGCGCGAACGCCGTGAGCCCGTCGCGCCCGCGCGCTCACGATTTTTCGTCGTCGAGGAGTGCTTGCAGGCGCCGTACCTCGTCGAGCAAACCCGCGAAACGCCGCCCGAACGGCGTCAACGTATAGACGACTCGCAACGGCGGACGACTGCCCGTCACCGTGCGCGTCGCGATGCCGAAGCGCTGCAGTTTCGCGAGTCGCTCGTTCATCACTTTCGCCGAAAGCCCGGGACACCCGCGCAAGAAAGCGCTGGGACGTTCCTTGCCGTCGGCGATCAACTGCAGAAGCCGCATCGACCATTTGCAGCCGACGATGTCCTCGACCATCGCCGCCACGGGGTGCGCTGCTCGCTGTGTGTCGCGGGGAGTCATCGCGGGAACCTTACCGAAAGGTGCATTCTTGGCCGTCATCTCTTCGCTGCTTAGGTTTGCACTCGCGGTCGCACGAAGCGAGCCGTGAGTCGCACATCGGCGCGCGTCGGCGTCGCGAACAGCAGCAGCGCGCACACCCAACGAGGTTGTTTCGACATGAAAAACAAGGCCATTTTCTACCATGCCGGTTGTCCCGTGTGCGTCGCCGCAGAGCAGACCGTCGTGAGCGCACTGGACCGCACGCGCTACGACGTCACCGTCGTCCACCTGGGCCACGACAAGAACAAGGTGGCCGAGGCCGAGCGCGCGGGCGTGAAATCCGTTCCTGCGCTGATCCTCGACAGCAACGTGTTCCACATCAACTTCGGCGCAAATTTGTCCGCGTTGAAGTGACGGCGGCGAACCAGCCGTCGTCGCATGCGCGCGCGTCGCTCAGACGCGGCGCGCGCTCGGACACTCAGTAGCCAAGGCCGTTTTTGCGCAAATGCACGTACGGATCGCCGGCGCGCTGCACGGACGCTTCGACGACTTCGCCGAACAGCACCGCGTGATCGTGCGTGTCGTGACGGCCGACGATCTTGCAATCGAGCCACGCCAACGCATCGACGAGCACCGGATTGCCCGACTTGGCGTGCGCGACATTCAAACCGTCGAACGCCGACTCGCCCTCGGCCACGCGCTTCAAGAACGCGCGCTTCAATGGCTGACTGGCTTCGTCGAGAATCGAGAGCGCAAACCTTCCGCTCGCTACGCACTCGGCCAAATGTGGCCGATCTTTCGCGAATCCGACGCACACGACCGGAGGTGTGAGCCCGACCTGTTGCACGAACGATCCGAGAAATCCGATCGGCCGTCGTTCGAGGCTCGTCGTGACGATGTAGAGGCCCGACGGGATGCGTCCGAGGGCGGTGGAGATGGAGGACGGGGCGGCTTTCGTCATGACGGCTCAGCTGAGGGCAATCGAAGCGAAAAATAGGCTCGAAACGCGTCTGGAACTGCGCTCCGAACCTCCGGATAATACCCGGCTCGCACCCGCCGTCCGACGACGATCTCACATCGCCGAAAGACAGCACGGAACACCTGGATCGCAGCAGTCATGAGCGGAACGGAAGACGTCAAGACGCCTCACAACGCAGGGCGCATCACACCCCGCGTTCTCGAACGCGAGATGAAGGAGAGCTACCTCACGTACGCTCTCTCCGTCATCCACTCGCGCGCGCTCCCGGACGTGCGCGACGGCTTCAAGCCTTCGCAGCGCCGCATCCTCGTCGCGATGAACGACCTCAACTTGTCGCCGCGCGCCAAGTACAGGAAGTGCGCCAAGATCGCGGGCGACACGTCGGGCAACTATCACCCGCACGGTGAAGCCGTCGTCTATCCGACGCTCGTGCGCATGGCACAGGATTTTTCGCTGCGCTATCCGCTCGTCGACGGGCAAGGCAACTTCGGTTCGATCGACGGCGATCCGCCTGCTGCGATGCGTTACACGGAAGCGCGCATGGCCGGAACCGCTGTCGAGATGATGGCGGACCTCGACAAGGACACCGTCGATCACGAGCCCAACTACGACGACACGCGCATGCAGCCGTCGGTGCTGCCGGGTCGTTTCCCGAACCTCTTGTGCAACGGTTCGGACGGCATCGCGGTCGGCATGGCGACCAGTTTGCCGCCGCACAATTTGCGCGAGATCTGTGCGGCCATGCGCGCGGTGCTCGACGACTCGAAGATCACGATCCAAGAGTTGTGCGGGATCGTCAAAGGCCCTGATTTCCCCACCGGCGGGATCATCATGGGCAAGAACGGGATCTTGCAGGCCTACGCGACGGGTCGCGGCCTCTTGCGCTTGCGCGGCAAGTTCCACGTCGAAGACACGAAGACGAAGCAGCAGATCGTCATCACCGAGATTCCGTTCCAAGTGCGGAAGACGGCGATCATCGACAAGATCGTCGAAGTCGTGAAAGACGGCCGAATCACCGGCATTTCCGACGTGCGGGACGAGTCGGACCGCGACGGTTTGCGCCTCGTGATCGAGTTGAAGAAGAACGAGGACCCGCAGGTCATCGTCAACCAGCTCTTCCAATACACGCCGCTGCAACAGACGGTTTCGATCATCAATTTGGCGATCGACGATCGCCAACCGCGCACGTTGACGCTGCGCGGATTGCTGGACGCGTACATCAAGCACCGTCGCGACGTCATTCGCCGCCGCACGCAGTACCTGCTGCGCAAAGCCGAAGAGCGGATGCACATCGTCGAGGGCTTGCGGATCGCCGTCGACAACATCGACGAGGTCATCAAGATCATTCGCGCGGCGAAAGACCGCGACTCGGCCAAGAACGAATTGTCGGCGCGTTTTGCGCTGAGCGCTCGCCAAAGTCAGGCGATCGTCGACATGCGCCTCGGCAGTTTGACGGGCCTCGAGCGCGACAAGCTGATCGAGGAATACAACTCCCTCGCGGCCGAGATCGTCGACTTCAAGGACATCCTGGCCCGCGACGCGCGCGTGGTTCAAATCATCCGCGCCGACCTCGACGACATCGAGAAGCGCTACGGTGACGAACGCCGCACGACGATCTCCGACGAGGAGATCGACGCTTCGTTCAACATCGAAGCGCTGATCACCGAAGAGATGATGGTCGTCACCGTCAGTCAAGACGGGTACATCAAGCGCACTCCGCTCGAGGTCTACCGCGCGCAAGGTCGCGGCGGTCGCGGCATCAAGGGTTCAGAAGCGAAGGAAGGCGACGCGTTGAAGTCGCTGTTCGCCGCCGGGACGCACGACCACCTGCTCAACTTCTCGAACAAGGGCAAGGTCTACTGGCTCAAGGTCTACCAAGTGCCCGAAGCGACGCGGACCAGCAAGGGTCGCGCGATGACGAACCTCTTGCCGCTCGAAGCGGGCGAGGAAATCACGAACGTCCTGCGCGTGCGCGAGTTCGATTCGCAATCGTGTGTGTTCTTCGTGACGCGCGGCGGCACGGTCAAGAAAACCAAGCTCGAGAAGTACTCGCGCCCCAAGAAGGGCGGCATCAAGGCCATTTTGCTCGACGGCGACGACGCGGTCGTCGGCGTGACGCTGACGAAACCGGGCGACACGCTCATCTTGTGCTCGCGCGACGGTCAAGCGATTCGCTTCGACGAAAAAGCGGCGCGCGAGATGGGTCGCACGAGCTACGGCGTGCGCGGCATCCGCTTGATCGACGGCGACAAAGTGGTTGGCGTCGTGGTCGCGAACGACGACACGGCGGCGCTCGTCACGGGTACCGAACACGGCTACGGCAAGCGCTCGCTCGTGACCGAATACCCGATCAAAGGTCGCGGCGGCCAAGGCGTCATCGACATCAAGACGACGGATCGCAATGGCGGCGTCGTGTCGGTCGCGTTGTGTCGCGAGGGCGACGACGTGCTGTTCATCACTTCGTCGGGGATGCTCGTGCGCACGCCGGTCGCGGAGATCAGCACGATCGGCCGCAACACGCAGGGCGTTCGTCTCGTGAATTTGAAGGACGGCGACAAGTTGGTCGCGCTCGAAGTCGTGTCCGAAACGGATCTCGAGCGTTACGCCAGTGAAGCGCGCGCTCGCCCCGTGCAGATCATCCAAACACCGGCCGAGGGCGAGGAAACCGACGACGTCGAAGAGGACGAAGAACCGGTCGAACCGCGCGAAGACGACGCACCCGAGGAATAGACATGGCGCTCAAAGAAAAACTCGAAGCCGACGTGAAGACCGCGATGCTCGCGAAGAACGAGATCGTGCGCGACACGTTGCGCTTGCTCTTGTCCGAACTGAAGCGCCTCGATCTGCAAGAAGGCAAAGTCATCACGCCCGACATCGAGCAAGACGTGCTCTTGAAGGCCGTGAAAATGCGCCAGCAGTCGATCGCCGAATTCGACAAAGCCGGACGCGCCGATTTGGTGGCGAAAGAAAAAGCCGAGCTCGCAGTGATCCAAGGCTACCTGCCCAAGTCGCTCTCCGATGGTGAAGCCGAGTCGGCGATCAAGTCGCTGATGAGCGAGCTCAACATCACGTCGAAGAAGGACATGGGCACGCTGATGAAAGCCGTGATGGCCAAGTACAAGGGTCAGATCGACGGCAAGAAAACGCAGGAGCTGCTCGGCAGGCTGCTCACCTGAATCGATCTCGACGAAGACACGACTTTGCGCAGAGGATGCTGAGGAGGCCGGGATTCCGAAAGCGGAGAAGGTCCTACAAGCCGAAACCAGCGAGAAAGTTGACCGATTCTGTTCTCGACGAGTCCATCACGTCACTACGACAGACGATCACCACGGACAACGAACGCGCGGCGCAGTCGCGACTAGCTGGTGATTCTCTAGCTGCAGCCATCGAACAGGCATCAGAACGGAAACGCCAGCTTGAGGCTGAGATCGAGAAGCTCAAGGCATCACCGGAGTCAAAGCATGGACCGCTCTCGAGTCTGCTCCAGGGTTCTCGAATCAGACCGGAGGTGAGGAGCACAATCACGGCCCTGCGGTCTGAGATCGCCGGACTCGACCGACAGTTGGAGGGCAAGAAGCGTGGGCTCACACTCTTCAGAAACCCCTGGGCGGAACAGAACGTCAAGCGACTTGAGCTTCTGCAGACTGAACGTCAGCGGCGAGCAGATCGAGCGAAGCGAGAATCTGATGCGGAATCGTCACGAGTCGCTAAGGAACGGATGAGACAGTCCAAAATGGAGGAACTGCGCGCCGCCGCCGCTCAGAACTCGAAGAAGGCCAGGCAGGTAGCATCCACAACTCGGAAGCGACTCGAAAAGCACGGCACTTGTCCGTACTGCGCACAGACGATCGTGGGAGGCGGCCACGCCGATCACATCTACCCTCTGTCGAAAGGGGGTCGGTCTGTCCGAACGAATATGGTCGTGGTTTGTGCGGCCTGCAACGTGAACAAGAGGGACTTGACGCTTCGAGAGTTCATCAAGGCGCAAGGGCTCGGGCGCGACGAGGTCGAGCAGCGACTCGACGGCTGGGCAAGCGGTTCTGAGTCGCCACGAGCTGTCACGGCCACAATTCGTCGACGGTCAGAGTTCGATGCAGCGCTTCATCGGCCACACAGCGATGCCCCCTGCAAGTTTCTGAACGCGGGCTGCGATTGACGAGATGCGGCGCGCCAGGCACGGCAACTCGGCGATCGCGCGCAACCTGACTCCTCGATGGCGCGGCGAACTTCATTCGGGTGGCTAACTACGATGTCGCCATTTCTCGCCGAAAAGTGACAGCACCGTAGTGACCCTTGGAAACAGGCACTCGTTCCCGCCGCGCACCATTTCAGACGGATCCTCGTTCTCGAAATTCGGACTCTCCCTGACTCGGCACTGGGTTCGAACGCGGGGCCCGCGTGAAGACGCCGTGCGAATACAGATCCTCGTCTAGGTCGTTCGTCGACTGCGCTTGTTCGAGCCAGAGCTGCCAATAGGCAAGCAACTCATTCTGCGACATGTTGCGCAGGTCGAGGTCTTCCTCGCTCAAGAACTCGTCTCTCATGAGTCAGCCTGTTGGACACGGCTCGGCAAGAGTTCTCGCGCTCGCTCGATCAGGATCCGGTGACTCTCCACGAGAGGGAGCCCGCCGAGTTGCTCCTGGATCGCGGGCCAGTCCGCTGCCAGTCTCTGCGCGGCCGTGAGATAGGCTTCGAGACACGACTCATTGCTTCTCATCAGCGCACGACGCTCGGCGTCCAGTGCCTCCTCGATTCGCGTTCGACCCTCGGAAACATGAACCAGCACGGGGCGCTCCTTCAGCAGACTCGCGGCGAGTGCCGGATGTTTGGCTGCGTGAACGATCAAGTCCTGCGCGCTGCGGGACTACAGGAGCTGGTCGCGGGGATCAGTCATCAGCCGCGCTAGTTCCCCGATGACGGCGTAGTCCTTTTCGCGGTTGGTCTTCTTCATGTCAGCCAGGATCCGGGCGCCGGTGAAGGGAGGATCGCGACCCTCCTGCTCCCTCCACAGTTGCGCGAGGCTCGTCTTCTCGACCCTGGGTGGTCGCGTGAAGAAGTCGGTGCGCACGCGCAGCGTCTTGGTTCTGAACTCGAGGTGGGAACTCCAACCACCAACCAACCAACGCAAGTCGAGAGGCGCGCCGAAGCGATAACGCGCTCCGTGTCGCGCCAGCACGCGGAGGACATGGTCTAGGGCTTCCTCGTCCTCGCGGAGGATCCAGTCCCCGTCCTTGCTCATGATCGCGAGCCGGTGGAGCACGACGGCCTGGCCACTGCACAGGATCGCCCGCAAGCGACCGTCGTTGAACTCCCGCGTCAGCTCGAGGTAGATCGTCACGAGGAATCCGCGCAGAACCGCTCTGCCCGCTCGACGTTACAGCAAGTGACGCCCCGTCGCAACGCGGACTCAACCGCCGTAGGTCGTGCCGGCTTCGACGAAGCACAGCGGATTTCGCCACGAATCTCGGCGTAGAACGAATGCTCGCCCCACGGTCGCACTGCGATCGCTCCGCCCGAGAGGCCGTGCACGTCTTCCGTCGAGAGGGAGCGCAGTTCCGGCGCGCGGTCGAACACGGTCTCGAGATCGTTCACGAGGAAGTAGAGCGCCTGCGCCGCGGGGTGCGGACGGCCGGACGACGACACGTCGACGACCTGCATCGTCAGTGCACCGCACGTGAAGTAGACGCGCGAGCCGGCTTGGATGCGGCCCTTCAGGTCGAACAACTTGCCGTAAAACTGGGCCGCGGCGTCGAGATCGCCGACTTCGATATTCAGGCGGAACAGGCTGGGCACGTCGGCTTTCTTCGTCGGCTTCTTTGGCGCGGCCCTCTTCGTGATCGCTTTCTTCTTCATCGCCATCGTCGTTCCTCCTTCAGTCAACCGGGGTCTTTCGACAGACACGCGATCCGATCGCGCGCGATCGATCGAGTACTCCGGTGGCATTCGCTATTACCAGATCTGGTACCGCGACGCGGCCGCGTTCTGCACGAGCAACACCTTCAACCTCACGAACGGTCTCGAGGTGATCTGGTCGTGGTGATGTGAGGTGAAGGGTTCGCGACCGTCGCCTCGCGGCCTTCGATCTGGTCCTTCGGCTGCACCATGAGCGGTTCGAAGCGACGCAACATCGGTTTCGCATGCAAAGAGCTGCCCGTCTTCGCGACGAGCAGCTCTTTCCAATTTGCGTTCTTCTTGGGCTCGAGTCGAAGCAGTACGTGCTGCCGGGTTCACCGGCCTCTGTGTCTGCAGTCGCGCGAACCGACGCGCAAGCGCCGCTCAGCTCATCGCAACCACAAGACTCGCGCGGCTGACGTGATGTTGAACGTCGACGGCGTGCAGTACGAGACGGCATCGCGATACCACATCTGGTAGTAGCGGTATCCACCGTCGGCCGGGATGTTGCCTTTGACCGAGATCGGGAGATCGCCGACTTCGGGATACGTGGCGTTGCCGAGCGGAGCCGTCTTCACGCCCAAGCGCGCGATCGAGCCGTTGACGCACAAGAGTCCATCTCCGAACGTCGAGCCGATCGTCGACGCGTTCGTGCCTTGGAAGAAGAGCCCGATCGAGCCCGGCGGCAGATTGAAAGCGAAGATCGAGAACGTGTCAGCGCTCGTGTAGTTGTTGCCTTGCAAGAACAACCCGGCGCCGGTCGTGGCCGAGTTGGGGCAGCCGCGCAAGCCGGACGTGCCGCAAGGACACGCGCCGGCGCTGCCGTCGCCGTAGCAGAACGTGTTGTACGAGACCGGCTCGTAGTAAGCGCCCACGTACGTGTCTTCGACGCCGCCGCCGTAGCGCGGCCAAGCGAGACCGTAGTACGCGAAGCCGACGCCCCCTTCCGTCATGCCGCACGAGATCTGAGCTCCCGTCGTGTCGAGCGTCGAATAATCGACTTGTTGGTGTGCCTCGTCGACACCGATCGCGTTGCCCTCGAAGTGCAGCGTCGTGGTGTAGAGGTCGCGATCGCTCGCGCTGTTGTTGTAGGACTCCGAGTACGCGACCACGAAACGTTGACCGTTCGAATCGACGTCGGGATCGAGTTGGTCTTCGTACGGATCGGCGTTTTCGGCGACGGACACGTTGAGTTCGGTTTGGATCGAGGAACCGATCAGCGCTTTCGCATACACGTCACCTTCGTTGGTGTACTGCCGACGGTACGTCACCATCCACGGCCGCGGTCCCGCAGCTCCGTCGAGCAAGGTCGAAGCGCTCGGGAACGTATCCGCGTACGTCGTCTGATCGATCGGGAAAGCCGGCGTCGTGATGTTCCCGTCCCAGTGGATCTGCGCTCCCCACACGTCGCTGACGCCATTGCCGCGCATCCACACGACGTTCCATTCTTGAGTCGAGTACGGCGCGCGACCGTCGGTCTTCGAAATGCGCGGATACCAATCGAAGGTCGTCGTGCTCGCGATGAAGATCGGGCTCGTGCCTTGCGGCGTGCCGTCGTAGCCGATGAGGCGACCGTGCACGTCCCAATCGTTCGCCGAAAAGTTGCGCGTCCACACGACCATGAAGTAGGTCGGGCCCGTGAGCACCGGATCACCGCCCACGTCGGGATAGAAGCACGAGCCGAGGATCGAGCTCTGGATCAGCACTTGATTGAACTGCGTCGTCGTGCCCGCGGTACGCGAGCGGCACCAGATCTCGCCCGGAGCGTTCGGTGTCGGGCGCACGGAGCAGACCGTCAAGTACGTGTTGTTGAGCGCGTTGTAGGCGATGCGCGGAGCCACCCAGGTGTAGCTCGTGTAGTCGACCCACACGCCCGAGTTCGCGACCGGGATGCCGTAGTAGACGTCGAGCGTCCACACGTCGGCGTCCGTCGCGCTGAACGAGAACTGGTACACAGCCGCCCAATTTCCGGCCGTGCCTGCGTTGGAAATGTCGGGGAGCGCGGTCGCGGTCGTCGTCGTGTCGAGCGCGTTCGTCGAGTACACCGGGTCGACGACGAGCGGGTACTGCGCACGCGCCAACACGTCGGCGGGAACGTCGAGCACCATTGTTCCGCCTTCGATGCGGCTCTCGATAGCGGTGCGCATGCCCGCCGCATCGATGACGATCGTGTGACTGATCGAGACGCCGCCGTACTCGCCTGCGAGTTCGATGCCCTCTGCGGTAGTGCTCGTTTCGAGTTCCGACGTGAGCGCGATGCGGAGTTCGAGCGGACCGGCCATCGTCGGGCGCGTCGCGAGGACGAAGCTTTGCTCGGCCTGTTCCGGGCTCATGTCCCAAACTTCACGCAGCACGCCGCGGTCGATGGTGATCTCGTTGTCGACGCGTGCGATGCCGCGCGTGGACAGTTCGACGTCGGAGCCGCCGATGCGCATGGATTCGAGTTCGACGCGCACGGGAAAATTGTGCGGCGCGTTCGAACCGAGGAACGGGATGTAGGTCGCGCCGCTCGCGTCGAAGCTCGCTTTGTACGTGCGACCGCGAACCCAGATGTCGCCCTTCGTCGGTTGGTCGATGACGACTTTCGAGAAGTCGATGTGCGGCATCTCCGGCCCGCCGACCGTGAGCGTCTTCGTCGGCTTGACGAGCGCGTGACCCGTCGCGCTCGAGATGAAGCGCTCGGGGCCCGCCGTCGCCGAAGCCGTCGGTGCCGGATCCGCGCTCTTCTCGTCGATCATGTGCGGCAACGGACGCGGGATCTTGACCTGACCTTGTGCTCGCGCGGGTGATGCGCAGACGAACAGGACGGACAGAGACGCGATCGCTCCAGCGAGCGCGCGTCTGGAATCGGATGAACGGGAATTGGACTTCATGGGAGGATTTCTCGTCGCTCGGTTGATGCGGAGTGCCGACGCGCCGTGCGCCGAGGTCAGCTCCGACCAGCCAGGCGCCGTCCCCCGGCGCGAGCTGCCAGGAATTCGTGCTCCAGCGCAAACAGGTTGTTTGCAGGCCCAATTCGAGCGTGCAAAGCCCGCTCTCCTGTGGCCAAACGACCGGCGCGGACCGATCGTCGAGATCGATCCGCGCCGGTTGTTGCTCGCGACTCTTCTGTTCAGCGCAGCCAGAGCACGCCCACGGCTGAGGTCAAGTTGAACGTTGCCGCAGTGCAGAAGCTGTTGTTGTCGCGATACCAGACCTGGTAGGCGCGCGTGCCGCCGGCGGGCGGAATTCCACCCTTGACCGAGATGGGTGCGTCACCGAACGCGGGATAGATCGCCGAGCCGCCGCTCAACGTGCCGAAGCCGATGCGCAAGACGCCTCCGTTGGCACACAAGAGTCCGTCACCGAAGGCGACTCCGCCCGTGCCCGCGATCGAGCCTTGGAAGTACAAGCACACCGGGCCTCCGGGGATGTTGGACGCAGACAGCGCGAAGGTGTCGCCGCTCACGAAGTTCGAGCCCGATCCCGTGAGCGTCCCGCCGTTCGTCGTCGAGTTCGCGCAGCCCTTGCCCGCCGCTCCCGAATTGCTGCACGGACAGTTGCCCCACGAGCCGTCGCCGAAGCAGAAGCTCTGGTACGAGGACGGCTCGGAATACACGCCCGTGTAGACGTCGGAAGTGCCGCCGAAATGCGTGGACCACGCCAGTCCGTAATAGGGATTGCCGTGGCTCGAATCCGCGATACAGCACGCAATCGGCGCGTCGTCCGTATTGAGGGAGGAAGCGTCCATGAGTTGGTGCGCCTCGTCGATCACGAGCACGTTGCCCTCGATGTGCAGCGTCGCGACGTACAGGTCGTAGTCGGCGGGAGCGTTGTTGTAGGACTCGCAGTAAGCCAGAGCGAAACGCTGTCCGTTCGAATCGACGTTGGGGTGAAGCTGATTCTCGTAGATGTCCGCGCCCTCCATGACGGAGACGTTGAGCTCGGGCGTGATGGGCGTCGAACCGACTAGCGCCTTGGCGATGATGTCGTAGTCGCTGCCCACGTAACGGTCGTACGTGACCATCCACGGACGAGGGCCCGAAGCGCCGTCGAGCAGGCTCGAGGCGGAAGGGAATTGATCGTTCTGTCCCGAGCTCGCGATCAAGAACGGAGGCGTCGTCATCAGTCCGTCCCAGTGAATCTGCGCGCCCCAGATGTCCGTCTGCGAGCCGACGATGCGCTGCCAAGTCAGATTCCATTCCTGCGTGGCGAAAGGCGGAGTACCGTCGGTCTTCGAGATACTCGGCAACAGGTCGAACGCAGTCGTGTTCTCGATGAAGATCGGGGTCGTGCCGATCAGCGTGCCGTCGCCGTCGATCAGTCGGCCGTGCACGTCCCAATCGGTGTTCGTGGCCTGTCTCGTCCAGATCGCGAGGAAGTACGTCGGGGAGACCAACGCTGGATCCCCGCCGACGTCGGTGCTGCGGCAGGAGCCGAGACTCGAGTTCTGCACGAGCTTCTGCGCGTACTGAAACGTGCCGCCGACTACGCGCGCACGGCACCAGACCTGACCCAAGCTGCTTCCCGTCGGACGCACGTCGGCGACGGTCAAATAGGTTCCGAAGAGCGCGTTGCAGGCGATGTGCGGCTCGTTCCAGGAGGCGGTCGTCGTGTCGACCCACACGCCCGTTTGCGGCACGCCGCCGACGAGATCCTGCGTGTACAGATCGTTGTCGGTCGAGCTGTACGCGAACTCGTAGACGACGGCCCAGCTGCCGCTCGTCGTCGAGTTCGTGATGTCGGGATGCGCCATGAAAGCGGTTGTCGTGTCGAGCGCGTGCGTCGAATAGACGGGATCGACGACGAGCGGATAGCGCGCGCTCGCGAGGACTGCGGCCGGCACCTCGATCGAGAAACCCTTGTCGGCCAAAGTGCATTCCACCTGTGTGCGCACGCCCGCCGCGTCGACCACGAAGACGTCGGAAATGGCGACGCTGCCGCGTTCACCGACCAGTTCGAGGCCGTGCTCGGCGGACTGAATCGTCAACTCGGATTCGAGCGCGATGTGCAACCGGAGACTGCCTGAAGCAGCCGGGCGATGCGCGAGGACGAAGGTTTGCTCGGCCGCGTCGGGCGTCAGGCGCCACACCTCGCGTAACGCACCGCGCTCGATCGAAACGTTTGCTGCTGTGCGCGTCACACCGTGCGCAGCGAGAGCGAGTTCACTGCTGCCGACGCGCGCCGATTCGAGCTGCACGCGCACGGGAAAATTGCGCGGCGCGCTCGAGCCGAGGAACGGGATGTACGTCGCGCCGCGCTCGTCGAAGGCGGCCTTGTACGTTCGTCCGCGCGCCCAAATCGCGCCGTCGCCGGGCTCGTCGAAGCTCACGGTCGAGAAGTCGATCGGCGGTACGGTCGAAAGCTGCGGGGAGATCGTTTTCTGCGGCTTTGCGTGAGGAATGCGCGTCGTCGCGGGCGCCTTGGACGTGGGAACGGAAGCCGCTTGCGCCGCCGGCTCGGGCGCAATCGTCTTCACGTCGAGTGCGTGAGGCAGCGGTCGCGGCGTCTTCTGCGCCTGCTCTTGCGCCGCTGCGTTCGACACCAGAACGGTCAGCGAAAGAGCAGCAGTCGCGCAGAAAATCGCGCGGACGAAGTGCGGACGGGGAGCAGCGGGTTGCACGGGTAAACCTCGGATCGGTGATGCGTGTGGCGGGATGCGCAGGGGATGCGTCGATCCCGCCTGCTCACCTTCAGGCGCCGTGCAGGCCTGCCGACTGCCAAGAATTCGGGCCGAGCCGTCCCAGCCGACACGGAAGAGAAATGTGTCTCGCGCTCGCTCGGCCAGGCCGATCGAAGGATCCCCAACGAGCGGATGCGCGGCGACGCCGGGGCCCTCTAGCGTCGCGAAGTGCCGCTCGGCACCCCAAGAGCGACAGCAGGGGCAGCAGGGTGAGCGTTCGCCGCCCCTCATGTTGAATGCTGGTTAGATCCGACGCATTGTGTTCATCATGCCGGTTGAATCCGACGTTCTTGCCGAGACCGCATTACTGCACGCCCGTGGCGCGACGCTGTTCAGATAATCGCCAGGCACCTACGGCTACATGTTTCGCCACGAGTCCGGAGTGGTGAAGCGAGACCACCTGCTGATCGACGGACCGCTGCGCTTCGAAGCCACGGATGTCATCGCGCACGCCGACCGCTGCGCGCGCATTCTGATGCTGCGCGCTTACGAGTCATTCGGATTCGAGGAGAAGCACCTTCCGTCAGAGTGGAATCCAGAGACGCTCGACTTCACGGGCGCGGCGTGAACTTCAATGTCGAAACAGAGTGGGCCGTTACAGGTCCGCGAGCGTCGACTTGCGGCCCTTGTTCTGTTCCTTCAACCAGCCCATCAGTGGCTCGAAGTAGCGCAGCATCGGCTTCGCATTCAACGGGCTGCCCGTCTTCGCGACGAGCAGATCTTTCCAATCGGCGCTCGCGCCCGGCTCGAGCATCGACTTCAGGAACGTGCCGATTTCCTTGCGCCCGTAGTAATTCGTGTCGCGCGGGTCCTCGTGCAGAATCTTCGTCGCGATGTGATCGTGCAGTTGGAAGAGCAGCACGAACGAGAGCGCGTAATCGTAGTAACCCGCCGGATCGTCGTTGATGTGCGTCTTCGTCGCGGCGTCGCAATACTCTTCGCCGCGCGGAGTCGGCGGTGCGATGCCTTGGTACTTCGCGGCCAACTCCCACCAGCGCTTGTTCCACTGCGTCGACGGCAAGTTGTCGTAGTAGAGCTCCTTCTCGAAGTTGAACATCGTGCCCGTCGACCACGGGATGAACACGGCGTACTCGAGCGCTTGTTTGAAGAGCAGTTGCATCGGATCGGGCTTCGGGCCGTTCATTTCGATGCCGATCGCCTTCACGAAACGCGGTTGACGCGCAGCGAGACCCATCAGCGAGCCGACGGCTTCGTGGTACGCGCGATTCGCACCTTCGCGCAGCAGGTATGGCACGTTCGAGTTCGAATACGACATGTAGTAGTAGATGTGGCCGAGCTCGTGATGCGTCGTCTCGTACCACTCGGTGTTCGACTCGACGCTCATCAGCGACCGCACGTCGCGGTCGAGGTCGATGTGCCATGCGCTGGCGTGCGTGTTCTTCTTGAAACCGGCGTCGGCGGCGACGGGATAGAGCGACGATTTGTCCCAGAACGTCCTCGGCATCGGCGCGAAACCGAGGCTGACGTAGAAGCGCTCGGCCTGCTCGACGCACCACTCGCGCGGTTTCGTTTTCATCGGCTCGTCCAGGTCGAAACCGGCGACTTCGACGAGCGACGACCAATCCTGGCCCCAACGATTCGGCAGCCAATGCGCAGGGATCAGATCGGGAACGGGCTGGTTGTTGCGCTTCGCCAACTCGTAGCGCGTCCACGTGTGCAGCTCGCGGAAGAGCGGACGTAACTCGCGATTGATCGAACCGATCACGTCGGCGAGCTCGGCCGTCGTCATGCCGTATTCGCTGGCCATGTAGCTGAAGAAATCGTGGTAGCCGAGCGCTTGCACAGAAGCATTGCGCAAACGCTGCAACTCGACGAGGCCCGGCCGCAGACCCTTGCCGACTTCCTTCGACGCTTCCCAGATCTTCAGGCGCTTCGAGAGATCCTTCTCGTCCTTCAAACCGCCGTCGATGTCATTCGGCGTGAGCGACTTGCCGTCCAGAGTGAATTCGAAACCGTAGAGCCTTTCGGTCTGCGCCGTTTCGGCGGCGATGCGCGCCTTGACGACATCCGCAACCGTCGCGGGATTTCCGCCGGCTTTGAAGAGCACGGCTTCGAACTGCTTCGCTTGCAGCGGCGTCAGTTCGTCCTTCTTTTTCAAGAACGAGCGCGCGGCTTCGATGTTCGCGACAGAGCCCGTGAACGCTGCCATCGCTTCGTCGGCCGCACGTGTGCGAGCGCCGTTCGTGTCGTCACCTTCGACGATGTGCGTTTGCGAGGCCCACTGCGCTTCGGACGATGCCGTCGTGAGCTCGCGGTACTTCGCGTTGTACGTGTCGAGAAACACCTGTGCAGTCGAACGCCAAGCGGCGTTCTCGGCCGATTCTTGTGATGACGAGCAGGCGCCGAGGAGACACGCCGCGGACAGCAGGGCGACGAAAAGGGCTTGTTTCATGCTGCGAAGTCTATGTCGGAGGTCGCTTCACGTGTGAGCGAAAGGAAGCGTTCTTGCAGGGCTCACACGTGCCGTGCACCCTCTCACCTTCACGATGCGAACGACCAGCGAGGATCCAGTCGACCGATCGATCGACTCTGCCGCTCGCGTCGACGTCGTCGGACGGCACACGAACTTGGTGCGGCGGACAGCGCTCGTTTCGCTCCTGACGCTCGCGTCGCGGATCATCGGCTTCGCGCGCGAGATGATTTCGGCCTCGATCTTCGGCGATCGTTCTGCGATCAGCGATGCGTTCGTCACCGCGTGGCGCGTGCCGAATCTGTTCCGCGGGCTGATGGGCGAGGGCGCGATCACGACCGCGATGCAAAGCGAGATGACGCGCGTCGAGCACGAGCGCGGCCTCGACGCTGGCCGCCGCTTGTTCCACGCGACGTTGCGTACCGTTCTGCTCGCCTCGATCGCCGTGACGATCGTCGGCGTCGCGCTCGTGCTCGTCGTGCCCGACACGATGCCGATCACGGGTTGGCATTGGCTCGGCTCCGATCCCGGTCCGGTGCGCGAACTGACGGCGCGCATGCTGCCTTTCGTCGTCTTCGTGTGCGGAGCGGCGGTCGTCGGCGGAGCGTTGCAAGTGCGCGGACACTTCTTGGCGCCGGCGCTCGCTCCGGTCGTGATGAACGCGTGTTGGATCGGTGCGCTGTTCGTGACGGCGAACACGTACGGTTGGATCGGAAATGCCGGTGAAACAGGCTCCGAACGCTTCGCCCGACATCTGGACATGGCGCGCATGCTGGCTGCGTTCGTGCTCGGCGCCGGGGCAGTCTTGTTCCTCGTGCACGTGCCGCCACTGGCCCGCCGAGGCTTGTTCGGAGCGCGCTCCGGCGAAGTCGTCGCGCCGCGAGTTCGCACGCGTGCCGTGTGGTCGATCATGAAGAGCACGCTGCCGCTCGCGTTCGGCGCAGCCGTGTTCCAAGTCAACGCACTGATCTCGGGCTTCCTCGCCGAAGCACTGCTCGCGAACGGCGGACCGACTGCGCTGTACTACGCTGCGCGACTACAGCAACTGCCGCTCTCTCTCGTGTCGGTGGCTGCGACGAGCGCTGTTTTTCCGACGCTTGCAGCGCTCGGCCGCGTCGGTGATCGCGTCGGTTTGAAGCGCTTGCACGATGACACGCACTTCGCCGTGTTGTTCGTCGCGGTGCCGGCGACGTTCGGTTTGTTCGCGTTCGCAGGTCCCGTGTGCGCCGTGTGTTTCGGCCACGGCGCGTTCGGTGTCGAAGGCGTCGAGCGCACGTCGGCCGCGTTGCGCTGGATGACGTTCGCGATCCTGCCGGTCGGAGCAACCGGGCTCGTGGCGCGCGCTCACTACGCGCTCGGCGACTACAAAACACCGGTGAAAATCGCGGTGGCGATGCTCGTGCTCAACACGGCGTTGTCGGTCGTTTTCGTCGCAGGGTTGGGCATGGACGCCGATGGTTTGGCGCTGGCGACGGCGATCAGCGCGTGGGGGAACGTGATCTTGCTCACGCCGTATCTGCGCCGTGCGCTCGGCTCGACGGACGTTTCGAACGCGAGCGCTTCGACACCGAAACGAGCGAGCGGTGTATCGCGTGTCAGCCGCATCGTCGTGTCCGCGCTCGCCGCCGTCGGTCTCGCGTACGCGCTGCATCGCGTGCTCGGTTTCGAGGCGAATTCCGCGAGCGCACTCGCCCTGTCGATCGCCATCGCCGTGTGTGCGTACGCCGGAATCACGCTTTCACTCGGCGTGCCCGAAGCCGCACACCTCGTCCGTCGCTTGCGCCGCGCGTGATCCGCTGTGGGGACCACAATCCCGATCGTCGCGCTTGTTCGACCTCGCTACGGTTCAGTGAGAACCGAGCGGCCTTCGATGGCCGACGGATGGTCGAGGGCGCGATCGACAGGCGCTGAGCGCTCGCGGAGGACATCGGCAACGTGCAACGACGACTTCAAAGGGGTGCGCCGATGCGCGAACTCGACGACAGGGATGCGCTCGCGCTGAGGGGGGACTGACGCGCCTGGCGGGGCGAAAACGAGAGTTCGGACAAGCCCGCTCGAATTCAGAGCGAAACCCAACGTGGAATGTGTGCGGAGAAGCCGGTGTAATCTATTGCCCCGTAGTGACTTGCAACTATTCGTTAGGTGTTAGTTAGTGTAGATCGCGCGCTGCCGGAGTGCCCGCGGGCTGGTTCGTGGCGTCCGTCTCGGAAGGCCTCCGCAATTGGTGGTGCCGACGTAAGCCCCTTACCCACAACCTATAGTGGCTTGATCGTTTGGCAATTTTGAAAAATGCTGGGCGCGAGAGTCAGATCCCCCTCCCCACCAGCGAGCGTTTTGTTCGCGGGTGCAGCTGCCCCAGAGGGCTGTTTCTAAACCTCTGGAAAAGCGGCAGTTATCCCCGTTCAATCCAACCCCGAACACCCGCGCCGGACTCTCGCTGTCCTCCGCCGCGGATCCGGGGCCGCCGCCTCCCCATCCATTTCAGAGTCAACGGAAGAGAGAGCACGTGAATCCCATCGCGCCGTCCATCCACCAAAAGAGCCGTCAGGCCGAAACCCGTAGCACCGTGGACGCACTCGCCGAACTCGAGGCCATCGCGCCGCCGGCCGACATGCCGGAACCCGACCTGACCGAAAACGCGATCACCGTTCTCGAACGTCGCTATCTCAAGAAGGATCCGTCGAACGGCAAGGTGTGCGAGACGCCGCGCGAGCTGTTCTGGCGCGTCGCTTCGTGCGTCGCGCGCGCGGACGTGTCGTTCCCGGGCGGCAGTCCCGAGCGCGCGCTCGAAGTCGCGCGTGAGTTCTACACGTTGATGGCGAAGCGCCAGTTCATGCCGAACTCGCCGACGCTCATGAACGCGGGTCGCGAGATGGGCATGTTGTCGGCGTGCTTCGTGTTGCCGGTCGAGGACTCGATCGAGGGCATCTTCGACGCGATCAAAGCGACGGCGATGATCCAAAAGGCCGGCGGCGGCACGGGCTTCAGCTTCTCGCGTCTGCGTCCGCAAGGCGACCTCGTGCGCAGCTCGGGCGGCACGACGGAAGGTCCGCTTTCGTTCATCCAAGTGTTCTCGAAGGCGACCGACGCGATCCAACAAGGTGCGTTTCGTCGTGGCGCGAACATGGGGATCCTGCGCGTCGATCACCCTGACATCATCAAGTTCATCACGATCAAAGACGACCTCGGGATGTTGACCAACTACAACATCTCGGTGACGGTCACGAACCGCTTCATCAGCGAGTTGCGTTCGAAGCCCGAGACGATCCACCAAGTACAGAATCCGCGCACGAAGCAGTGGACGAAGCTCGAGAAGTACGACGCCGACAACAAGAGGACCGGGAGCTACTGGACGGTCGGCGACATCTGGACGCTCGTCATCGAACACGCTTGGCGCACGGGTGAGCCGGGCGTCGTGTTCATCGACCGCATCAACGAGAAGAATCCGATCAAGAACGTCGGCCTCATCGAAGCGACGAACCCGTGCGGCGAGCAACCGCTGCACGCCTACGACTCGTGCAACCTGGGTTCGATCAACCTCGGCGTGCTCGTCAAGGGCGAAGGCAAGAACGCGACGTTCAACTGGGACGAGTACAAGACGATCATCCACACGACGACGCGCTTCCTCGACAACGTCATCGAAGTGAACAAGTACCCGCTGCCGCAGATCGACAACATGTCGAAGACGACGCGTCGCATCGGGCTCGGCGTGATGGGTTTCGCCGACGCGCTGTACAAGCTCGGCATTCCCTACAACTCGGCCGAAGGCTGCGCATTCGGCGAGAAGATCATGCAAGGCCTGAACGACGAATCGCACCTCGCCAGCGAGTTCCTCGCCGACGAACGCGGCGTCTTCCCGGCTTGGGAAGGTTCGGACTGGGAGAAGCAAGGTCGCCGTCTGCGCAACAGCTACACGACGACTGTCGCTCCGACCGGCACGATCTCGATCATCGCCAACTGCTCGGGCGGCATCGAGCCGATGTTCAGCCTCGCGTTCATCCGTCAGGTCATGAAGGACACGCAAGGTCGTCCGACGATCATGCGCGAGGTCAACTACGTGTTCGACAGCATGTCGCGTGCACGCGGCTTCTACTCGGACGAGATGGTCGACGACATCGTCGCGAAGGGCACGCTGCAGTACCGTCCCGACGTTCCGGAAGACGTCAAGCGCGTCTTCGTGACGGCGCACGACATCAGCCCGTTCTGGCACATGAAGATGCAGTCGGCGTTCCAACGTCATTGCGACAGCTCGATCAGCAAGACGATCAACTTCCCGCACGAAGCGACGGCCGACGACGTGCGCACGATCTACGAGCTCGCGATCGACGAAGACGTCAAGGGCGTCACCGTGTACCGCGACGGTTGCCGCGAAATGCAGCCGATGGCGCTCTCGTCGACGAAGAAGTCGGACGCAAGCACCAAGGAAACGCCGAAGGTGGAACTGCCCGCCGTGGTCCTGAACGATTTGCGCTTCACACGCAATGAGCGCGGAGACGAAGAGCTCAATCCGATCAAGCTGCCGGAGATCATGAGCTGCCTGCGCATCCGCCAGATGACGCCGTTCGGCAACATGCACGTGAAGGTGTCGGTCGATCCGATTTCTTGCCGCGAGCGCGAAGTGTTCGCGCAACTCGGCAAGGGCGGCGACGTCGCGAACTCGGACCTCGAAGCGATCTGCCGCATTCTGTCGCTGTGGCTGCGCAGCAACGGCTCGCTGAAGATGGCCGTGAAGCAACTGGAAGGCATCGGTTCGTCGTTGAGCGTGCCGACCAAAGACGGTCGCATCATGTCGCTCGCCGACGGTCTCGCGACCGCGTTGGAGCGCTACATGGTCGCGAAGGAAGAGCACGGCCTGCATTCGCTGTTGCTCGGCGGTGCTGCGCCGGACATGACGAAGACGGCTTTCGCCAAAGCGGCCGAAGCTGCGAAACTGGCGTCGACGACGCCGTCCGCTCAGCCGCGCAACGTTTCGCAGTACAAGCTGAAGTGCCCGGCGTGCGTCGGCACCCTCTCGTTCGAAGAGGGTTGCGTGAAGTGCCACGCGTGCGGCTTCAGTCAGTGCTGAGACGCTGAGCTCGCACGAGCCCGAATGGAGCGACCGCGGCCACGACCTGCCGCGGTCGCTCCATTTCGATCGTACTGTGCCAGGGACAACCACGACGGTTCGCGCTTGCCGCTGATCGTGTGTGTACCGAGCCAGAGCAATTTTTCCCCGATGCGCTGCTACCAACGTGCGTCGCGCACGTTGGTAGCAGCGCATCGGGGAAAAATTGCTCTGGCTCGGTA
>Ga0163144_10005054_pt1 | contig 29384 bp, 27 predicted proteins | sample OliLak19BULKMAT1_FD_123175 | JGI IMG/M metagenome (GOLD analysis project Ga0163144, IMG submission 123175) | Freshwater microbial mat bacterial communities from Lake Vanda, McMurdo Dry Valleys, Antarctica - Oligotrophic Lake LV.19.BULKMAT1 | ecosystem: Environmental > Aquatic > Freshwater >...
TGAAAAAATCATGACCATCAAAGTGGATCCCACTTTAGGATTTTGCGCTTACCAGGGACGGCTTTTGGGATATGCGCTTGGACTCGATACCACGCTTCACGCCGCTCTCATCACCTTCTGCAAAAACCTGATCCGTGCCTATAGGGAACTTGATGCAAGCTTGGTGGAAATTAATCCCTTCGTCCTCACTGAAGATAAACAATTCATCGCTCTCGACGCCAAAATGACTATTGATGATAACGCACTTTACCGTCACAAAAATATCGAAGCACTTCGCGATCTGAACGAAGAAGATCCAGCCGAAATGGAAGCTGCAAAATATGGCCTCAATTATATTTCACTCGATGGCTCAGTAGGCTGCATGGTGAACGGAGCCGGACTCGCCATGGCCACCATGGATGTGGTGAAACTTGCCGGTGCAGAGCCTGCAAACTTTTTGGATGTCGGCGGCGGCGCCACTCGTGAAGCCGTCACCGAAGCTTTCAAAATCATCACCGGGGACAAAAAGGTAAAGGCGATTCTAGTGAATATTTTTGGCGGCATTATGAAATGCGATACGATTGCAAACGGAATTGTCGAAGCCATCAAAACCGTGGGACTCAAACTTCCGCTAGTTGTTCGTCTGCAAGGAACGAATTCGGATTTAGGCCGAAAAATTTTGCAAGATTCAGGATTAAAACTCGCGACGGCGGAAACACTTGAAGAAGCCGCTAAAAAAGTCGTGGCCGCCTCCAAAGGAGGAATTTGATATGTCTATTCTCGTCACTAAAGCAACGAAGCTTATTGTTCAAGGAATCACCGGAAAATCCGGATGGTCGCATGCCAAACTTTCGATCGACTACGGAACTCAAGTGGTCGCAGGAGTGACTCCCGGCAAGGGCGGCACATTTATGGAAGAGGGAAAATACAAAGTTCCCGTTTTCAATACCGTTGAGGAAGCGATGAAGAAAACCGGCGCCAATGCCAGCGTGATTTTTGTTCCTCCTCCTTTCGCAGCCGATGCGATTTTGGAAGCCGCAACTTCAGGAATGAAACTCATCGTCGCGATTACTGAGGGAATTCCAGTAAACGATATGATTCCGGTGAAAGCGTATTTGAAACAACATCCAGAAGTTTTACTCATCGGTCCCAATTGCCCTGGCGTAACGACGATTGGTGAATGCCGAATTGGAATTCAACCAGGCAATATTGGGACGCGCGGAAAAATCGGCGTGCTTTCTCGATCTGGAACGCTGACCTATGAAGCTGTAGACCAAGTTTCAAAAGCCGGCCTAGGAGCAACCACTTGTGTTGGAATTGGGGGCGATCCCATTCACGGAGCTGACTTCATTTCGATCCTCAAACTCTTCAAAGATGATCCTGAAACCAAGGGCATCATCATGATCGGTGAGATCGGTGGAGCCGAAGAAGAGGCTGCTGCCGTCTGGATTGCCGAAAACCTCAAAAAGCCTGTAGTCAGCTTTATTGCCGGCGCCACAGCCCCAGAAGGCAAACGAATGGGCCATGCCGGCGCCATTATTTCGGGCGGAAAAGGCACGGCTCAAGCAAAAATGGAAGCTCTTCGCAAAGCGGGGGTGACTGTGGTAAGTGATCCCTCGCATTTAGGCAAGGCCATGGCCACCGCGATGAGTGCGATTAAATAACTGTTTAGGAGAAGAAGAATTCATGGAAAAGACCCTCAGTATTGTAAAACCAGACGGCGTAAAACGAAATCTGGTTGGAAAGATTTTTGAACGTTTTGAAACCGCCGGCCTTCGCGTCGTAGCGATGAAACGTGTGACTCTGACCAAGACTCAAGCCGAAGGGTTTTATGCTGTTCATAAAGCTCGTCCATTTTTTGGATCGCTTGTCGCTTCGATGACTTCCGGCCCCGTTGTGATTTCTGTTTTGGAAGGCGAAGGCGCGATCAAAAGAAACCGCGATATCATGGGCGCCACCAATCCTAAAGATGCCGCGAAAGGCACAATCCGCGCAGATTTCGCAGAAAGCATTGAAGCCAATACCGTTCACGGATCAGATGCTTTAGAAACTGCGGCTTTTGAAATCCGATATTTCTTTAACGCTTTTGAACTTGAGATCTAATTTTGATGAGTGTCGCTGAAACACAGATTGAAAGCCTGTTAGTTGCTTCGGCTTCCGAGGCAACATCGACGCCTCTTGATTTTTTTAATCTCGAAGTGGATGAAGCGATTGTCAAACTTGGCGAGATTGCTGGAAAAAAATTCCACGGAAGCTCATTTGTATCTTTTGTCTACAAACACAAGATTACCAATCCCCTTTTGATGACTTCGATCCCCGCCGCCGTTCGCGAAAAAATGAAAGACAGTGTTGTGATCAAGGGACTTCCCGTGAAAAAGCGATTGGTCTCAAAAGACGGTACCGTGAAATTTCTTTTGGAAGTTCAAACTCCCAAGGGCCCTGACGAAATCGAATGCGTTTATCTTCCGGATCCCGAACGAGTGACTCTGTGTGTGAGCTCGCAAGTGGGATGCAAAATGGGATGTAAATTTTGTCTCACCGCTCAGCTTGGCTGGAAGGGCAATTTGAGCGCAGGCGATATCGTGAAGCAAATCTTTACAGTGGAGCAAGACCCCGAACTTCGACCGATTACCAATATTGTTTTTATGGGAATGGGCGAGCCCTTTGATAATTTTGAAGAAGTGAAGAAAGCGACGAGAATCCTCACCGATTCGCGAGCATTCGAGAAATCGGGACGCAAGATCACCGTCTCAACGGTGGGACATGTCGACAAGATCGACGCTCTTAAAAAGGAAGATCCCTTTAAGCTGGCGGTTTCTTTAAACGCGAGTAACGACAAAACTCGATCGGAGATTATGCCGATCAATAAGCGTTACAATATCCAAGAACTCATGCGCGCCTGCCGCGACTACGCCGAGAGAACAAATAAAAAAGTAACCTTCGAATATATTTTGATGAGCGGACTGAGTGATTCGGTTGAAGATGCAAAGCGCTTAGTCCAACTTCTTCGCGGCATTCCCTGCAAAATCAATTTGATTCCCTATAACGAATCTAAATTTACCGACTTTAAACGTCCAAGCGACGAGCGAATCAGCAACTTCCATTCCTTTTTAGTGGATCGCGGTTTCGCCGCCTTTACTCGCAAAAATCGCGGCAATGATATTTTCGCGGCCTGTGGAATGCTCAAAAAAGAGAATCCTGATTTTAAAGAGCCAAAGATCGCTTAGATTTTGGAACAGATTATTTTTTTTGCAATCTCCGCTTTGTCTTTTGAATATCCAAATCGATGAGAGTAAGGACATCACGCCGCTGATCTTCATCGATTCCATCGGGGAGCTGCATCGTTTGAATGATTTTGCGAGTTGCTTCTAGCGCTTTGACAATGTCTGCGTTGAACGCGCCCTTTTTTATACTTCCGTCTTTGTTTGCATAGAGAGCCCCCCCGCCCCACTGATTATAAGTAAAGCCCCAGTCTTTAAACTCATCAACAAGAACTCGCTGCCCGTTGGCGTCTCTTACTTTTCTACCACCGCTAGGTCGCCCTCCATAGCTCAAATAAAAATCCGCGACCAAATGGTTCGGCTAATATGTCGATGAAATGCTTTATGAGCCTTGGCGCCGATTTTGTATCGATAAATTCCGGTTCCAGCCCATCGATCGGGAACAATCTTCATATCTTCGATTTGAAGAACTTCTTCCCAGGTGAAGATCCTCTTATTCTCAAGAACCCATCGAATCAAACGATCCGTGGTCCGCTTGCCAAGTGGCTCCGGTTGGTTAAAAATCTCCTCGTGTCTTACAAGCCTTTGAATATAGCGCGCTATTCTTTATTTCAATTCACTCGGCCGGAGAAATTGATGCCTTCTGGCAAGATGGAGGCAAAGACTGGGGTGCCGATTTTAAATTTAGCTCACAACCACAGCCTTCGAATGCGCAGCGTCGGCTGGTCGAAGACCTATTCCATTGATAAAAAAATCACGGCGCTCTCGATCAAGGATCTCCACAAAATTTAATCACTTCACTTAAGCAGTCGACGTGGAAGAGCCTTGGATCGTCGCATAGAGACGATCAACCCCGCCCAATCGCCGTTAATTGAAAACGGAGCTCTCTTTTTCATAGGCCTCTTTCAGACGCTCGGTTTGGACCGCGAGCTTTTCAGAATCCAAACCGAGGATCTGAAAACCTTTGAGAGCTGCTATATCTAAGGTTTCAGGTTTAGGGCACCCGATGCCAAGACTGCGCGCGATATGCTGCGCTACTTCGACGCAGGCAAAACTTTTTACAAGATTCGGATCCAACTTTTCCACTTCCGAAGAATCTTCATTGGTGAGATTCGACAATGCATAAAAGCGAATAGCTTGCGCGATCTCGGAGGGTAATCCCCATTTCTTAGTCACTTCCCATCCGACTTGAAGATGAGTGTATCCAAAGATCTCGACTTCCGATTTCAACTTGGTTTGGCTTTTACTTTCCTCGACAACTCTCTCGTAAAGTTTGGGAAGTTCATTATTCATGATCGCCTGCCCCGTGTTATGCATGAGACCAGCTACAAACGATAGCTCCTGCACACTCGTCGGAAAACTTCCGGCTAAAGATCGCCCCCCCACAGCGGTCGCGACGCTCAGATCCCACATCCCCTGCTCAAGAGGACCGAACTTTTTATGGATAGCCTTGCTCGAAGACGCGATGGCCAGGGATCGCAGATTCTTAAAACCTAAAATGACAATGGCGCTATGAATACTCGTTACTTGCCGCTTCATTCCATAAAAAGATGAGTTGGAAATCTTGAGAATTCTGCCCGTGAGAGCGGAATCCTTTTCTAAAACTGACGCAAGTTTCTCTGCGCTTACGTTGGCGTCGGCCACGAGTTCGATCACCTTGCGTGCAACTGCTGGGATCATCTGGAGCTCACCGGCTTTTGATACCAGGGCCTCCAAAGTAAGTGTGGATGGATCAGGCATGAGCACGCTTTGCGTTCGTCGTGTCCATTATACTTTTCATCGGAATCTCGACGTGAAATATCATTCCTACTCCCACTTCGGACTCGATCCATATAACGCTGTCGATGGCTTCCATATATTGCTTTGCCTTACTCAAATAGGGGTCGAGCGTTAGATAGGTTGGAATTCTTCCAAAGCCGGATCGTTTAAAAATTTCGAAGAGTGAGCTGGAAGGAGTAATTCCACGTCCCTCGCTTGAAATCATTATCTCTATGCGATCCTTCAAATTTCGAAGCGTAATTTCGACGTTGCCACCTTCAGATGGAGTGGTCTTCATCGAATATGCTACGAGTGCAGTCACGGTGTTCTTAAGGACGTTCGGATTGAGATAACCTTCCAAGATTTCAGGAATATCCACGTAGCGCACGGTCACATTCTTGGATACTCCCGAATCCTTCCCAAAATTATTAGTCACTTCATTCAGCAGCTCATTGATGACGGTTCTAGATTTTATTTTTGTATCGCCGCTATCTACTGGAGTCGCTGCTTTTAACTGTGCGAGCAAATCTTCCAGCTCTTTCACTTCATTCTCGTAGTCGCCAAACTGCTTGGCATCGTCAGTCAAACGTTGCCGCATATTCAGCAATTCTTGTTTAGCATTATCCAGCTGCTTTTGAAGTTCCCCAGAACTCATTCCAGTTGGATCGAGTTTTGCGAGCATGTCGCTTTTTTGAGCGTTTAATTTTGCATTTGCGAGCTGACGTCGAGCGGCTTGAAGCTGTTCCGAAAGTACGGCATTGTCCCTAGAAACCTTCATCCCTTTGTTGTCTAAAGCCTTACGCTTCATTTCCGCTTCTGAGAGTTTCGATTTCACATCAGAAACCTGGGCGCGCTGCGTCTCTAAACTCTTAAATAAATCCTCTTTTTCTTGTGACCATGCTTGGTGATCCGATGAGATCTGGTTTACGAGCTTCTTGTAATTAAATCGCGCATCGCTCGAATCATTAGTGGCTTTCTCGATAGCGAGTGTGAGTCGATCGTTGTCAAAACCAATTGCAGCAATATCATCCACTTTGAGAGCTCGGGCCAAAGACTTTCTAAAGTGCAGGAAAACCCAGATCGATGAAAGGATAGAAAATAAGCCTGCTAGAATAATCAGTTGAACGGCGGGCGAATTAAAATTCAAAGCCTGCAGAAGTTCTTTCGATGCTAAGAATAATCCGAAGATTCCAACGCTTAGAAATGAAGGTAAATATTTTCGATGACTGATCGCGAGAGAAATGGAGTAGACAGCAAAATACAAGATTGCTGCGCCGACCATGATATGAACAAGAAAGGCTATCCAATAGAGTTCAGGCCGATTAGCAAAAAGTTCAGACGCAGGGCGCAGACCCTCCAAAGATAAAAACCGTTCAAACATTTTAGTGCTCCCCCTCGAAACTAATAACTAGCTAATCAATCGTCATTTAATCCGAATACGGAAAAGGAAAAAAACCGGCCAAACTCCGACTCGTAAGGCACGACAAAGATCGGCTCGCTATTTTGAGTAAAACAGGACAAATCTTTGCCTACAAGTGCCGTAGGAATCGTTGAGGCCATTTCGAATCGTTCATCTTCATTAAGTCTTGTCTTTGCAATTCCTAGTGCGATGTTCAAAATCTCCAATGCGGTATCGATGAGTTCAGGTTTGATCTCGTCGTGGGACACATCGTTTCCAAGCTTCGTACAAAATCCAAGAAACGTGGCTTTAGGAAAAGCTAAGATGATGTTTCCTGAAAATTCTAACGTAAAAACCCCAACATTCGCAGCAAGAGCCACCTCTTCAATGAAATTGCCCTCGTTATAGATAAAGCCGTCTTTTGTCTCGATTTTGATTTCCATTAAGGCAGCAAACGTTTCCTCAATGGCTCTGTTTAGAACACTCTGGAAATGTTTATCTCTCGCCAGTAAAACTTTTAAGCGCTTTGCATATTTCCCGTTAGGCATAATCAGATCCCCTTTAAGCAACTTGTTTCGAGATTTGGTCTAGCTTGTCTTTGAGCACGTTGGCGGTAAATGGTTTGACGACATACTGAGTAATGCCAGCACTGATGGCCTCAATTACTTTAGTCTTTTCACCTTCTGAAGTGACGATGACAAATGGAACGTCTTTTAAACGCTCGTCGGCACGAATCTTTTTGAGAAGCTCGATTCCTGTCATGATCGGCATATTCCAATCGGACAAGACTAGTCCGAAAGGATCTCCTTCGGTTTGTGCCGCATCGATCAACGGCCAAGCAGTCGCCCCATCGTTGGCGTCGAACACCTTGGTAAATCCGAGTCCGGTCAATGTTTTTTTGATCATCGATCGCATCATCATGGTGTCATCGACGACTAATATTTTTGTGTCTAGTGCAAACATCGCTACCCCTAGTCCTAGTTTCTTAAAACGGCCCCATCTATTAAAAATATTCCAGGTGGAAGTCGCAGTCGAAAAACGGAACCTTTTCCAAGCGTCGACTTTATTTCGACGACCCCTCCGGCTCGATCTTCTACTGCGCTTTTCACCACATCCATACCGACTCCTCGACCCGATATTTCGTTTACCGCATCGTTCGTGGAGAATCCCGGAAGAAAAATAAGTTTGCCAATCTCATCGTTGGATAGTTTTGAATCAGAAGGGATGAGATTTTTTTCAATCGCCTTCTTTAAAATCTTTTGATGATCAAGGCCGTGTCCGTCGTCCGCTACTTCAAACACAACGTTGCCATCATCTTGAAAGACACTGATCTCGATTTTTCCGATCGGATCTTTACCGGCTGCAACCCTAACCTCTTTAGACTCGATTCCATGATCGAGAGAGTTGCGAATTAAATGGATGATAGGATCCGAGATGAGATCGATAATGTCTTTATCGAGTTCCAAAGTTCGCCATGAGTAATGAACCGAACTTCCTTTCCAAGAGACTGAGAGATGTCACGAACGGTTCGTTGGGCTTTTTGAAACAAACTTTTAACGGGTATCAGCCTGAACGTGAGAGCGGTCGAACGTATCTGAGTGATAATTTCAGATAATCGAACCAAGCCTTTCGAAACGTTTTCGGAAAGGTTGTCGTTGCTCATCGACAGCAATGCATGATTTGCAACGAGCTCGTCTAGGTAATCGATTAACTCGTTTACTCGAGACATTCGCACTCGAATTGTTTCTTCAACTTGCGTGGGTTGAACTTGTGCCAATCGATTATCAGTTGGAGTTGCTACCCCCGCACTCGACTGCGGATTCTCCAAATGCTCTAAAAGGCATTTTTCAAGTTCAGTCGTATCCGAACGAAAATGAGGATCCTTTTCGAGGCCTTTCATCAAGCTCTTTACTGAGTCGGTGCAACGCAGGAGAAGAGAGATGTCCTCAAAACTAGCTTGCGATGGACGACCCTTTACCTCTGTAAGTAAATTTTCAAACAAGTGCGTGAGGTGACCCAAATCCATGAAGTCGACCATCATGGCATTGCCCTTCAGATTGTGGGCCAGTCGAAAAACATTGGCGAGAGAACCTGAGGCATCTTCGTCTTGATCTAACGAAAGTAGCTTCTCCTCGATTTCTTGAACCATTTCAAACGCTTCAGGAAAAAATAGGGAACGCAATTCGTTCAATGAATTACTCGCTTCCGCAGCATATAAAGGATCGGAAATCATTTAGTCCCCTTATCATTGTCAGTATAGCCGAAAGTGGTGGAGCGATCACGGGTCATAAACATTTAAAATGGTGGCGTCACGGATTTGTCGATTTTTAATGAATTGTTCGGAGGCACTTGGCAAGAACAGCTTTTTACCTAAGACTAGAGAATCACCTTTACTGGAGATTTTATGATTCGCACAAAAAAGACAGAACGTTCTCAAAAAACTTCAAAGCCGGATTCAAAGCCGGAAAAGCGAGAGCTTGAGGCTATACGTTTGTCACCTAATAAAGATTTTGACGTCAGGCCTATTTGCGACTTCATGACTCATCGTCCGATCACGATAGAGGCGTCCAAATTGATAGTGGATGCCGAAAAATTGATGATTGAAAATCGCCTGCGCCACCTTCCGGTTCTCCACAAAGGTAATCTCATCGGCATTTTGATGGAGCGCGATGTTAATCTTTCAAAAAATTTTAAAGCTTACGATCCAAAAACCTTTACCGTTCTAGACGGCTATATGCCGATGCCTTACACAACAAGTTCCAAAACGCCCATCGCGGACGTTTGCAGCTTCATGGCAGCCAATAAATTTCCATGCGTTCTTATTCTTGAGAACAAAAAGTTAGTTGGAATTTTTACATGGGTGGACGGGCTCAAGCTCGTGGCTAAGTATTTTGCTATCCCGCCTAAGGAAAGTTAAAACCACATTCTCAAATCAAATCTGGAATTATCAAAGGCGCCACTTTGATCGATCATAATTTCGCCCGTTATCTTTGTGGTGCAAGGCAGAATTGCGTGGGATTAGCAGAAATTGAGACCTGCCCACCCCGCCCCATCCTCGAAAATCCGCGATAATGAGGGCAATGTCTTATACGACTCTCTACGGACTTTTTGCGCTCACCTCGATCTTGCTGTTCAATTGCTTGATCCTTTTGGCGCGGTACGTCCGACAAGTAAAAGAGCCTCCCAAAGATGAAGAATTTGAGAAGCTCATTGCTGACAAGAAACGCCTTGAATTCGACTACGAATCCAAAAAAGCGGAGCTCGACGAGACAGAAGCAAGGATCAAAAAAGTAGAAGAGAAGCTTCAAAAGACTGAAGATACCCTTCAGGCAAAGCTTACCGAGCTTCAGGCGCTTAAAAACGGCCAAGGAGCCTCTCCGGTCAGTCCTCAGCCTGCTGCTCCAACAGGCGGGGCTTGAAGATTGACCCAACTTTTAAGGTCCTATAGTTTGGAAAAACAAATGTCTGGTTTTCGATCATGGATTTTAGCTTTAGTTTTTGGGGTTTTAAACCCATCTAAAGTATCCAATCGGCCACTACTACAAACCACCCCTAAGACCAATTTGGTCAATCGAGGTTTATCGTGTCTAAAGAAATACTCATCAATGCGACTCCACAGGAGACTCGCATTGCACTCATTGAGAACAAAAAAGTTTCCGAATTTTATTTTGAACGCAATGCCGATAAGGGCATAGTCGGAAACGTTTACAAAGGAAAAGTCGTTCGAGTCCTTCCAGGAATGCAAGCCGCTTTCGTGGATATCGGCCATGAAAGAGCTGCGTTTCTCTACGCCGGAGATTTTCTAAAAACCAAACATAATGTCGAAGACTTAGATGATGAAGAAGATGCCCCAGGGCCTGGTGGTACTCGAAGACGACGTCGAAGTTCTGAAGACATTCCTCCTATTGCTCAACTTGTGCGAGAAGGCCAAGAGATCATGGTCCAAGTGGCGAAGGGCCCAATCGGCACTAAAGGTGCTCGGCTTACCTGTCACGTTTCACTACCGGGACGGTATTTGGTTTTTATGCCCACGCTGAAGCACAACGGGGTTTCACGCAAAATTGAAAATTACGAGCTTCGCAAGAAGCTCAAAAAAGTAATCGACGGATTCCGCTCCAAGGAGGGCGGCTTTATTGTCCGAACCGCGGCGTCTACGGGAATAGCAGAGAAACATATTCGCTCGGACGTCGACTACCTCCTGAATCTTTGGAAAAAAGTAGAACGCAAATATAATTCTGCGGGCGCTCCCGTACTTCTGCATTATGATTTGGATCTCACGACTCGCCTTATCCGAGATTTTCTGGATGACGATATCGGTCGCATGATCATCGACTCCCCCACTGAACATCGAAAAGTTTTAAAGTTCATCCGAAATTTCAATCCAGAGCTTCGCGACAAAGTGGAGCTTTTTAATGAAGCCACCCCCTTGTTCGATAAATTTGGAATTGAACAAGAAATCAATAAAGCCTTGGGCAAACGCGTTTGGCTCAAAAGCGGCGGTTATTTGATCGTCGAAACGACCGAAGCGCTCACCTCAATCGACGTGAACACAGGTAGATTTGTTGGAAAGAAAACACTCGAAGAGACGATTCTCAAAACAAATCTGGAATCAGCGGAAGAAATCGTCAAACAACTGCGTCTTCGCAATATCGGTGGAATCATCATCATTGACTTCATCGATATGGAGCGCGAGCAATCCAAAGAGCAAGTCTATCGCTACCTCGAAAGTTTACTCCGTGAGGACAAATCAAAGACGACGATTCTCAAAATTTCAAATCTCGGCCTTGTAGAAATGACGAGAAAGCGAACTCGAGAATCCGTCATTCGTTATATGACGGAATCTTGCCCAACGTGCGATGGCAAAGGGCATGTCAAATCCAAGATTGTGATTGCGCATCAGGTTCTGCGAGATATCCGACGGGAACTTCCGCACCATGAAGAAGACCATTTGGTCATCACTCTTCATCCTGATGTATTGGCCCTTTTGAGAGCTCACGAAAACGACACCATCGTTGCACTCGAAAAACAGTATCAAAAAGGTGTGAAGCTTTTCTCGGATCCAACGTTTCATATCGAGCAGATCGCGATGAACATCAATAAAGCAAAAGCGAAGGCCGCCTTGCCAGCTCTTGTTCCCGCTAAACCTAGTATCACTGAGGTCGTGGATGACGATGAGGATGATACAGCAGCATACGAAGCCGATTTGGCGGCAATTCAGGCAAAGCGCGAGGCTCAGGCACGTGCTCAGGAAGAAGCAAAGCGGGCTGCATCAGCCACTGAAGTTGAGACAGAAGTTGAAGCCGTTGAAGAAGTTGAGGCTCCCGTCATTCGTGCGAGAGAGCAAGTCGCGACCGACGAAGAGGACGCTGATGGTGAGGATGAAGATACGGACTCCGGATCTCCAAACTCCGGATCTCCAAACTCTGACGAGAACAATAAAAAGCAAATTATCTAACAGAGTGCTTTAGGGACTACAGCGATCGTCGTCATAGTCAGTATAGGTTCTCGGGGGATTGCAGCCTCCGCAGGTTCGCCCTTTACTGATGGCGAGTGTAGAACCATTGATCGTCTGAAGTAATTCTTTGGTCAACTCAACGCCCTGAAAACCTCGAATGCATCCATAGGCAATCGCATACCACTGCCCGAGTTGCCCGGGACGCAAAATCTCCACATAAATTTCGGTGGAAGTATTGCCGAGAGGAACGCCCTGCAAAGTTAAATTCGCCGAATTGATATCATAGCCGGCATTCTGGCTGGTTTCCCATGCGGGATTCTCAAGTCCTCCCACTGGAATCGCCGTGGATGGTCGAACACTGACGACCTGATTTCCCGCGATAATTCGACTGGGATAAGTGTACAAGAATCGAACACTCAGAGCGTCACCGGCTTGCAGGGCTTCGTTCATCACGGCTTGAGCTTCAGAATCATAGGCCACACTGAGGTTGATTTTGACGGTGTCTTCGGCACACGAAACCAGGCCGCCAGAGATCACGGCAATCATGAGGGCCGAAAGCCCGATCACCGAAACTCCAATAGTGCCTTCAATCGATTTGAGAATCCCGATACTCATTTTCATCCTTTCGAGTCTTCTCCCTTAGTTTCTCTAGTTCCTAAAACTTAAAACACTTTGAACGATCTGTCGCTGGAGTATCCAGCAGTGCTGGATACGCAATATTTTGAACGTCAAAGCTCAAATTCGTCGCTACTTGCCCCGTGCTCAAAATAAAAAAATTCCCGTCTCGTATTTCAGCCCCCGCTAACTGAACACAGCGATTGCCCACGGTTTTATCCAAATCATAAAAGCTCAAAAGAAAAACATAACCTTCTGACTTGTTCACAATCTTCAAGCCAGTCGGCGAATAAGTCTCCGCCGGTGGAGTCAAGCCTTCCGCCAAAATTGAAGCAAAATAAGCCGACAAGCTCTTAGCAGAATCCGTTCCCGAACAGGCGCCGAGCGCCGCGCCTATGCTTCCGGAATCGGCTGCTGGATCGATCCAACCCAGATACTTTCCACATGCCTTAAGAGCATCAGGAGTTCCCCCGAAACTCACCCGAGCCCCCCCCACGTTTAGATTGATATCTTCGTTGGTATTGCCTGCCTTATCCATGCTCACAACAACGATCAGCTGAGGAGCCTGCGTAGCGGTAAACTGGGCCGTAAGAGTCGACTCATCGCCACAAGAGGTCAGAAAAGCTAGAATTATCAAGGCCCGCCCCAAAATCATCTGCAATTTCCACACTATACTCATTGATAAATTCTGAAAAGGTCAGGCTTTTAAAGCCCCTCAGTCTTTGAGGAATTCCCAACTTTGAGCTTTATCCCTCGTCCCTCTTAGGGCTAAAACGGCGAATCATGTTTGCAATTATCGACACGCTCGGACGCCAGTACAAAGTCTCCATTGGGGATATTATTAAACTCGATCGCATCTCTGAAAAAGATGTCGACGCTCCCGAAGGTTCAACCGTCACTTTTACGAATGTTCTTCTCGTTGGAACACCAGACAAAGTGAGCATTGGAACTCCTGATCTCAAAGGCGCCTCCGTTGTTGGCACTGTTGTTGAACAAGGATTAGAGAAAAAAGTTCTGGCCTTCAAAAAGAAGCGCCGAAAAGGCTACAGCCGAAAAGTTGGCTTTCGCCGTTGCTATACCGCTGTCAAAATTGAGCAAATCAAAGCAGCGTAATTGAGATTTTGAAGGAGCAGTTTTATGGCCCATAAAAAAGCCGGTGGTAGTACAAGAAATGGTCGGGATTCAAACCCCCAGTTTCGTGGTGTAAAAAAATACGGCGGCGAATTTGTTCGCGCTGGAAATATCATCATTCGACAATGTGGAACTCGAATCCACCCTGGCTCGAATGTTGGCTTGGGCCGCGATTTCACAATTTATTCCCTGATCGATGGCCAAGTTCTATTTGAACGATACGGAAAAGATCGAAAGAAAGTCTCGGTCGTTCCGGCACCTGCCGCGGCCTAAGATTATTCTCTATTTCGACTTCCTTTTGAGTTGAGTGTATGCGCTTTGTAGATGAAGTAAAAATTAAAGTCGCGGGCGGTAAAGGCGGCAACGGCTGCATGAGTTTCCGACGTGAAGCGCATATTCCAAAAGGGGGCCCCGACGGTGGAGACGGCGGCAGAGGCGGCTCTGTCTATTTTGAAGCCTCTCACGACGTTCAAACCCTCATCGATTTTCGATATCAACGAAGTTACCAAGGTCCGGACGGCGAGAAAGGTCACGGCGCCGACTGTTACGGAAAAAAAGGCGAAGACATCGTTTTGAAAGTTCCTGTGGGAACTCATATTCGATCCATCGATGGAGTGCTGGATTTGGATTTGACCCAGGTGGGCCAGCGAGCTTTGGCTGCCAAAGGTGGCAAGGGTGGACTCGGAAATATCCATTTTAAAAGTTCCGTCAATCGCGCTCCTCGAGAATCTACTCCGGGAGAAGAGGGCGAACACTACGACTTACAACTCGAACTCAAACTCGTCAGCGATATCGGACTCGTTGGATTTCCCAATGCGGGCAAGAGCACGCTTTTGAATGCGCTTACTGCGGCACGATCAAAGATAGGAAATTATCCTTTTACAACTTTGGCGCCTCACCTCGGGGTCATACCGGGCGATCCGCCTCTTATTATGGCCGACATTCCCGGAATCATTGAAGGAGCCCACCAAGGTGCGGGACTGGGCATTCAATTTCTCCGACATATTTCACGATCATTTGCGCTCTTGTTTTTGATTTCCTTTGATGACGAAAAGGATTTGGAACGACAGTACGGAAGTCTCCTCGAAGAAATTCGACTCTATGACGCACGGCTTCTCGATCGACCCCGTATTGTTGTTGTGAATAAATCAGATCTTCTGAATGCGACGCAGCAAAATGCCGAGACGTTTCAGGCGCAGTGGGAGAATTTCCATCAGAAAGTGCCAGAAAGCTTCCTCATCTCCGCCAAGGAGCAGGAAGGTCTCGAAGAACTAAGCGCTTTCCTCAACTCTCGGCTCTCAGACTTTGTGAAGATGCCCGATCGACTTCGAGCCTAAAAGCCTGGTATTCTAGAGATGTTAGACGATGTCTTACTGCACCATATTTCTATTTAGTCTCTTATCTGCCGAAGACTCTCGACCTGTTTCTCCTGGAACTGAAGATTTCATCAGCGCTCCTTTCAGAATTGAAGAGAATTTGAAAGTCAGTCTGGATGGAAGCCCGGCAGCGAGCGACATTCAGCGAGAGTCTCGAGTTCAGAATAAATTGGTTTTTGTAGATCCCATGCACTGGCGAGTTCTGAGACAACTGCCTCTTCGCGGAAGTCTTCGAGAATATCTTTTTGATGAGGGTATAGTTTTCCGCATGACGGGTGGAAACAAGAAAAATATTGCTCGTGTAATTCCATCAAACAAAATTTGGGAAGAAGTAATTGCCTCTCCTCTCGAGTTGGCAAAGAACTGGAGCCTTGCAGACAAGAACGAAACTTTTGATGGCTGGATCAAGGCACTTCAAAAAGCCAAGAGCCCTCTGACTAATGTGGACGGCGACAAAATTGAATTCAGCTTTTTAAATGAAGGTGGGCTGCGAATATTATCGACAGGCAAGATTCTTCAAGACGGAAAAACTCAGGTAAAGGTGGAGTCGCATTGGGAAATGACAGGGCGAGGTAAGATCAATGCCAGCGCGCTTGTGAATTCTCTTTTAAGGAGCAATTAGGCATTAAGAGGCAAACGAAAATAGCCATTTTTGGCGGAACCTTCGACCCCCCTCATCTCGCTCACGTTTCATTACTATTGGACGCTCAAAGAGAATTTGGCTTCGACCGCGTCATCGTTGTCCCAGCCAAATATCCTCCTGGAAAATTGCCAACCGCTTCATTTGAAATGCGAATGAGGTGGACGGAAGAAACGTTTAAGAAAAAATCAAATATTGAGCTCTCTGATTTGGAGGCTTCTTCTACTCAGACTGTTTTTGCGAAAGAGATTTTTTCAAAGCTCGCGGTCGACTCCCCGAATGCAGATTTTTATTGGATTCTTGGGGAAGACCAATTGGATCAATTGTCCTTCTGGAAGGATATAGACACCTATGCGCAGAACCTGCACTGGGTGGTATTTCCGCGATCTGAGAACCGTGCCAAGCCGGGTTTAATGAGTAAGCGCCTTATGAGATCTTCGGCTGCTTACTCCTGGACGAAAACACGCCCTATGGTAGATGTTTCGTCGCATCGACTGAGGGAGCAATTGGCTGCCCACCAGAAACCGGCAGAATTAGAATGGATCGCCCCGGCGATTCAGAAAGAAGTTTGTGAAACGTATCAAAAAGGGAGGTAGAAAAACTTGAACGAAGCACAATCAGGACTGCAATCAGCACTATGGATGGCGCAACTCTTAGATCGAAAGGGTGGACTCAATATTACCATCCTCGACGTTCGTGGACTTTCCACAATTACGGACTTTTATGTCATTGCCACCGGAACGAGTAGCAAACATATGGAAACTCTCATCGACGCTCCTTGCCAGGAACTCAAGAAGCTCGGATTTCCCGCGCAGCATATTGAAGGCAATGGAACCCACTGGGCGATCGCAGATTTTAGCGACATCCTCCTCCATGTATTTGATGAGCAAACTCGAGCTCACTACGATCTTGAAGGCCTTTGGAAGCGGGCTTCACGTATTGAATGGGATAGTCGAAAGCAGACCACCTCTCTCAAGATGATTTCGCTCTAAATTCTATGATCCGCGTCAGCTCTTTTGGAGATTTTCAAAACAGCTGGCGCGATGAATTAATCCCTAAAATTAAGCACCTCATTCCATTCGAATGGAAACAGATTCCCATTCGAAGAATGCCCGATAAAAGATCCGACCAACTCTTCCCTGAAGAAAAAAAGTTCCTCGAGAATAATTCAAAATTTATTTTGCTGGATGCCGGTGGTAAAGAAATGAGTTCTGAAGAATTTGCCGCTTGGATTTTTAAATCAGGCGATCGACATTTTGTGGTCGGACCTGCCATTGGATTTCATTCTGAGTTCTTAAAACGAGCTGAAATGAAAATATCTCTTTCAAAACTTACTTTCACCCATGGATTGGCTCAAGTGATCCTGGCGGAGAGTCTCTATCGATCGGCCTGCATCTTCAAAAATCATCCGTTTGTGAAATAGGGGTCACGGCACTGTGGTCGTTCAAATTTAAGCTCGACCCAGGGAACGGGCCTCTTTAATCTTAAAGAATGATCGGGTTCAGTCACTTCAGCATTGGATCTATTAGTGATTTCTGAAAGGCTTGAATTCAGAGACAAGATCACGCTCCTTGCTGATTTGAAAGAAAAACTCGGGGAGCAGCAAATTGATCTCACTTTAGCAACGGGCGAAAAAGCCATGAGCGATCCGTTCATCCAATCCATTCGGTTCTCGGCAATTGAATTGAAGTCAAAAAACAAATGAATCAACTCGTGATTTCTTCACTGGGATACATCGAATCGATCAGGTCTTTGTACTTCTCCTGAATAATACGTCGTTTGAGCTTCAAGGTGGGAGTCAGTTCACCCGTTTCAATCGCAAAAGGCTTATCTACAAGCCTAAAATCTTTGAGAGTTGAATACTTCGGAAGATCTTTATTGAGGCTTTCAATATTCGATCGAAAACGTTCTTTCAGCACTTGAGATTGAGCCGCCTCTTGCAGACTCTTCCAATCGAGTCCGCGCGCTGCCCCCCAAGATTTCGCAACTTCCCAATTGGGCACAATCAATACAGAGATATATTTTCGCGTATCACCGATTACGCAAGCCGACTCCACCAGAGAGTCCTTCTTCAGCGCGTTCTCGATGGGCTGCGGAGGAATATTTTTTCCTCCCGCCGTGATGATCAACTCCTTCTTACGATCGGTAATCTTTAAAAATCCTTCCAGATCAATCTCACCAATGTCTCCAGTTCGATACCAGCCGTCAGCGGTAAATGCCTCTCGATCAGCGTCAGGACGTTTATAGTAACCGCGCATCACCTGAGGCCCCTTCACCAGAATCTCGCCGTCTTCAGCAATTTTAATTTGCGTTGAAGGAAATGGTCGCCCCACGGTTCCAAACTTAAATTTCTCGACTCGATTTACCGAAAGTATGCATGTTTCCGAAATTCCATAGCCCTCAAGAATTGTAAAACCTGATCGAAAGAAAAAATTCAAAATATCAACGGAGATCGGAGCGCCCCCGCTGATAAATAGCTTTGCCCTTCCCCCAGTAATGGCTCGAATTTTTTTGAAGACCACTGCGTCGGCCAAACCAAACAGCAGTTCCCAGGTGAGAGGAAGATTTTCACCGCGATAGCGATAGTCAAATGTCTTTTGTCCTATTGCCTGTGCCAAATAAAATATCTTTCGTCGAAGCCACGGAGCGCTTTTTATTCTTTCGTTCACCCTCGCGTACATTTTCTCGAAAATCCGTGGCACGGCCGTCATGACTTCGGGTCTTACCTCTGCAATATTTTCGATCAACTTCTCCATGCTCTCGGCGAAATAAACTTTCAAGCCAATAGCCACCATCAAATTATGAATGGATCGCTCGTAGATATGACTCAGAGGCAAAAAGCTAATGGTCACCAAACCGCTTTGTAGAGAGGGCATTGCTTCTACAAACATCTTCAGATTACAAACCAAATTGTGGTGAGAGATCTGAACGCCTTTGGGCTCTCCCGTTGTGCCGGATGTGTAGAGCAGAACAGCAAGGTCATCGGGCCTAACCAACTTGAGAAGTTCCTCTGCTTCATCAATTTCCATTCGCTGAGCTAAAAACTCATCCCGCGAGATGAACTTAACTCCTTCAGGGACTTTTTTGTCGTGAACCGCGTCCCACGCAATAATATGGCGCAGGCACTTTAAAGACTTTAAATCTGAAATCTTCTTCAGCATTGCCTCCGAAGATACAAAGGCAATCAGAGCATCGGACTCATTGAGAACATACTCAATTTGCTCCGGAGTGCTCGTCGTGTAAATGGCTGCCGTTGCACCGCCCATCCACTGGGCCGCATAATCCGTAAGAATCCACTCTTCGCGGTTCTCCGCAAAAATGACGATCTTATCGTTCCGCTTAAAGCCGAGCTTCTTGAGTCCAGCCATCGCCTTAAAGACAAAATCGAGGGCTGATTTGTAATTCATTGGCCGCCAGTTGCCGTTCGACTTTGAAAAGTAAAAGTCAAAATCCGGATTGGCTAAAGCGCGACGATAAAAACATTCAGGAAGAGTCGCCCCCAAAACCTGCGCCTTCATATGCATTTCAGGAAGGCCAGGCGAATTCAAATTGTTTGATTTATTTAAGCTGTCCATTTGTTTGTTTAGCACTCGAACCGACATTCGCCCTCCCCTATAAGGACTCAGCAACGAGTTCTGCCAAATCCTTCACTTGAATATCCTCTCGACCCTTTGCCTTCAGACCATCCGTCACCATTGTCATACAAAAGGGACAAGAAACGGCAACCGTAGATGCTTTGGTTTCAATAATCTCCTCTGCTCGGTTGTGATTGATTCGAGATCCCGTCTTCTCCTCAAGCCACATCCGCCCTCCCCCAGCTCCGCAGCAGAATCCCTTCTCTTTAGAGCGGGGCATTTCAATCGGCTTATTCTCGCCCACTGCTGACAAAATATCTCGTGGGGCATCGTAAATCTGATTGTAGCGACCAATATAGCAAGAATCGTGGAAGGTGACATCCGTGGCCATTTTGGTTTTGGGCTGAAGAGCACCTCTCGCCAAAAGATCCTGAATAAGTTCGGAATGATGCTTCACATCATAGTTGCCGCCAATGTCAGGATATTCATTTTTCAAGGAATTAAAGCAATGAGGACAAGAGGTCAGAATCTTCTTTGCGCCCTTTTGATCCAACACATCCTTATTTGCCGTCATCATTTGCTGCGCGAGGTACTCATTTCCCAAGCGCCGCGCCGTTTCGCCGTTACACTTTTCTTCTTTTCCAAGAACTCCGAATTTAATCCCGGCTGCATTCAAAACTTTAGCCGTGCTCTCGACCACTTTTTTTGCGCGATCATCAAAACTTCCGGCGCAACCAATATAATAGAGATATTCGTGCTGACTCGCATCGAAGAGCGGAACTCCTTTTTCCACAAGCCAATCTTGCCTAGACTGCTCAGAGAAGCCCCAAGGATTTGACGATGTTTCCCAATTTCGAAAAGCAGAAGTCGCTTCTTCAGGATTGGAGCCCTTATTCAGAACCAGAGCTCGCCTCATTTCTACAATCGAATCGACATGATCGATCATCACGGTGCAGGCTTCAACACAAGCGCCGCAGGTTGTACAATCCCAAATAAATTGATCTGAAAAAACAGCTGGCACCATTTCCTGAGCCACGATCGCTTGTTCCGCCTCGTTCAAAGCCGTTTTCTTTTGCAGAACACGGCCCCTCTCTGAGATCGCAGCTCTCATTTCGATCATCAAAGTTTTTGGTTTAAGCGCCTTGCCGGTGGCGGCGGTTGGGCAAAATTCATTGCAACGTCCGCATTCCGTACAGGCATAAGCATCGAGCAGATTCTTCCACGCAAAATCCGTTGTCTGAGTCGCTCCAAAAGCCGTCACTTTTTCGTCTGTTAGATCCGGTGTGGTCAAGCTACCTCTTGGCTCTGTTTTTGAAAACCAAACGTTGGGTGCCGCCACAATGACATGCAAATGTTTTGAAAATGGAAGGAAATTCAAGAAAAAGAAAACGATGAACAAATGCGCCCACCAAAAAAAATAGACCGCTGGATCAGAAAATGAACCTTCAGAAAAAAAGCTCGCAATAAAGGACGCGACGGGTTGGTAAGAAGCAAAGGTTGTCTCGGGCGAATGATGAATCTTCATGGCGTGAGTCACTAGATTTGTGAGAACAAGCCCGCCAATTAAGGAAAGAATCAAATAAGCATCAGCTTTAGACTTCGCTGAATTGTCAGCCATTCTCTTCGGCTTCAAGACGATGCGCCGATAGAAGGCATAAACAATGGCAACAAAAACTAGAGAATTGAAGAGATCCTGCGAAAACGAATAGGGACCATAGATGAATTCGGGCAGGTAGCGGTCCCAGGAAATGCCTCCCGTGAACCCATAGAACATCCACTCGACCGTGCCGAGGGTCAAAATCACGAAACCCCAAAAAATAACGAAATGGAGGAGCCCTGCCCCCGGCTGCCTGAGGAGTTTTTTGTGGCCAGCCACTTGTTCCAAGAAAACAACAGCCCGCTTGAAGATATCTCCAAAGCGATTTCGAGCCTTTCCCATCAAGATCGTCTTTAAGATCTTTGAGAAATTATAAGAAAAGAAAGCCAATGATAAAAAAACGAAAGCAATTGTCGAAATCTGGAATAAAGTCACCCAAACACCTCTTCTTAAAGGTAACGAGTGTCCAGGTCGATTGAAAGCCTATTTTCCGAGCTGCTTCTTACACTCCTCGGTGATCAAGGGAGCCAATACAAAAAGGTCACCCACAATCCCGTAATTCGCCTTCTGAAAAAGCGGTGCATTTGGATCTTTGTTGACCGCAACAATCACCTTGCTGGTTCGCATTCCGGCAAGATGTTGAATCGCGCCGCTAATTCCGAAAGCCAAATAGAGCGATGGATTGACGGTTTTTCCAGTCTGTCCTACCTGCATATCATGACCGGCCAAGCCTTCATCGACTGCCGCTCTCGAAGCTCCGACCGCGGCTCCCAGAGTATCGGCAAGATCAAAAAGGATCTTAAAATTATCTTTGGTCTTCAGCGATCGCCCGCCGCTCACAATGACACCGGCCTCAGTCAGATCCGGACGATCCGAGGTGGCTTCGGTAGATTTCTGATACTGAATGGGCGAAGATGCAAAATCAAAATTCGAACTTGTTTCAGTTACTTTGCCCGCACCCGTCAAGGCACCCGCCGCCAATGAATTCGGTCGCAAGGTTGCAAAAGAAATGGTTGATGCTTCAAAAGCAACATCTGCCAGTGCTTTGCCAGAGAAAAAGGGATGCTTGCCCTTTGCGTGGTCGATCGACAGCTCCACACAATCTGAGGCTAAGGGTCCGTCAAATCGCGCGGCCAATTTGGGCACCAAATCTTTTCCCTGACTGGAAGCCGTGCCAATTACGTAATCGGGCTTCAAAGTTTTGATGACCTCTTCACAGGCTGATGCAAAAGCTTCGGGGTGATAATGGTCGAACTTCGCGTCCTTTATCCAAAAAACTTCTTTGACTCCCTTCGAAGCTAATTCGTCAGCTGCAGCCTTCGCCTGAGATCCAAAAATAATCGCGTGAACTTCATCATTCTTCGCAGCAGTGAGCAGTTCTAAGCTCGCTTTTTTTAAACTTCCCTTTTTTTGCTCGGCTATAATCAAAACTTTTTTCATAAAACTCCTTAAATAACCTTGGCTTCAGTATGGAGAAGGCGAACGAGCTCGGCCGCCTGCTTCTCTGGCTCTCCTTCGATCATCTTCACCTGACCTCGCTCGGGCGGCAAACTCCAGCCAGATACTTTGATTCCCGCTTTCACAGCGGCAATCGGAATCTCTTTAATTTCCTTTTTTGCGGCAGCACGAATTCCCGGCAAAGAAGCCAGACGCATTTTGTTCAATCCCTTGTTGGCTGTAAAGAGAGCCGGGAGTTTAACCTTATAAATGTCCTTCATCCCGCCCTCGACGTCTCGCTCGACCGTGGCCTCGGTATTCGCAGTCCACTCACACTTTGAAATCACAGCAATATGAGGCATCTTGAGCTTTTCGGCCACCATGACCGCTACGGCGTGATTGTCTGAATCCACGGCCTGTTTTCCTGCATAAATGAGATTAAAACTCTCGGTCTTACAAGCCTCTGCAAGTGCAGTCGCAATACTCCTTGAGTCGGTAGCTGTCTTAGCATTGTCGACGATATGAATTCCCCGATCCACCCCCACAGCAAAAGCATCTCTCAACGCTTTTGCGGCAGCGGTGGGGCCTAAACAGATGCCCACAATTTCCGCCGGCAAATTTGATTTTGCCCAAAGCTCTTTGGTTTTAACCGCTTCTTCGATTGCGAATTCATCGTAGGGATTAATGACGAATTTAAGATCGGCCTCGTCGACGGCGTCGCCCTTCAGTTGAATTCGAGAATTCGTATCGGGAACAAACTTAATCAGAACCCCAATCTTCGTCATAGTGGTCAGACTAACGTCGCTTTGCCAGCGAATCAATCGCGGAGTTCAGAAGCTCGGCAACGTCTTTAAATTCGTCGCTCTCTCGAAGCTTCACTCTTGCTTGTTCGATTTCCCCACGATCCACATGAGTCTGAATTAAAAGAAAGAGGGATCGCTCTGACATCAATCCCCTCTCTACCAAGGTCTCCATCATTCGATCAGAGAAATACCAAAATACAGTTACCAAGAGAGAGCTTAAAACAAAAATTATGCTGACGAGAAAAAAGACATACTTTCTTTGAAACCCAGGATTTAACCACTTTAGAATTCTACGCTTTTTCCCCATGTGACGATTATACGGGGGCAACGGGCCGTAATTCTAGCGATGATTATCGATTGGGATTAGCGCGATGCACTATTGGATGAATCTGATCGCCTTACTACGATATAGAGATCTCCGTTCTCAAGCTCTATGCGATCGAGACTCAGCGAGTTTGAAACTATTTGGAGCGAGGGAATTTCTCCAACTTGAGACAAGAGCTCCCCGACAAGGCGATTAAGAGGCTGATGAATTACATCCAGACGACGCTTGATAGGTGTCGTTAAAACCTTCCCATCCAATTTCTGAGTCTGAAGGGGCTCAAACTCAATCTTCAAAGTTTTTCCACTCAAATCATTTGTCGACTGAAGGCTGAATTTTGGGCGTATCGAAGCCTCCATATCGGCCTCAAAACCAAATGGGTTTTGCAGGTCGAGGAAGGAAATTGCGAAAGATCCAATATCATTCATCGAAATATCGGGCAGATCGCTTTTCTGATCTTTATTTTCCACCAGCCGATTCAAGTTGTTGTCACTCGCTTGAGAGTCGAAAAGGCTCGCTAAGATTTTCAGAAGCGGAGTTACGACGAGTCTCACCTTTCCGGACCTCGAATGGACAAAGGCTTTGAACAAAATTCTTCCATCAGCTGTAAGAAAAGGCTCTGTTCTCATATCAATGGTGTCTGTGGCTCCGAATACCGTCGGAAATTGAGTTCTCAACAGGCCGGACCAATCCACCTTTCCAAGAATTTCATTTAAAGTCTCACGGTGAATTCTAAAAATCATATTCTGATTGGAATCTCTCATCGCAGATTGAACAAAGCTTGCAGGTGGGCCCAATAGAAACGAGGGCTTGTTCGAAAAGCCACGACTATAAAAAACCACTCGAAAAACCTCTTCCGCCGAATTTGAAAACGGAAGCAGTTCAATCTTGTTCACCTCAACGGGAAACTCAAAATCAGCATTCGAAGTTCGAAGGGGAAGACTCTCTGTATTTGGAATCGAAAAGAAGTGACGAACGCTTTCATCGAGCAGCATTTTATTCGCAGCGTTCAAACCCATTTCAAACAGTCGAGAAATATCATTGATAGAGCCGGTGCCGACCAAATTTGAAGGTGAATTTGGATCGCAAGTTTCGTGAATGAAGCTTCTAATATCTTCGATTTGCTGGCGTTCCAGATCAGAACTGCCCAAAACTTGATTCCAGGCTCCCCACGCAGAATCCCGATTAGAAAATGGACAGTCCGAAACGAGATCGATGATTTTTGTCATCATCTTGATCTGTGCAAAACTTTGAGTTTCCCCACTCGCTGCCAGCCCTAAGCTCTTTTTTAAGTTCTCCACGGATTTCGAAGGCTCTAGGATATAGGAGATTTGGGCCATCAAGCCCGAACGAGATTGTGGACCGTAAATGAGCTGCATCAACTTCGCATAAAGAAAGCCCTCCAGATCATCCCCGACAATCTGACCAATATGAACCAGCATTTTATCGGTAACACTCTGATAGGCCTTGATGCTTTCGTTGGCCTTCGGAAGATAAGCATTCGCCATTTTGGTTAAATTTTCGACGATGATTTTTTCGAGTGGTCCCTTCAAAAACTTTCCCAAATCGAACATCAGATCTGTCACCTTCTCTTCGACATCACCGACTTCAATAAGTTTTCGCTCAATCTCGCCGCGGATGGGAGCCGAATCTAGAAACGACTTAATTTTTCCAGAAATAAAGTCGGACTGATCAAGACCCACTTTGGCAAAGATGCTCTCTTTTTGAGTTTCTAGAATGTGCCCGACAATCTGAGCGACTTTCAGTTCTCGTTGATTCCCAGAACCTAGACCAAAAACTTTGACGGCGGCATCCAAAAAGCCACTCGAGGTTTCAAGTCCATTGAGCTGAATATTGTGAATACTAAACTTCTTAAGGTTGGCGTCCCCGTAACGCATTGCAAAGTCGATCGTCTCTCGATTCGGCGACAAGCATAGATCAAAGGCAAATTTCAAATTGAGTTTTTCGTCTGGAACGATACTCGCGGATAAACTCGCAACTCTTAGGCTCGCAGAAAGACCCTTCCAGGACGCATCTACATTGAGGCGCTTTCCCACTAAAATAATTGAATCGCTCAAGCCGAAATAGGCCTCAGCGGACATCAGATAACTGCCTTTACAAACCTGGCCCAACTGCTTCCAGTCTCTGAGTCTAAACGTCACATCCTGAATGGGAATCGAAGGAATTTGAAATTCGCCAGTCGCTTTTACGCCCTGCTCTTGAAGCTTTAGTGGGATGCTGAGGTTCGAAAGTCGTCCAGAAAGTTCGCGACGAATTTGATTTTCCACATAGGCCTGTAGACGCTCCCCTATTCCCTTGAGAGCTTTAGGATGTGTTAACTCCTTTCGAAGAAGATCAATGTTTTCGAGAATCATTTGAAGACTTGGTCGATCACCCGCCAGCCATTTAGTTCCAAGTCGTACATCTAAACCGCGAACAGAAAGTCCGTCCAAATTTGTCGAAAGTTGATCAAGCTTAAAATTGAGCTCATTGGACAAACTGAGTTCGGCTATGGCATCAAGCTTTGTCACTCGATCCTCGCGGTTGAGCATTCGAAAGCGAAAGCCAACCTGGTCAGACGAAAGCCTTTTGCCCTTCCAAAAGAGTTCCAAATTTTCGAGTTCGACATCTGGATTGAGAATTCGAATTCCAATTTTTCCTGCGAGGGACTCGCTCACGGACCTAAGGGCAACATTTACTTCAGGTGCTTCAATCACGATTGGAACGGTGAGTTGAAAGCGAGCGACCAAATTCGGATTCAAGCCCGGATCATGGGACGCAAATCCGGCCTGAAAAAGATCAACGGAATATCTCTCCATAGATTTTGGATCCGAATTTTGAATGACTACAAAGGTCTCCTGGAACGGCAAACTCCGTGTCAGCATTTCGGTGAGCTTCGATGTGGAATAATGCAAAATCGAACTCATGAATTCAGGCTTATTCATCGTCGGCTCAATAAAATTCCAAAGCACCCACTGCGTTGGTGAGTCGCTCTCCACGTCCATCTGCTTTCCACGAAATTTAAAGCTGGTTATACGAGCCGACTCAAAAGGTGTTCGAAGATCTTTTCTTTCAAATCGCAGTTCAGGGCGCTGAGTGATCTTATTCCAAATAACGGTGATCTTAATTTCGAAGGCTTGTGCCCGATTCAATTCCATCTCAAATGACAAATCATCCGCCTCGGAAATTACATAGGGCGTCGGCAATAGATCTGATTGCACAGCAAGTGATCCCACCTTGATAGACGCTCCCACAATGGGAATCTGAAGCTTCAATTGGCCGAGCACGCTTTCGTAAATACTTTCAGATTTTGCAAAGTGAGGTTCAAACTCAGCCTTGAGCTCAGAAGGCAAAACTCGAGGACGAATGAGGATCTGTCCCGTTATATTTGATTGAACTTCCTTGGCATTCACGTGCGAATAAAACTTCTCATCTAAAACCAATGGAAGTTCTTGAAATTCACGATCCAATGTCTCAGACACAAGAGCTCTGAGCCTTTCATTGAGATCGGCATCTTCGAGCGCCTTCAGAAGCCCCTGCTGAATCAATGACTTTGAAAAATAGAGTTCTGCGGAATTGGTGTAACCCTCAAGTTTGCGTTGATCCTTGAACCTCGCGAGCTCCTCGATGAATGACTCACGATAGGATCTCCAAGCATCCAGAAAATCGGATTTTGCTTTGGGTAGGAGAATCTTTGGGTCGATCGTCAGAATCCAATCATTCAAAAGAATGCGATTGATCTCGCCGCTACGAAAGGGTGAGAGCCGATAATCTTCGATGGCCATTTCGGAAACTCGCTTTTCGGTTTTGAGAATCTTGAGATCCCAAACAGAGCCTATTCGAACGAGTTTGAGCTGAGGCTTCTTGGACGAATCAACAAATCCAGTCAAAGGGCCCAGATCTTTGAGCGTGATGGGATACTCGCTGGGCACTTGGCTAGGAGACTGTGCGAGACATAGATGTCCCAGTTCATTGGCGGCCTGGCCGATGAAGATTCCTGAAAATACTAGTATTTTCAGGAGTTTAGTCCGAATACTCCCATTACTCCCTAACATTGGATCGGGGAGAAATGCAGGTTCTATGCCAACCTCTTGCGCCCCTCTTTAGACTTCAACTAAGTTCAAAGAATTCACGCGTTTACATAAGATCTGGCTGGTTTTTATGCAGATTCGAGTATTGGCATCCTGATTGCTTCCTCCCGACCCCGTATCGACTCGAGCTAAGCAAATTGTGGGATACAGAAATTGTGATGTTCTCATGGGCCAGCTTGGGTATCTGGAAACCGTACTTTCTAAACTAAGACCAACAGATTTTGTAAATAGCTGGTATGCATCAAATAGAATTCCAATTTATTTTTTTAGACTCTTGATTCTGAATACTCAGCGAAATGTCTTAGCCTCCAAATTGATAAACACTTCTAGGAGCATGATTGAAGCCGATAACGTGACTCCAATGACTCCCGAAGGCATGGCTCTGAAGGCCTTAAGGTTTGAACAAAGTCAAAGACGTATCGCGAATCAGCTCCTTAGACTTCTCGAACTCGACTTGGCTCAAATTGAAAATCCAGATGATCCAAAGTCCGTTTACGGACTCATTTCTCCCGAAGCGCGAGCCTGGGCTGATAAAATTTCTAGCCCTGAAGCAGAAGCCTCGGTGCGTAACTATCTAGTAACGGCAATGAAGAATCTCGCTCAAAGCCCTGGAACTGAATTTGAGGAAGCTTACAAAGACTATCAGAAAAAATTCAGCATCGACCCATCTATCCGAGATTTAGCGGTCGCCTTCACAGAAAACCTTCCTCTTTTTGGTGCAGGGCTTTTGACTCTACTGAAGCCAAACACAAAAACTGGAAACCATCTCTACAAAGCAAAGTTTGATGAACTGCGTGTATTGAATGCCTTCTCCCATGAACTGGCGACGGAAATTAAGACGATTCTCACCAATTTGGCTCTGCATGAAATGAGAGTGAATATGAATTGGCACGATCAATCAATGGTCGGAAGCTGGAACCCTGAAAAGCAAGAGGAGGCGGCCAACAATTATGCCGCTACGCTCACCGATGATACAGCTGGATTTTGGTCCGCCCTTACTCCATTTTCAAATTTGGCCTGGAAAATTTTTGTCCAAGAAGTGCTTGAGACACCGTTTGTCATTCGACCAAAAAAAAGAAGTCAGTACGGTGATTATTTGTTCCTTCGCGGCTATGCGCAAATTGGGGTCTGGCTCAAAGACAACCGCGTCGAAAAACTTGAACTTTTCTTTTTAAGTGATGAAGCGGCTGCTCACGAAGTCAAACGACTCACTTACTCCCCAGAAGTTCCGCCGCTTCCAGCCATCAAGCCCTCATCTCCAAAAGATGCCGAAGCTACCCGGGATGAACCTGAAGGCAGAGTGAAGTCTGGAGGAGTTGGTAAAATCCTCACTCCTTTGAATCTTGCTCAGAATCTTGTTTTCGATCCCAAATTCGATGCCGGCATTCGAGCAAAGTTTGAAGAACTCAATTCTGAACATCCCGGCCAAAATGCCTTTCTCATTTATGCAGCGATATTGCTTTCCGAGAACCCGCAGCTTCAAAACCCTCAGGATTTAAATTGGTTTTTTGCGAAAATTAGTTCCAGACAGAAGACTGCGGATCGACTTGGGGACGAGGCCGCTATGGTGTTAGTCGATAAAGACTTTGACCGGTATTTAGCCCTGAAAGAAAACCTCAAAGGAATTGAAAGAGATTTGAAGGAGCCAGACAATATCACCAAAGTAGCGACCGACCTCGAGAATATTCTGGAAGGCACTTTGGATATTTCTGCCCTAACCCCTGGCCACACCTATTCGTTTAAAATGAATGGAGACCCAGAAGTCCGAGGCGTTCGATTTTCAAATGAAGTGATCGAGTTTTTGAAGAAAGATCCCCTGCCGATGCAGTGGCTTCGAGCTTTAAAAAAGGGCTACGAAGCCCAACATTCAGGATCAGGAGTGGTTCGTGTTTCTCAAAAGTCGCGGGACAAATACGGATTAAGCCATGAACTAAAAATACTCCGTCGAGGCCCTCATATTCGGATCGGCCTTTTGCAAAATGCCA
>Ga0163144_10005056_pt1 | contig 29383 bp, 46 predicted proteins | sample OliLak19BULKMAT1_FD_123175 | JGI IMG/M metagenome (GOLD analysis project Ga0163144, IMG submission 123175) | Freshwater microbial mat bacterial communities from Lake Vanda, McMurdo Dry Valleys, Antarctica - Oligotrophic Lake LV.19.BULKMAT1 | ecosystem: Environmental > Aquatic > Freshwater >...
GGAAGAGGAAGAAGAAGAGGAGGAAGAATATCCTTGGGAAGATGAAGTAGAATAAAACATAAGACCTGCAACTATCTTTATAGTAAGTTGCAGGTTTTGTTAGTTTTTCTTCCTAAAATTGGCGGAATATATTCTATATTAACATAAGTTACATTTTTTAATATACTATCATAGTATTATCAGATATAGAGTATTTTTTGGAGAACTTACGAACTGAGCATGATTCAAGTGCAAAATGCGCTCTAATCTCATCAACTTGTTTTTGAGTAAATTTAGCTGTCAATGCTTTTTCGCCGCGCCACATCTCTGATAATTTATTTTTGAATTCGATGGTAGTTTCTTTGCCATAATTGTACGGTCTATTTGATTCGAAGTATTTTTCATTTGTTCAGATTTATTCTTTTTGAATTCATCAGAATGTTTAAATCCTCTGTTAACTCTACCCCCAATTGATAAGTTATACCCAATTTCTCTGTTTCTTGATTGAAATAATTGTATCCAAAACTCTTCAGCATCGTCAGAGTCAATATAATTTTCATGAGACTCAATTTCAATCATTTCAAAATTATAAAATCCATATTTATGTATAGCGCAATACAATGGAGTACCTTTTGTTCTAAGTCTATCTTTAGCTTTATGTTCTATAAATCTTTTCTTTAGGTTGTTAGTTTGTCCAACGTAAATTTTGTCATTTACTTTATTTCTTAGTATATAGATATAGTGCATAACTATTATATATACATACTTTTTATATTAGGTTTAATAATGAAAAACAAAAACATTGCAGTTCTAGGTATCTTTTTTGGTGATGAGGCGAAGGGTCGATGTGCATATGAATTCTCTAAAAATTTCGATTACATTGTAAGAACATCTGGAGCCAATAATTGCGGTCATACGATATATCATAATGGCGTTAAAATTGTTCGCAACTTCATACCTTCTGCAAATTTTGCAGAAGTGAGAAATAAAGCTTTCCTAGGTTCAGGAATGGTAATCGAACCAGAAGCTCTCTTAAAAGAAATTATTATTACTGAATCTCAATTTCCAGGTGCCGCCAAAAGAATTATTGTTGATCCAGATTGTTTCGTTATTTCTAAAGAACACTTAGAAGAAGATAAACAGAATGTTAAAACTATAGGATCAACTGGTAAGGGAGTCTCGCCAGCTTATCGTGATAAAATTTATAGAAAAGGTACAAGGCTGATAAACTTATTAAAAGATAATCATGAAGCTATTGTTGCTCTTAAAAATATTGGCGTACAATTTAAGCATTCTTTGGAAATGTATGATGTTTTTATGCAATCAGATATACTTTTTGAAGGCGCACAATCAATTTTATTAGACATTAATCATGGCACTTACCCATTTGTGACTTCTGGTGATTGCTCTACTTCTAGTATATTGAATTCTGGATTTGCTTTCGCAATGCCGCAAAAAATATATGGTGTGGCTAAATGTTATAGTACTCGTGTTGGAGATGGTCCATTTCCAACTGAGATATTTGGTGACCAAGCTGAAAATCTTAGAAAAGCTGGATCTGAGTATGGTGCAACTACAGGTCGCCCAAGGAGAGTTGGTTGGTTAGATTTGGCAGCTCTTAAATATGCCAGCATCAAAGGTGGAGTTACTGATTTAATAGTCACTAAGTTCGATATTTTAAATGGCTGGGACACAGTGCCAGTTTGTGTAGGATACTCAAAAGAACCAGTATGTCCAGATGATTTTAAATCAGTGAATACCAAAATAATAAAGGTTGTTGGATGGGAAAATGCTAAAAAGACCGAGCAACTAGAAACATTCATATCTGTTATTGAAGATGTTGTAAAAGTTCCAGTAGGTTATATTTCTTGTGGAACAGCGCCAGAAGATCTCATTAATATAAGTAAAAGGTGATATAGATTATGTATGAACTTTGCCTTTGATAAAATTAATCCAAAATTTAGAGAACTTACTGATTTACTGTGTTTTTCTAATAGATTAGATTTAGATCTTAAAGATTATAGAAAGTTATTACAAGATAATCGCGAGATGAATCTGGAGTACTTAAAATTTAGATTTGCAAAATCTACAGATGTATTTTGGGATAATGGTCCAGAACTTTGGCAACATAGACTATCATTCTTTTTATCATTAGAAGATAAAGCGCTATCGAATTTTATCTCAGAGCATTTAGAGAAAAGGCTATTTCAATTAATAAAGTTTAAGTATGATCTTAGTTTAGAATATGACATTGAATTAATACAATATTTAGAACTATGTAAAGTTAAACGTGCTAGAGGAGAATCACTAGCAACGATAAGAAACCAATTATCAAACATGCCTTCGTATACAAGAGTTGATAAATTAATAAAAGTTATAAATGCTTTTATTCCAACTGCGTACAAAGATATGGATGAATATATTTTCGTACTTGCTAGAAAAATATCTCATTCGTCTAGAAATTTTGAATTGTTAAGAACTTTAGAAAAAGGTGGTCTTACTTATGATAAGCAGCCTATTGTTGAATTAGCTTTTGATATCATTGAAAATAAAGCATCTGTATCTGGCAGTAAATACCGCACAGCCTTTCTCTCAATTATTGATGATGAATATATTATTGAGAAGTTGAAAGATAAGTATACAGAAAAAACTAAAAAAGATTTATTGAATCTAATCAAGGATTTTAATTTTCGTGAATTAGAATCTGATCATTTAAAGAATTTTAAGAATCTAATAAAAATTGATTCTTCATTAGCAGAAGAATTAACTATTCAATATGCTAATTCCTTATATTTACGAAGTGGTACGCATAAAAGAGCTAACATTGATCGTCTTATTAGATTAGCAAAAACTATATCAGAAGTAAGTGCAAAAAAGATACTTGCTTATCTCTCTACAAATAATAAGGTTAATGACATTAAGTACCTATTGTCATCGTTCCCAGAGTTAAATATATTAGCCGCCTTTGTTTGATAACTATTTTATTAATTCATTAGGCGACGTGTGCCCTTGACTTCAATTTTGAAAATTCTATTGTGTAAGGGAAGCGAGAGCTAACATGATCAATATTACCACAAGCGCCATTAGTAAGTTGAAAGAAATGTCTGATTCTGAAGGAATTAGTCCTTGTACAGTGAGAGTTAAAGTTATTGGCGGTGGCTGTGCCGGATTCACACACGACATCATCTTCGATGAGTTTGTTACTGAAATGGACGAAACTGCTGAAGCAAATGGTGTTAAAATAGTAATTGATACATTATCTCTAGCTTATCTAGAAGATTTTACTATTGATTATTTAGATGGTGTAATGAGTTCAGGATTTAGATTCCATAGTCCTAACATTAAAAATACATGTGGTTGTGGTTCGTCATTTAGTGTATAAGAAAGTTTATTATGAAGATTCCACATTTTTTCGACAAATTCAATTCAGATATTTCTTGGCTAAAGACGAATACGATCTATTTAGCCACCTATGGTTCTATGGCATATGGAACGAACACAGCATCATAGAATCAAACTACATAAAAGATGGTTGCTAGCGCCCCCTGTGGCGGCTCCCATCCGTTCGGAGTTCGGTCTACCTGAGCAGACAGTAATACCGCAGGACCAGTTAGCTGCTGTTCAAGCAGAAATTCAAAAAGAACTCGATAGGTTTCAAATGAATTTTCTTGAGACGTTAACGGAGTCTGAGAAAATTGGTATTCGTGAAATCATGAGTAACATGCTTGCTGAGTTAAAAATTACAGCAGATGTTCATGAGGATTAACTGATGATGAATTAGAAGAATGTATTTCTAAAGCTGCGCAAGAGAAGCAATATCGATAATCTGTTATTAAATCGCTGTACCACGTTGTTTTGTTAGCTAAGGATAATTTTATGATTCATTGTATTTACATTAAGAGCAGTCCTAAGAAGAACTGGCACCTTGTTAACGTCACTGTTTCTGCTGAAGCAGCTTCCAAGCACATGGAGGAAGAGTTGAATAAGGCGAAGAGCCAAGGACATGAGAATGCTGAAGTGGGTCTTCAAGTTCAAGAATCCAGCTTTCATATTCCAGAAATTGTCAAGAATATCAAGAAAACCGCTCCGATGTTTAACTAAATGTTATGAAATTAAACAAGAAATTAGCTCCACCAGTTATTAGGGCTATCGCTAAAAACGGTAGTTCAAAAACTATTGATAAACTATCAACGCGCTGAGCCATTATGTACTTTTATATGCATCTATGTTTGCTAACGCATCATTAAGAAAGATAATCAAAAGATTTGTTGAAAGAAGGTATGAGAAATCTTTAGTTACTATGATAACTAAGTTCCCGCAATATAACTACATTTTACCATTACTGTAATACTGCGCTGTATGTTATATACTCATGTGTACAAGGAAAACCATGAGTAATGCATTAAATCTACAAGAAATAGACCAAGAACAAGCGCTAAATCTTAGCAAATTCTTCATTCAATCAAATCAAAACCTATTTCTTTTTGGTAGACGTGGTGTAGGAAAAACCCATATAATAATGCAGGCAGCTAAGGAGTCTAATCTTAAAATAAGTTATATTAATCTTAGCGTAATTGAAAGACCAGATTTAGCTGGATATCCAGATATCCATTCCACTAGTGAAGTTGTTTCATTCAAATCTCCTATATTTTTACCACAACTTATAAGTGGGGTTACTCCAGACACCGTATTACTTTTCGACGAAGTAGATAAGGCTCCGCCTGAAGTCACGGCTCCTTTATTAGAGATTCTCCAATTTAGAAAAGTAAATGGTAAAAATCTAAACGTAGCCTCATGTATTCTAACTGGCAACTTAGCTAATGAAGGCGCATATTCTAATCTTATTAGTAGTGCATTACTTGATCGTGGAGCTAAGTACATTTTATCTTTTAATTTTGAAAAGTGGGTAGATTGGGCAAAAGCCAATAATGTTCATGATCTAATTTTAGGATTTCTTAGAAGTAATCCAGAATTTGCTTGTGGTAAGGATGAAGATTCTTGTTATGCATCACCATCTCCAAGAGGATGGACATTAGCCAGCGAAGCTTTGTTAAAAGCTAGAGGTTTAAAAATAACTGATATTGAAACAGTTAGTCAAATTATATCTGGTTTCGTAGGAAATGAAGCTGGTATGAGATTCAAGATTTGGTATGAACATTATCGCAAATTCGAACCAATCGTACATTCATTAATAGAAAATGGTAAGATAATCAATCTAATTGATTTCAATGCACTAACTCCAACTGAAAAAGTTGTTTTTGTAGTATCTGCATGTTATGCAGCTAAAGAAAAGCTTTTATTGGAATCAGCTAAAAATTCTAAGAACAAGTTCGCATGTTTAGAGCATTTATGTAATTTTCTAATTCACTATCATGTTGAACATGAAGTCCAAGTAATGGGCTTCTATAATTCATTTGATTTTGATATGATTACAAAGCATAAAATGTATAAATGCAATGTGTTTTTTAGTTTGTTTAATAAATTGAGTGATGGAGTGACTATTAAAAAATAAGCACCCCTTGACGGTAATTTTTAGGAATGTATACTTCACTTTACACGAGGGATGACATGAGTACAATAAATTCAGTAGATGACAGTAATTTTGACACAGAAGTATTACAATCAACAGTTCCAGTACTTGTTGAGTTTGGTGCAACATGGTGTGGACCATGCAAAAGGCAGCTTCCAATTCTTGAAAAGCTTGCAACAGATAATATTACTTTAAAAGTAGTTAAACTAGACATCGATGATGCTCCAGAAGTTACTAGCAAGTTTAGTATTAAAAGTGTGCCAACTATAATGCTATTCAAATCTGGCGTTAAGGTTGACAGTAAAGTAGGTCTAACAACTGCTGCATCTTTAGCAGAGATGGTTGCTAAAAATCTAATTTGATAAGCAAGCTGGCTAAATGCCGACTTAATTGTTATTAACATGAAAGCTAAGATATTCAAAATTGGCGATTACGCTTACACAAGTAAACAAATCAATGGATGGTTCGATTATGCTTTGGAAAAAGCTATCCCTCCAAATACTATATGTAAAATTAAGAAGATAGTATCTCAATCAGATAATATTGATGCTATTGTATATGAAGTTGAGTTCAAGGAATATAGACAATTTGCCACTTTTCATGTTAAACATGATTATTTGAAATTAGTATGAATATACATCAAACTAAGGTTCTACAGTCTTATAAAGATAAAGGCTACCTTTTTTTCCAATCAAAGTGGGGTGCATAAGGGAGAATTGACTCATGACAAATATTCTGAGCTTTTTAAACATACCAATGACTTATTGGGTCTTGATATTGAGTATCAATTCTGCCCTCATCAATCAGCACCTCCTATGTGTTATTGCTGCAAGCCTGGGATCGGTTGGGGCGTAAACTTCATTATTAAACACAATTGGCTAATGAAAGAATAATTGAAATGTTGAAAGTTATACTAACGTGTGGGATACCAGCAAGTGGAAAATCTACTTGGGCTAAAACGCAACTTACATCTGAACCAGGAAAATGGAAAAGAATTAATAGAGATGATTTGCGTTCAATGGTGGATAATAGCGTCTTTTCTTTAGATAATGAAAAATTGATAGTGAAATTTAAAAACTTCATTATCAAAGAATCATTATTAGCTGGTAAAAGTGTTCTAATTGACGATACAAATCTTAATCATCGAAATTTTGATGATGTTTGTTCTCTCGTAAAAGGAATGAATATCAATTGTATGGTAATGGAGAAGGCGTTCTTCGTTGAGCTTGATGAGGCTATTGCTCGTGATGCAGCACGAACTGGTCATGCTCACGTTGGAGAAGAAGTTATACGTAAGTTTTGGAAGCAGAGCGGCGGTAACCAGCACAAGTTTTATAAAACCCGTGTCGAGGTTCTTACGACTGCTACTGAGGCATCATCCGAAGCTATAGCTGATGATAATGATGATTTCACTTTGCCTTTGAGTATTATGTGTGACCTTGATGGTACCATTTCGCTCTTTAATACATTTCACAAAGATGGTACGAAAGATGTTCGTCATGCTAAGGTCCATTTCCGTAGCCCTTATGATGCTTCTAAATGTGACGAGGATGGATTAAACGAACCAGTAGCAGCAGTTATTGAAGCAATGAATACTGCTGGTTATAAAATTATTTTCTGTTCAGGTCGCGAAGATCGTTATCGTGCCCCAACTGAAATCTTTCTTAATAAGCACTTATCAGTACCCTATGAACTTCATATGAGGAAGACTGGTGATCAGCGTAAAGATTCAATTATAAAGGGTGAAATTTATACGAACAAGATTAAACCAAAACACAAAATTTTGTTCGTGTTGGATGACAGAACGCAAGTGGTAAATCAATGGCGTTCAATGGGTCTAGTTTGCTTTCAAGTTGCGCCTGGCGAATTCTAATTGGTGATTAAATGAATGATCGTATAATGAAGGTCATAACAGATGCTTGTGAATTTGTTATGACCCAAGGCATTTATGTTAAGCCAGGTGCTTGGTTTGAGTTCTCAGGTGATATAATTGTCAGTTGTGATGCTTTGGGTGCAGTCCTAATACATCAAAACCTTATTCCAAAATCATTTAATCCAAAAAATATTGCAAGTTGCGCGAACCCAGGCTTTGTAGAAGCAATATGTAAAACATTGGATGTAGATACATTTTGGTTAAGAAGATTTTGGATTTGATCGAGGTTATCAAGTCATGATTAGTATTATAAGTAAATAATTTTTGTATTATGGAAGAGAATAAAATGTTACTAGTTCAAAAGTATTTGGAAGCGAAATCATTCAGTGATTTGGCTTCCGAGCATGGTGTTTATGCGTCATTTTCCAAATCTGGTCATAAGTTCTCGCTAAACTATGATCAACTTGAGGCTAAGGAATCAGATCCATTATCTCAAGAGTGCCGTGGTCTTATTCTTGCTAGGGCTGATGGTCAATCAATGTTGCCACAGGCTCGTACTATTGATAACAGGCTGCGTTATGAGCACCTCACTCCTGGTAAAACTCAAATAGTTGCTTTCCCTATGAAAAGGTTTTTCAATCATGGTCAAGGCTCAGCCGTTGAGATCGATTGGAGTAATTTCAAGGTATTAGAAAAGTTGGACGGCTGTTTTACGTACGATTCTCTACTCAAATGTTTTGATGGGTCTGTTATAAGCATAGGTAATGTTGTTAAAAACAAATTAAAACCAACACTTGTTGGTATGGATAAAAATGGAAATATAGTACCGTGTCAAATAACCAATTGGTTCGATAACGGCAAAAAAGATAATTGGATTGAAATAGAAATTGATTTAAAATCAAAAGGTAAAAACAGAAAATTTCTGGTTACAACGAATCATTCTTTATTTTTAAATGGGGGTTTTAACCCAGCCATGAACGCTAAAGTAGGTGACGAAATGCTTTCATTTGAAGAAGAATTATCTAAGGCGAAAATTTTAGGAGTAAAACAAATAGTTTTATCTAAAAATAATGAAAAAATCTTTAAACATGGAAGATGTGGCTATGATATTGAAACGACTACTAATAATTACATTATTAATGGTGTTTTAGTTCATAATTCATTAACTATTCTTTATTTTGATAAATTTAGAGATGATTGGTGTGTAGCAACTCGGGCGGTTCCTGAAGCTGATATTATCATTGATGCTGGTCATTTCACTTTTAGAACTTTATTTGAAAAAGCTGTAAAAGATACATTATCAATATCGTTTGATGAACTTACAGGCTCTCTTAATAGATGCCATACTTATTGTTTTGAATTAACAACTCCTTATAATAGGATTGTTGTACAGTATCCGGCGTGTGGAATTACTCTTCTTGCCATACGTGATATCACTACATTAGATGAGATTGTCCCAGATATGTCGCATATCCCTCAAAATATCCCAGTTGTTAAAGATTTCAATCTTACCAACATTGAAGATATTGTTAATTGGGTTTCTATTCAGAACCCAACAGAATATGAAGGTGTAGTCCTTCGTGATAAGAACTTTAACCGTCGCAAAATCAAAAATGCGGCTTATATTGCGTTTAGTAAGGCAAGAGACGTATTGGGATCATCTGATAGAAACTGCCTTGAGTTAATTTTGGCAGAAAAAGAAGATGATGTTATCCCAATGTTGCCTCCTGAGATTGTTGATAACTTGATGAAAATCAAATCACAAGTTACTAATATGATTCATGCATATGATGAATTATATAAGAAGTCGAAAGATGAGGCGGATTTTTACAATCCACAGAGTGATAAGCAATATAAGAAGACTTTTGCTCAAATAGTAACTATCAAGTCAGGTGTTTGGACGGCTCCATTCTTTCAGATTCTGGATAACAAAGCTGAGAATATGAAAGATTTTATACGTAGAAATCGTAAGGATGGAAGTTGGTCAAATAGTTTCTTGGATAAGATTTTAGATGTTTCAAAGAGTTTTTAATGGTAACAAATGAAAACTATTGTATTCTTGTCAGGTTTTGCTGTACCAAAGATTTTAGCAAAAAGCAAATTTGTTTGGGATGATAAAATATGGGAAGATTACAATAGGGTTTATTATACAAGTAAAACTCCAACATCTGATAGGATGGTTGAAGAGGAGCTTGATAATTTAGCGAAATTAGCATCTAAATATCCTGGTGCTTATTTCGCTGGTCACTCATTAGGAGCATGGTGGTTAGCTAACCTAGCTAGTATGCCTAATGTAGATATTTCAAAGATAGTATTTATGACTCCACTAGTTAATATGAATAATTTCCCAATATTCAATGTAACAGAAAGTTTTAATCCATTACTAAGAGATAAGAGGATATGGGGATTTGATAAGGTTTGCGTTCTTCTTGCGCATAGGGATATAATTGTAAACCCAGATTTCCATGGAAATTTTCTCGTCAATTATTTACAAGCTAACCCATACATTATGTATGGAGGTCATTTCTATCAATCTAACCATAAAGCAGCCTTAGAATTCGTGAAAGTTTGGTTAGAGCTTTAATGATATATAAATAGGTATGAATAAGTATCTGTTTGATAGTGATTATAGCTCCGATTCTTTAAGATGGATAAAGATAAGAGAGAGTGATATTGATTGCAGTCCATCATATCTTGAAGAGCTTCAAAATATTATTATCAAAAACAATGATTCTGCATTAGCTTATTTTTTTGCATTTGATTTCCCCTATAAAACGTATAGGATGCAAAAAGTGATATTAGATAATAAAGACCCCAAATATGCATTTTTATTTGCACAGAATATTAAAAACTGTGATATTAAGGCAATGCAAAAATTAGTTCTTGAATCTAACAAGATTAAATACATTTGCAAATTCATATGTTACATTAAAGGTGTAGATAGGAAAGACTTGGAATCTAAGGTGATTAAATCTAAAAATGTCAAATATGCTCATATGATTATAAAGCACGTTAAAGATGCTGATATTAACAAATTCAAGAAAATCATATTAAAATCAAAAAAGCCCAGATATCTCTTTGAGTTAGCCAAACATATCAAAGATGAGAAAGAGCTAGCTAAAATTGAAGATTTAATTATAAAAACTAAATCGTTTACTTATATGAGATTATTTGCTGATAAAATCAAATTAGCTAATGTAGAAAAGATTGAGCAAGCCATATTAGACTCAGATAATAGTAATGAGATCAAAAAGTTTGCTAAGTATGTTAAGAAATCTAAAATGAAGCAATTTTTGCTGGTGAATTAATATGGACTCCACAAATATATATGATTGAACCATTGCTTTGCGGTGGTATAAGAGAAGGTGTTGTTGTAAGAGAATCAGGTTCTTTCTATGACAATAATTTTTCTCAATGTGTTATGAAATGTGTTCGGGCAAATCATATTCAAACATCAGATCATTGGAGAAGTCAAGATATTGTAAAAAATATACTTAAACCTTAAAATTAGGTGAGGCTTGACTTTTTACGAATAGTTATTATTATATGGCTATTGAGATATTGAGGAAGAGGGAATAACAAGGATACACGAATATGATGCGTAGATTTCATTTTTTAAGAACTGAAGATGCGTCTGGAGTTAGTGGTTGTGGTATTGTTGCAGAGGGTGTAGTATTTTCCGATGGAAAAGTTGCTGTTGAATGGAGCGGCGCCCGTGCTAGTACAAACTTATACTCAAGCTTAGACGATGTAGTTTATATTCACGGTCACCAGGGACGTACAAAAATAGTATTTGATGATACTATTGAAGAAACAACTGATCCTAGATCGGAAAACAAAAGGGATGGCAAATAAGCGAAACATTATTATTGGTGACCTCCATGGTTATGTATATGAGTTTGATGAAATGTTAAAAACTCTTTCTTACAACCATGAGTCAGATAGATTGATATTATTGGGAGATTTGATAGATAGAGGTCTAGATTCAGTTGGCATGGTGCGTAAAGCTCGTGAAATGAATCTTGAATGCATAATTGGAAACCATGAAGTAAAATTCCTTAAATGGTTCAAAAGCAACAAACAAGTATATGATAAAGCTACATTCTATACAGATTTTGTTGATGAAGATATTGATTACATGGCAAAAATGTCAGTATATTTGAAACTAGACAATACAATTGCAGTACATGCCGGGTTAAAGCCCGGCATTGCTATTTCTAATCAAAAGAAAGATGATTTACTATATATTAGGTATACTGACTCTAAAGGAAATTTTATTCCTCTTAGAGACGTTTTAACCTATGGAAAAGAGAAGATTGGTGCCCATTTTTGGACAGAATATTGGAAAGGTCCAGAATCCATTGTTTATGGGCACAATGTTACCTCTTTGATTGACCCTCTTATAGAAGAGGTAGCACTAGGCATAACTTGTTTCGGTCTAGATACAGGTTGCTGTTTTGGTGGAAGGCTAACTGCCTTGATTCTTGAAACGAAGGAAATTGTTCAAGTGCAAGCTAAACGAACATATTACCAAACCAAAGGTTACTCATGAAATATTCACCAGCTCAACTCAAAGTATTATGTAAGTCAAATCAAAAAGAACTAGTTCGTTTACTTACAAGCCCTGGTGGTGATATAAGTACACTTTCTTCAGGAGTAGAAGTTCTTTCTGAGGAATCTACTGATGCAGAGGTAGTTGTCCCTGTATTTAGGTTACTTCTAAAGCATGTTCATGCTTCTGTAAGAGAAGGAACTATGATGGGTATTGCTTCATTCTTCATTGGTAAACAAACTCCAACGGATATATTAGATAGACTGAAGGTCATGTCATCAAATGACCCATCGCCAAATCTTAAGCAATTCGCTCAAGATTTATTGAAGGATCTGGCAAATCAATAAAACTTAAATGAAGATACTTGCTTGTAACATATGTGAAGGCGAATTAGAAGTTATTGGTAACGATAAAGCAATTCATAAGAAAATTAAATGCTTGAAATGTGGATTTACCAATATAGGAACTTCAGATTCTAAAAGAATAGAGCCTGAAATCGTAATTATTAGAAAAAGGCATTAAGATGAAGTATCTTACAGTAGGTTCGCTTCTTAAAAATGAAGAATCATATATGCTTGATTTCATTAAGTATCATCGTCATGTGGGAGTAGAACATTTTGTTTTCTTCGATCGGGATCTAATTCCACTAACTAAGTTATTAGCAAATGAACCAGATGTAGAAATACATCATTTCCCAGAAATTCCTGGTAATAATCACCAGGAAGCATGGGGGCAACTTATTCAACAAAATAAAAGTAAAACCAAATGGCTTGCCTTAATTGATGCGGATCAAGCTCTTGTTCCTGTTAAAACGAATGATGTTCGTGAAATTCTGAAAGATTACGAAGAATTTGCTAGTTTACAATGTAACTGGAAAGCATTCGGATCGTCTAACTCTGTATTAAGACATTCTGGCTCTGTATATCAAAGATTTACTTTGACATCAAATCCAGATAGTATCTATAATGCACATACTCAATTCATCTGTCAACCAGATCGTACTTTGGGTAAGAAAACTGAAGAACCACATTACCCTATTTTACCAGACGGTGAAATATCTGTTAATACAAATAAAGAGGAAATTGATTCTACTAAATCATTTAATTTGAATCCAAATACACCTCGTTCTTTTAATATTCCAGCCTTACATGATGTATTATGGGTTGCTCACTATACTAATAAATCTTTTGAAGAATTTATGACTAAAAACGCTAAAGGTCGAGCTGATGTTCTTGGTATGACTATGCCATTGAGACAGTTCGATGAGTATGAAGCTGTATGTAATACACATAAAGAGACTCGTGCTATAGAACTTTGGCTTGATGCAAATAAATGATTTATATTGCTCATCGTGGAAACGTATCTGGTCCTTCAAAAATGGAAAATCATCCTTTGCATATTACCCATGCTTTAGCTTTAGATTTTAATGTCGAAGTTGATGTTTGGTATATTGATGGACAATTTATATTAAGTCATGATCATCCTACAACTGCAAATTTTAAAGGATCAATAGAATCGTATAAAGCGCCAGAATCATATTTAGCTAATAAGAAATTATGGTGTCATGCTAAAACTATTGAAACATTTTATCGTTTATTGCAAAATAACAAAATCAATTGTTTCTTTCATAATAGTGATGATTGCACTCTAACTTCTAAAGGATATATTTGGACATATCCAGGTAATGATTTAACAGATAAATCAATAGCCGTAATGCCAGAGTTAGTAAAAGAACCATATGATTTCTCTAAAGCATATGGTGTATGTTCAGATTATGTTATGAAATATTCAGAGGAATAATGATAAAATTAATCATCAGTGATTTTGATGGCGTTCTTATGGATCTTAAACAGATTCACTTCGAAGCTTTGAACAAAGCACTTGTCCATTTCAACGAAGCTTACGCAATCTCTCATGATGAGCACCTGAAGTTTTATGATGGTCTTCCCACAAGTGAAAAACTAAATATATTATCTTATTCCAAATATGTTCCAAGAGAACGTCATAGTGAGATAAATTCATTAAAACAAGAATATACTATCGAATTAGTAAGATCTTTTCAGAATATCAATCATGATATTCCAAAAGTTATTCGTAGATTACTTTCAAATGGCTACATCTTTTATGTTGCTTCAAATGCAATGGCACGTACAATTGTTAGTGGCTTAGATAAACTTGGAATAACATCCCTTGTTGATAAAGTTTATTCCAATACAGACGCTAAAAATGCTAAGCCAAGTCCTGAAATGTATTTAAGATGTATGATTGATGCTGGTGTAGAACCAAATGAAACTTTAATCATCGAAGATTCTAAGACTGGAAGGGAAGCTGCTGTTAAATCAGGCGCTTATGTTTGTGGTATAGATAATAGTTTCAATTTTACCTACGAGAAGATTAAATCTGTAATAGATAGTGCGAAGCCTAGTAAAGTGCGTTGGGCTGGCAAAGCAGATGTTAATGTACTTATTCCTATGGCTGGCGCTGGAAGTCGATTCGCTGAGGCAGGATTCAAGTTACCAAAACCATTAATTGATGTTAATGGCAAACCAATGATTCAAAATGTTATAGAAAACTTGAATATTGATGCTAATTTCATTTTTGTTGTTCAGAAAGAACATTATGAAAAATTCAATCTTCAGAGTTATCTAAGTCTTATGGCTCCGAGCTGTAAGGTAATTTTTACTGATGGCGTAACGGAGGGTGCCGCGTGTACGACGTTACTTGCGAAGGAATTTATAAATAACGATAAGCATCTTCTAATTGCTAATTCTGACCAACTTGTCGAGTGGGATAGTTGCGATTTCATGTACTCTATGATTTATAATAATCTAGATGGTGGCATTTTAACTTTTAAGGATAATAATTCTAAATGGAGTTATGCTAAATCTGAACGTAATGGCTATGTTTCAGAAGTAGCTGAGAAGAAAGTTATTAGTGAAGATGCAACTGTTGGCATTTATTATTGGAAGACTGGATCTGAGTACGTTAGATTTGCCGAACAAATGATCTCTAAAAACATTAGGGTAAACAATGAATTTTACGTTTGCCCTGTATTCAATGAGGCTTGTTTAGAAAATAAACTTATTAAAGTATTTCCAGTTAATAAAATGTGGGGTATTGGAACCCCTGCTGACTTGGAGCTTTATCTAAACAGATGATCACTATATATACCATAGCATACAATTAAACAGATGATCACTATATATACCATAGCATACAATGAAGAGTTATTCATTCAGTTTATGATAGACCATTATAGGTCTAGATTTCCTAATTGTAGAATAATTGTTAATGACAATATGAGTATCGATAACACGGCTGCCATTGCTATCAGTAATGGTTGTGAAGTTGTACCATTTGATACAAACAATACTATAAGCGATAGAAAATATCTTCAAATTAAAGATAATGCTTGGAAAACAGATTGGGTTTTAGTTTGTGATATGGATGAATTACTTGATATTAATGAAGAACAGTTGAAGAAAGAAGAGTCTTTAGGGTATTCTATAATAAAATCAGAGGGTTACAATATGGTAAATATGGAAGATAACTTCGATTTGCCAGGAGTAAAACATGGTTTTAGATTTGATCCTTATGATAAATATTATCTTTTCAATAAGAAGTTCATTAAAGAAATTAATTATCAAGCTGGCTGTCATTGGGCAAATCCTATTGGTGACGTAAAACTTAGTGAAACAGGGTATCGTGCATATCATTATACATTTATAAATGCAGATGTTTCAGTTAAGAAATATGCGCAATATGCTAAAAGATTAAGTGCTGAAAATTTAAAGATTGGTTGGGGAACGCAATATCTCAATAGTGAAAAACTAATAAGAGATCAATTTGCTGATGTACGCAAACAGGAAACAAAAATACTATGATTACTGTATACACTGTAGCTTTTAATGAAGAATTTCAACTTCAATTTATGATCGATCATTATAGATCTAGATTCCCAGACTGTCATATTGTTGTTTATGACAATATGAGTACTGATAGAACAGTTGAAATTGCTTTAGAGAATAAATGTGAAGTTATATCTTACGATACTAATAACCAAATTTGTGATTCTAAGTATTTAGAAATAAAAAATAATTGTTGGAAAACAGCTAAAACTGATTGGGTCTTAGTATGTGATGTTGATGAATTGGTTGATATTGATGAAAAGAATCTTAAATTTGAAGATTCAATGTCTCATACTATCATAGAGACCATTGGTTATAACATGATTAACATGAAAGATAACTATGATCTTGATAATATCAAGTATGGAGTTTTTTCTGTTGGATATGGCAAGTCTTATTTATTCAACAAAAAATTCATTCAAGAAATCAATTATCAACCAGGATGCCATCAATGTCACCCTATTGGTACTATAAATTATACTGATGGTGATCCATATCCAGCTTACCATATGAATTTTGTCAATATTGACATGTCTATTGAAAAATATAAAACATATGCCAAAAGATTAAGCAAAGAAAACTTACAAAAGGATTGGGGGGCTCATTACCTTTTCTCTGAAGAAAAAATTAGAGCTGAATTTGCAGATTTACGTAGCAAAGCAGTAAAAGTAAGGAAATGATATGATTACAGTATATACAGTTGCCTATAATGAAGAAGTGTTTATCCAATTTATGATAGATCATTATAGAAAAAGGTTTCCAAATTGTCATATTGTTGTTTATGATAATATGAGTTCTGATAATACTGTAGCAATTGCTAAAGCTAATAATTGCGAAGTGATTCAATACAATACCAATAATCAAATTGATGATGCTATGTATTTAGAAATTAAGAATAACTGTTGGAAAACGGCTAAAACAGATTGGGTTTTAGTTTGTGATGTCGATGAGTTATTAAATATTAATGAATCTGAACTCAAGGCAGAAGATGCTAAAGGCATAACTATTATTAAATCAGAAGCGTACAATATGGTAAACATGGAAGATAATTATGATCTTGCAAATATTACATATGGTACAAGATGTGATCCATACGATAAATCTTATTTATTCAAAAAATCTGTAATAAAAGAAATAAACTATACAGCAGGCTGTCATACATGCCATCCAGTTGGACAAAAGAAAATAAGTGATAAAGCATATTTACTTTATCATTATAAATGTATTAATCCAGATTACATGGTTGAGCGATATAAGATGTATGCTGCTCGGTTAAGTGAGAAAAATAAAAAACATGGCTGGGGCAATCATTATAATCAATCTTCACAAGTTGTAAGAGATGTTTTCATTGCTGCTAGATCATATGTTATTGAAATAATTAAGGAATAAAGTGAAAATTACAAAGAAATCATTAAGTTTTGATATTGAGCCAAATTCAGGTATTAGCGATACAGACCACTTCTGGAATGAAGTAAATGCAGGTAACTGGGAGCCAGAGACATTTGATGTTCTACATCAATATCTGTCTAAGGAGCACTCTTATTTAGACATAGGCGCTTGGGTTGGTCCTACAGTTCTATTTGGTGCTCAATTGGCGAAGAAGGTTTATGCTTTTGAGCCAGATCCAACTGCATTCGCTGCTCTACAGAAGAATATGAGTTTAAACCCAAGCATTACCAATGTTGATGCTTATCCTATTGCAGTATCAGCAACTACTGGCACTGCTCAAATAGGCGCCAAAATAAGCAGAGGTGATTCAATGTCCAGCTTAATTTGGGATAAATCTAGTAATGATTCGTGGACTACTGAATGTATTACACTGGCTGATTGTCTAAGTAGATTCAATATCACTGATTGTAACTTCATTAAAATGGATATTGAGGGTGGTGAATCTATTGTCCTACCTGCTGCTAAGGAAGTATTCAAATCATTGAAGCCAACTTTTTATCTATCATTACATACTCCATGGTTTCCAAATAAAAAAGAATATTTCTATAAGGTTAATGAAGTTCTTTCAGGATATAAACATATCTACGATGCTCGTGGCAAAAAGATTGCGTTAAGTGATCTACCTAATTTAGTAGGATTTCAAGCTATAGTAGCAACAGATTTATAAGGAATTACAATGTCAGATATATCAAAAAAGAGTTTAATATGAAACCAGTTACAGTTTGCCTTACTTCTTGCAATAGATTTGATTTATTGAAGAAAACGCTTGATAACTTCTTCGCTATAAATACTTATCCAATTGATAAGTTTCTTATTAGTGAAGATTCAGTTGATCAAAGTATGAAAAATAAAATCTTATCTGCCTATGGAAATAAGGTAGAACTCATTTTTAATGAAAAGAATCTTGGTCTATATAAATCCATTGACAATCTTTATGCTTCTGTAAATACAGAATACATTTTCCATATGGAAGACGATTGGATTATTAGTTTAAATCCAAACTTTATTAAAGATTCAATGGATATTCTAGATGAAAGAACTGATATTCATCAAGTGTGGATTAGATCCATATCTGAATTTCCACAATGGATTGAACCTGAGGTTAATATTACTAAAACAAATGTTAACTATAGATTTGTTATGAAAAACCATTTAGGCTCTTGGAGTGGTTTTAGTTTTAATCCTGGTCTAAGAAGGAAATCTGATTATTTAAGAATTTTCCCAAATGGATATTCATATTTTGCAGATCCAAATGTATTTCAAGGAATTCCAGAATTTACATGTAATAATCATGCTATTACATTTGATTATAGGGCTGCGATACTAACGAATTCTAAATGTACCCATATTGGTGTTGGAAGAACCACCCTAAAGTAATTACCATGTTAAAATTTACAACTGAAGATTTATTGGACCGTAAACCTATTGATATTGATCTAAAAGAAGTTTCATCGTTCTTAAAAGATAAAAATATCATAGTAACGGGCGCTGCTGGAAGTATAGGTAGCGAACTAGTTAGACAAATTGCTATTTTCAAGCCAAAAGAAATTGTCATATTTGATCATAACGAAAACAATATCTTTTTTCTAGAAAGAGAATTGAAGAAATCTTTTCCAGATGTAAAATTTACACCTAAACTAGGCTCTATCAATGATGAAGTTTGTGTTAGAAACATCTTTGATGAGGTAAAACCTGATATTGTTTATCATGCCGCTGCTAATAAACATGTACCACTAAGCGAGCTAAATGTAGCAGAAGCTATTCGTACCAATGTAACTGGTACAAGAATAATTGCTAATGCTGCTATCGCTTCTGGTTGTAAGAAGTTCATTATGATTTCAACTGATAAAGCTGTTAATCCAACTTCTATCATGGGTGCAACTAAGCGTATAGCTGAATATTATATCCAGCTTATGGCTGCAAAATTTCCAACAACTTGCTTCAATATCGTAAGATTTGGTAATGTTCTTGGTAGTTCTGGTAGTGTTGTACCTATTTTTGAATCTCAAATTGCTGCGGGAGGACCAATCATGGTTACCCATCCAGACATGACGCGGTTTTTCATGACGATTCCAGAAGCCACGAAACTTGTTATTCAGGCAAGCATTTTTGATACTTGTGGAAACATATTCGTTCTTGATATGGGTGAACAAGTTAAAATAGTAGATTTAGCTATAAACATGATTAAACTATCTGGATTGGAACCAGATAAAGATATTAAAATAGTTTTCTCTGGCATTCGCCCTGGTGAAAAGATGAGCGAAGAGTTATTTTTTGATAACGAGACTAGTGTAAAAACTACTCATGACAAAATTTATTCTGTTCAAGTTCAGTCAGTTGCTGAATCATATCTGTCAAGAATAAACACTTTAGAAGTAAGAGCTAAATATGATAGCGCTGAAAGTGTACCATTTCTGAGAGAAGAATTATCTGTACTAATTCCGGGGTCTAATTTAAAATGAGATGTTTAGTTACTGGTGGAGCTGGTTTCATTGGAAGCAATTTAGCTAAAACATTAATTGAGCATGGTAACGAAGTTACTATTGTTGATGATCTTTCAAGCGGTATTGCATCTTTTGTACCCAAAGGATGCAATACTCTTCTTTGCGATTTTTCAAATGAGCAAGTTCTTGCCCGTATTAAAGCTCAACAGTATGATATTGTATATCATCTTGCAGCAAAACCAAGGGTAAGTTACTCTGTGGAACACCCTTCGTTTACTACTGATGTAAATGTTAATCGTACAGTTAAGCTTATGGAAGCCTGTATTGATAATATTGGTAGATTCATCAATACATCTTCATCGGCTGTATATGGAAATGCGACGATTTTACCTACACCAGAATCACAACATCATTCCCCTCAGTCACCATATGCTTTACAAAAATCTGTCATTGAGGGTTATTGTAAACTTTTTTCTAATCTCTATAAATTAGATACAGTTTCTCTTAGACCATTTAACGTTTTTGGTCCTAATCAAAAAGGTGATAGTCCATATGCTTGTGCTGTTTCAGCCTGGCTCCATGCCGTAAAGCATGGTTTGCCATTACGCTCTGATGGTACTGGCGAACAGAGAAGAGATATTAACCATATTGACAATGTTGTAGATATGTTTATTAGGGCATCAAAATACCCTGATAAGTTAAATGGTGAAGCTTTTAATGTTGGTAGTGAAATGTGCGTATCTAATAATGAAGTATTAGAGTTGTTTAAAGAAATGTTTCCTGACTGCCAAATTGTGAATGCTCCAGCCAGACCTGGAGATGTTATGGCTACGCTTTCAAGTATGAAAAAAGCTAACAGCATCCTTGGTTGGACTGAGATAACGTCTTTTTGGGATGGACTTCAATCTACTAAAGAATGGGCAATGTCTGATCCATTGTTCTAAGGTTATATTACTAATTATGTCACAACCAAAACTTAAGGATAGGCTTGATTCATATCAGACTTTATCTGATTATAAGCTTTTAAATAGGCTACCAATTATCCTAAGGGTGAATGGCAGATCTTTCTATAAGATTACATCGCTCTTAGATAAACCATATTGTCCAAAATTATCAGAATGTATGTTTTCAACAATGCTGAGACTTTGCTCTGATGTTGAAGGTGCATTATTTGCTTATCAGCACAATGATGAAATTGTAATTGTACTTAGGAATGATCAATCATTGGATACGTCTCCATGGTACGATAACAAGATTCAAAAAATTGTGTCTGTAGTGTCAGCCATTGCATCATTACATTTTAATAGATGTGTTACTGCACTAGATATAAATTTGCTTGGTGAAGCTATTTTTACTACGGAAGTCTTTGTAGTTCCAAATATAGTAGAAGCTATTAATACAATGGTGTATAAGCAACAGCAAAATTTCTATACTTCTATTCAGTTTGCTTGTTTCTATGAGCTTCTTAATAAGAAGTTTGACAAAGCTACTATTAAGGAGATGCTTGGTGATTTATCGGTAGATGATAAAATTCATTTACTTAATCAAGAGTGTGGGGTAGACTTTAACCAGTACCCATCCTCGTTCCGGCGAGGCGCGGCTTGCTATCGTGTACCCAAGGTTGTGGATCAGAATGTCAAAAACAAATGGCAAGTTAATGAAAATCTACCCATTTTCACTAAAGACCAATCATTTTTGACAAATATTTTCAAAAATGGAGCCGATATTTTTAGAAAAGAAAGTATATAATTGCCCCAATTAAAAGAATTGGGGCGGTCTTGACAAGGCAATTTTTAAGGATATATTGGTTGTTGTGAGGCGAGAACAAAAATTTGTGCATAACGTGATATAGTAACCATAAGCTAAGCTGGCTTCGTATAGTGATATTACCCGACCCTTGTAACGTCGTGACGACAGTTTGATTCTGTCATCCAGCTCCATTTAGGCTGACTTAATTCAGTGGTAGAATCCTTGTTCGGTAAATAAGTCGTCGTGAGTTCGATTCTCACAGTCAGCTCCACTAACTATATGCTGATATAGTTCAAAAGTAGAATTTCTTATTCGTAACAAGAAGGTGTCGTGGCAGTACCGACTTTCAGCTTCAATCTGACAATATTATGTCATATCAACTATGACTAAGCATAATAAGATTATCAAATTAGCAAATTTATTTTATCGTAAAGCATATGATGCAAAAGAGGCTCAATTTGCATACTTCTTCAAATCTTTCATGGCTAGGATCGCAAAATTAGCAGAAGGTTGCATAGCAAGCTCTCAACACTTATTAACATATCAGCAGTATCAAAATTCTGAAGGATTGAAGAATATTAGTATTCAGATGCCAAGAATAATGAATGCTGCAAGAGCAGCCGATGCAAATGTGCCAGAACAATCAAGTAATTTGATTGCTGGATTAATTGGCGGCTTAACATTTCATACAAGTCGTAATAATGCTGGTACTGGAGCAGATGCAGTTACTACTAAAACAGATGATAATGTAACTCCACCAAGTTACTATGTAAATACAATTAATTCATTAATAAATCAAGTTAAAACAAAAGTAAAAGAAAGGAAACAAGAAGTAAGTTCTCAAGATGTTTAGTAAAATTATGGGGAATACTTAGATTCGATTGTGACAGAAAATGATTGTTGCATACCGTGGAAATTAATCACCACGTAAATACGATTAATAATAATAAATGCAAACGACAACGTAGCATTCGAACCTTTCGCTCAAGCAGCTTAAGTTCTTCGATGTACTTAGATAAGGATTTTTAGTAATCTAAGTATATAAACCCACAAGAAATAGTTTATAGTCTGGTTGCGGGATTATGAATAAAGTAAACAGTAACTGTGTCTCAGTGAACCGATAATCACTGGATGGCGTTTATTCCAGTCTAGTAAACTAAGTATGTGAATGAAACAATTGTATTAAGTTGCAAGACTCGCGGGGCAGTGCCGCGAATTCTCCACCAATAAAAATACCCAGGCATCTCCACAATCAGTGATATATGAAAACAATAGAATTAATGTGCGCTTATTGTGGAGTTTCTTTTTTTAAACCATTAAATGAATACAATCGCAGAATAAGGCAACGTGCGATTCGTAGCATACATTGCCAATATTGCCCGAGGAGAATTTACTGATGACCAACTTATTGACTAAGATCTATATGTAAGTATAGACGCCTCCATAGAATGTAGGGTTTGTAAACAGGCAAGAAATAGAAGCTATTTGTTTTCCAATAATGAATGGAAAATATTAGATTGGAATCAATATTTTTTACTTCAAAAGGTTTAAAATTCACTCTAAAATATGAACAAAATAATTTTTGGATATCAGTTTCCATTGATGATCATGTTATAGCTGAATATGAGATATTTGATTCGAATAAAAAGAACGAAATAACAAGATTTGAAAATCTTATTGCATTTGCTTAAAAGAGAATAATTATGATTACAAGAGATTTTTCAAGCTAGAAGACCTTTTAGATGAAGTTCGTGCTTTTTCAGCTAAACATCCAAACACTTATTGGGATCTTAAATTATTGCCCGCAAGACTTAGATATGGTTTTGAGGCTGTAATTGATGAGGATCTTGGTGAAGAAACAGAGATTGAGTTTTCATTCACTATCCCAATTTCACGTATTAAAGATGACCCATCTATGGTAGATTCTGTGCAGCAATATTTCACTGCTGCCTCCGCTTTATCCAATGCTAAAGATGAACTTATTTATTTGGTCATCGATAGCACTGAATTAAAACGTCAAAATGCATTAATCTTTCTTAAAAAAGAGTTCACTGACTTTCTCTAATACAGTAGTCTCTGGCTCTTTTTGTATTTCTGCTAACATTTCTTCAAACCCTTTATCTTTCATAAATTTGTCGAAATGAAACTTTAAAAGTTTCGTATAGTCAGCCTCAGGTGCAGTGTAGTACCAGGCGGCTTTTAACTTTCTGGAGAAGTCAACAGGATCACCTGCCTCAACAGCCGCCCAAGCAGCCTTGTAACTTTTCTTGTTTTTCAAGAAATTGATATGGAAGGCAAAGCCATCGGCTACGGTTGGGAATGAACGGAACCATGTTGCTGGGTGTGGTGGCTCAAAAATAACTTTTTGACCATTAAGTATTTCCCAGACTCCGTTTAACATCATATATTGAATATGATTATCTGCCTCTGGATCTGGATCTTTAGATGGCATGTACTTAACATTGCCAATATTGTTGTTCCACATAGAGGTAGTTGATCCTGTCTCTACTGCGCTTTGGCTCCACAATACAGCTACAGACTCCTTTTTTGGGTAAGAGCCGAATAGCTCTTTCCAACCTTCAATGAAGGCTTTAATCATTTCTTTTTGAGTATAGGTCGTTCTAGTTTTGGGCATTAAAGTTGCTGGCATTTAGGTATCTCCTAAAACTATACTATTTTATGGATATTATGAAATTCAATACTATTAGAGAATTAATCAATTATGCTCCAAACTGTATAATATGCGGTAAAGAATGCATTATTTATGTTGAAGGACAAGCTTCTAAAAGGAAGTGGATTAATATAAAAACTATAACTAAAGATAATATACTTATTTCTAAAAACAAAAAGTATACTTTAGAAATAAATATTGACAATAATCGTATTGCGATTGGTAAAGAACTAGTTACAACAATGTTAGAAGATGTGTTTTACATAACCAAAACATGTTATACTTGTTCTTTCTATTTAATATTTGGAATTATTGATAAATTCATCAATGATTTCATATCTTATGTTCCCAGTTTGAATTTAAGAGAGATATCATTAGTAACAACATTACCTGGTAATAAGCAATTGTATATGAATACACAATATTATAGTAATCCTGATGTAGGAAATTCTTATATTTCGGTAGATGACAAGAGTTTACAGACATGTATAGATATTGAGCTTGCTTCATTTACATCAAAAAAACAGTTGTTTCGAAGAATAAACACTATTTTAACATTTCACTAATAATGTGATATATGAATTGAGAGAGAGAGAAAATTATGAAAGCTATATTTTGGTAGGTTAATCGTTGTCGTGGTCCTCCTTTATTAAGTTAGAATCAACTTAACTGTTTGTTTTTAATTTATAAGGAGATGTATTATGACTATAGATATTATTAAGAAATTTGATGCTTTAAATCGTTCCAATTTAAAGCCTGTATTAGTTGCTAAAATTAAAGGTTTGGCAACTGAAACTCAACATTTAAAGAAACTGCTTCGTAAAAATAGAAATGCTGATTCAATGAGTCGATTGGACTCAGGAAAGTTTTTTGTTTCTATTGATGCTCGTCATCATCTTTTAGCATATGCTTTTTTACGTGGACAGACATATTCTAATGTAGAGCGTACTTGCGCTAGAGGAAATGAACCAAATGCTAAACGTATATTTGCTGTAATTGAATTTACAATGCTAAATAGATGTTCTGATAGCAATGGATTGAATTTAGATAGCGTTACTAAATGGTTAAGTAGGACTTAAAATGAAAAAGTTTTTAACATAAAATGGAATCAAATAAACAAAAGAGGCAATGCCATTCTTGGAAAGTTAATAAAATGAGTGAAACATAGATTCAGTCTGGTGATAAGTTATACATTATTACGAGAGCAGACTTAAGCGTGGGTTATCAAGGCGTACAATCAATTCATGCAGCAATTCAATTTGCCATGGAGCATCCAGATATAAATAAAGAGTGGTTTGAGAAATCAAATTATCTCGGTTTCTTATCTGTTGCTAATGAGTCAGAGTTAAATAAAGTTATTGATAAGGCGATTTGTAAGGGAATACAGTATTCTATATTTAGGGAGCCGGATATAGGTAATGAGATTACCGCAATTGCTTTGGCGCCAGGCGTTAAAACTAGGAAACTTTGTAGCAATTTTAAACTAGCCTTAAAATCTTAAGGTAAAAACGTGTCAGTAGCTCAATAAGAATGAATGTGATATACAAACGTAGTATATTATTGAAATTTATGACCGAGCACCAGCTTTATAAGCCGATGGATGTGTGGTGCGAATCCCACCTGACGCCCTATTCTCCTATAAGCTCAGCGATAGAGCTACCGTTTCTAAAACGGGTGGTCGTGGGTTTGAATCCCACTGGGAGAGCCATTTATGTGTAGTTAGTTCAGTTGGTCAGAACGGGAGCTTCTAAAACTCTTTGTCATGGGTTCGAATCCCATACTGCACACCATAGGTGATATTATGATTGAAATTATATATTTAACGATTACTGGTATTGCTTTATGTATGACTATTGTTACATGTGGCATGAAGCATCAACTGGCTAATGGTTATGATGAAGAGGATTGGATTCTTAGGGCTTTAATTGGATCAATAGTAGTTATGGCGTGGCCATTTATTATTGTTGTAGCTTTATTTATATCTCCATTTGTTTTGCTTTTCATTTTTGGTAAATTTTTAGCCGCCTGTATCAATTTAGAGTGATATATATTTACTTATGACAAGAGCTGAAATTCAATCTAAAATACGAGTTATTAGATATGAGCTAGAGAATAGAACTAAATATGGTACTGTTAAATTAGCATTTGCTGATGGAACTATACCAACTATCGTTCAACTTCAAAATGAAATGTACTCATTAGTATGTAGATTGAGTCGAATTGAATAAGCCAAAATTATCTATTGAACTTGTTCCAAAAAGTTGTTGGTTTTCTAATGTAAGATCAGCAGTTAACAAAGCTCAATGGGATGTAATCAGAAAACAAGTTTACGCAAAAGCATATCATGTATGTGAATTATGTGGAGGTGTTGGACCTAACCATCCTGTTGAAGCTCATGAAATTTGGGATTATGATGATAAAAAGTTAATCCAAAAATTAGAGGGTATGATTGCGTTATGCCCTAATTGTCATATGGTCAAGCATATTGGTTTAGCTCATGTAAATGGAAAGACTGAGGAGGCTTTGAATCATCTTATGTCTGTAAATAAGATGAGTAAGAAAGATGCTCAAGAATATATTACTGATTCTTTTATGGTTTGGGCTATGAGAAGTACTAAAACTTGGGTATTAGATCTATCTGGGTTGAAATCGTATGGTATAGATCCAAAGAAACTCAAGAAAGATAAAGTATATAGATAATTATGAAAAAGTCTAAGAAAAAAGAGTTTCTGAGAGCAAGTAATGTCAAAGATTACCTTAGGAATAAATTTGACCTTAATTGCGATGAATTCTGGACGTGGCTTTTCGTTGAATGCCCTATAGGTGAATCTAGTCTATTGTCTATGAATTTAAAAGAATGTGCAAATGCTTCTTGGCTTGAGTATATTAGAACTATCAAAGAAGAATTCTATGATAGCAAAGAAGATGAGTTTGACGAATATGTACTTGAGATTGAAAACGATCTCTAATCCACTCGTAGCCTAAAGGATAGGCAACTATTTCCTAAAGAGTCCCATGCAAGTTCGAGTCTTGCCGAGGGGACCATGCACTTATGGTGCAGACATAAAACATATCTTATGATGAAAGCTTGAATAAGGCGATAAACTTAAAGGTATTGTTTCTTGCAAAGGTCCAAATTTACTGATATAGTAGTAGTGTATTCACTATTAGCTATTGATTTTACTTTAAAAACCGTTAAAATAACGATTTTGAAGTACTGGATTTTAACTCAGATGTACTTGCCTATCGTATAAAATGGACGATTTGCTGTGTAATCTCTATAACTTATAGCGAAATTTGCTAGTAATTTTTAATTTGGAGATTATATGTCTAATAAAAACTTGATCGTAGGTCTGAAAGCTAGAAAAGATGTTGACGGTCAAACATTCTATGTAGGAAAACTACAATTCCCAGGAAACATAAACTTAAAAGAAGGAGCAGTATTCCTTGTATTCGTATCTGATAAGGGTGAAGAACAATTACAAATTGCCTTAATGGATAAGAAAGATTCTGATGACTAAAATACATTTTGAAGATTTATGGGATAAGGGCGAAGCCTTTCATAAAGAAACAAATCAGTCAGATTCAATTCAATCTATTGTAGATGAAGTTATGATGAAACTTAATATTTATAAAGCAATTGACGCTAGACTAGAAATTAATGTTGAAGAACGTAATAGAATTAAAACTAGAACACTTGGAGAAATACTACTTACATTAACAAGTATATCTTTAAAAGACAATATAAATGTTTTTGAATCATTAGTTGATGCTCTTAAGTATCGAAATATTAGTTTCAAATAACTATTTCAAATAATAGAAGCCGCATATGATTGACGTATGCGGCTTCTCTTCGTTTGTGGGTTCGATGGTCTAGCTCCCAGGTTAATTCTTTGGTTCTTATTTGTGCCTTATTCGAGCTTTCAGTCGAAGTTGGGAGCAAGGGATCTTCGTCGGATAGAACAACGTAATACATTGAATGCGTACCTCAGGCTATTCCTGATGATTGCAGCGCTGGTATTTTTCGACTTTGGCGAGGTGGATCTCGACAAAAACTAGGGGATATATTAGGGGAAGTAGTTATATTAGATCGGTACCCACATGAAAAAGCAAAAAATAGTAAGACCGTATTACTTCAAAGATATGACTAATGAAGATGTTCTAAACATCTTAAATACAGAGAATATAGTCAATATCAAATACAATGAAGATCTTGTCAATAGAGTTTATTCAAGATACCCATTAATATCTAAAACTGAAGTAAGTATTATAGTCAAGGCAGTATTTCAGAGTTTTCGCGACTTGCTCGTCTTGGGTAAAGTTTTGAATTTCAATAAACTATTTTTTGACGCAAAATTACATTTTTTTGACTATCGTAAAAACGGACGTATATTACCATCCTTGAAAGTCAAGATATCAACCCCTCCAACTATAAAATAAATGACAAATACAGATATTGATCTAGATGATTACGAAGATGAAGATGAGTTAAATGAACCATTTGATCTTGACATTTTCAAGATCAAATGCGTAGACTACAGCTCGAATAAACTGTGTGAAATAGTAGTTTGTAATAGGTACCTTGGATTTTATACAGAAGCATCAATTGTTGCTATGGAAGAGTTAGGTAGACGTAGGATGAATGGCGATGTTTTTGATTTTGAATCAAAAATAGATTCTTCATTGAAAGATATGCCAAAATTGGACTTCTCTGGGATTCCAGATTTTAGACAAATAATGACACAAGCAATAGGCAGAAAGGTTAGTTTTTAATGGAATCAAATCTAACGCTTGAGATAGTTAAGCATATATTTTCTAGTCTCGGATTGATTAATGAATATGCTGTATCTAAATCAATTCTTGAGAAAGATTTTTTACTTCCTGAAAGAATGCAAATTGTATTTGATGAGAAGGAATATTCGAACAAAGTTCGTGGTGTTAAAATATTAATGCCAAGTAATAATTACTTAACAGTACTTGCTTCAAAAGGAAAATATGATTCAGGTATAACTGATCACATTATAATTGTTCAACTTAATGATTCACCAGCTTATGGGTGCTCATTGACGTTGTGTGATGGAGAAGAACCTTTAGCCAAAGTTTGTTATGCATTCGAAGAAATCTGGGTAGAATGTGATACTACTCAGAAAGCTAAGTTATTATTGGGAATGGAACAAGTCAAAGAGGTTGGTTTTGGCTGGAAGCAAGCAACGGATTATAAAGATAAA
>Ga0163144_10005058_pt1 | contig 29380 bp, 25 predicted proteins | sample OliLak19BULKMAT1_FD_123175 | JGI IMG/M metagenome (GOLD analysis project Ga0163144, IMG submission 123175) | Freshwater microbial mat bacterial communities from Lake Vanda, McMurdo Dry Valleys, Antarctica - Oligotrophic Lake LV.19.BULKMAT1 | ecosystem: Environmental > Aquatic > Freshwater >...
ATATCAAGTGCTAGCTTTGCTTCTTCTTTGCCAGATCTCTCGAACTCCAGAAGCTCTCTAATATCGCCTGATAGATTGCTCACTCCAAGCAAACCACTAGATGTGTTGAGCAGTATCTGCAGTTTTTCTTTGTCTAGATTTAGGCCTCTACGTAGCGCTTCTGTTGCGGTTGGATCGATGCTACCGCTCCGAGTCGACATCATTAGGCCCTCGAGCGGCGAGTACCCCATGGTCGAATCTAGGCTCTTTCCGTCGAAGACCGCAGTCACGCTGGCACCTCCGCCTAAATGGCAGACAATAAGACGTTTTGGTAGTTTGTTGGCACATTTCAAATTCTCAACAACTGAACTTACAGAGATGCCGTGATAACCAAACCGCCAGATGTCGAGTTCATGCGCGTAGCTTTGCGAGATTGCATAACTGTGGCTATGAAGCGGTTTGGTGGAATGAAAAGCACTATCCGATATTCCCCATATCGGGACATTTGGCAGCGTTACTTTTAGAAGTTCGGTCTCTTGAAGTATGGCGCTTATATGAAGAATAGCGTTTGGTTCGAGCTCTTTCAGGTGCCCTAAGGATATTTTGTTAAGCAAGCGATGAGTTTGAAAGAATGTTGACGGCGCCACAATTCGCATACCTATGCATCGAATATTGTCGTCTTCGTTTAGTAAGCCGTTCGACGTTAGGATACTAACGACCAATGTCGTTGCAAAAGCCAAGTGGCTAAGGTTAACACGCTCGGATTTATCGTCTTTCCCGGGAGTTGATAGGGTGTAAATAATATCGTCTTTTTCGTATTCGAAATGTAAGCTGGCGACAAGCGCGTCGTTTTCAAAAAGCGCATATTTTCGGCTGGCACTACCAGGGTTGGCGACCAGTACTAAGTCTTTAGCCACTGCCAGTCCTCAATTTCTTTCATATCAACACCATGTTCTTTAATGTAGCTAGTATTGTCGTCAAGGCACTGCTGATATTTAGCGATTGTATGTTTAGCTTCCTCGTAAGGTATTCGATCAACAGAAGCTAGCCGCTCCAGAGCTTCGATAGCCAAATGATAACGGTCGGTATTATTCCGAACATGCATATCAAAAGGCGTAGTTGTCGAACCATTCTCAATATAGCCGTTAACCTTAAATCTTTGCGGCGAAGTGTTTATGTAATCAAAAATTATGGCTTTGAGAGTTTCTGGATAGCCATGGAAATTACAAATAACCGGTTTGTCGGGAGTAAACAGCGCGTCAAATCCCTGCTTTGTTAAACAGGTTCCTCCCTGGCCTATCCCACAGTTTGTTAGGGTCATTATATTCACGAAGCGTAGTTTGGCTTGAGGGTAATCCGACTTAACAATACCAATTGCAGCCAAAGTCTCCTTGGCTAAATAGTCTCCGGCCGCAGCTAGAACAACATCTGGGTTGTCGTCGCTGGCAAACTCCCAGATTGACGCACCAGTTTTCAAGTTTTCCTTGGCTTGTTCGGGTGTCAACCAACGAGGCTCCTGAGTCTTCCCGGCGACAATTACATTTATTTGTCTGGTCGTTGAAAGGCAGTGTTCCAACACTGCGAGGGTAGTATTGCCGTCTGGTGGAAAATAAACATTTACGAAGTCGCCTTGGCGTTGCAGAATATCGTCTATAAACCCAGGATTCTGATGCGAGAATCCGTTATGCTCTTGGCGCCAACCAGAAGAAGTCAATATATAGTTGAGTGATGGAAAGGCCCCTCGCCACGGGATTTCAATGGCCTGACGTAGGAACTTAGCGTATTGGTCCATCATACTTACGATGACCTGGATAAAAGCTTCATATGACGCAAAGACAGCGTGGCGGCCCGTCAATACATAGCCTTGGACTAAACCTTGTAGGTTATGCTCACTTAACATTTCCATTACCCGCCCGTCCTGGCTGAGGTCTTTGTCCCAGCTTTCTATTGGCAGCATCCAAGCTCGCTTGGTGGTCTTGAAGACCTCGTCTAGTTTGTTTGAATATGTCTCATCTGGCGACATCATTCGAAAATTACGGCTGTCTTGGTTGAGCTTGAAAACCTCGTTCAGGTACAGCCCAGCTCTTCGCATACTACTCGAGCCAATTGTCCCCGGCGTGGGCGTAGGTTCGGCAAACTCTTCGGCGGTTGGCAATTTGAGCGGTTTGTATACCGGATCTCCACCAAGAGCATGCTTGCTTTGACCCATTCGTAACTCAGGGCTCGGCAGTATTGAATCAATATAACTGCCCGCGCCAGTTGTTTTGTCGAACAACTCGTTTATTTTATAAGACTTGAGCCATTGATTTAACAGCGCCAGTTGTTCGGGGTCGGTCTTGGCTTCGGTTAGGACTACCTGATGCGATATATAGTTACCCTCAACCTTTTGACCATTTAATTCTTTTACTCCGGTCCAGCCCTTCAGGGTCCGCATAATAATCATCGGTGTTCTAGGAAAGTCCACACTTGTCGAAGATTTGATTTGTTTGATTGTGTCATGAGCCCAATCCAGAGTCTCACGCATTTTTTGATTAATGTTATCGCCGGATACAATTCGCGGTTGATAGCCATAGCCCGTAAAAAGGGAAATTAATTCTTCGTCGGTCATGCGCCCAAAAATAGTCGGAGCAGATATTTTATAGCCGTTAAGGTGAAGAATCGGTAGCACTACGCCGTTGTGCCTAGGATTAACGAGTTTGTTAAGGTGCCAAGCCCCGGCAGTTGGGCCGGTTTCGGCCTCGCCGTCTCCGACCAGGCAGGCGACCATGAGATCGGGGTTATCCATCGCTGCTCCATACGAAGTCGAAAGCGAATAACCAAGCTCGCCGCCTTCTAGAATTACGCCAGGAGTACCTGGATTGCTATGGCTGGGGAAGCCGTAGGGCCAACTAAAATTTCGACAGATATAACCAAGGCCTTCGTATGAGTTTGTGGCTTTTGGATAATACTTTTCTAGCGTACCCTCTAAAAATAAGTTAGCTTGTAGGGCCGGGAAGGCGTGCCCGGGCCCGAGAACAAACATTATTTCTTGCTGTTTAGTTTTAGCTAGTTGGCTTAGGTGCGCGTATGCGAAGTTAACACCAGGGCCTGAACCCCAGTGCCCTAAGAGCCTTGGCTTAATGTCGTCAAACGTTAGGTCTCGTTCGACAAGGAAGTTATCTTGCAAAAAAATCTGTGCAGCCGTTAAGTAGTTAGCGGCACGTAAATACCTTCCCATTGCTTCATCATCTGTTTCCATGCTTATGCTTATTGTAGTCTTTTGCCCCTGGCAAAGTAAATCAGAATTAAACCATAGGCTTTTTAGGTTCTAATTTGCTACACTCTAAAGTAACTAAAAAGGTGTGAAAACTAATGAATCCAGACGAGCCGCAAAATCTAACTAGTGCTACTGATGTGTTTCATCCGACCCTACCAGCAGAAGAAAGCACAGTATCTGTGCCACCAGCTCAGGAGACAGCTGCACCTGTCGAACAACCAGCAGAGCCCTTGCCGATGAATATGGACTTTGTTGCACCACCACCCGAGACACCTGCACCTGTCGAACAACCAATCCAGATGCCTCCCTATGCACCAGCTCAGCCACCCATGTCGGAGCGCGTTATGCCTACATCACAAACAGAACCGACTGTGCCGGCCAGCCATCACAAAACCGACGTACTGGGCATCCTCAGTATCGTAAGCATCTTATTTGGTGTCCTGCCGGTTGGTTTAATACTCGGACTTGTTGGAGTGTCACATGCTAAAAAATCGCATTCCTCGCCAGTGTTGTCGCGAGTCGGCTGGATTATTAACTTGGTAGCGATGTTGGTCGCAGTACCAATTATTTTCCTATGGCTATCAAACAATCTTCAGAAAACACAGGCTATTGAAAGAGATACCGAGCGCGCACACGACATGGCAGCAATCGAAACTAAACTTGAGAGTTTCTTCGAAACTAACTTCGGGTATCCTAACAATCTAGATGACATAAAGGTAGCCGACAAACAAAATCTCAAAGGGCCGAACGGGACGTCTATAAAAATAAATGACATTGTTGCCGACGAGGCATCAGCTAAAACTACTAGCAACCCTACGACAACACAGGAATATACCTACACGCCGTACGGAAAACCAACTTGCTTAACTACCTGCGATGGTTACGTTCTAAAGGGGTATCTAGAGAAGCCTAAAGCTGGCGCCACGAATCCACTCGTCAAATTAGGCATTGAAAACCTTTAAGGGCATTTAATTCGGGTGCAGGCTACCCGAACGGCCTCACTCCAGGTCGGGAAGGCGTGGATAGTTTCAACAATGTCGCGAGCTTTCAGGCCTTTATGTATAGCCAGAGTCAGCTCATGAATCATTTCGCCGGCCCTCGGCGAGACTATGCTGGCGCCGAGTAGTACGCCAGTTTTAGAAGCTAATACTTTAACGAAACCAGTTGATTCATTGCTAGTGTTGGCGCGGCCGATAATCGATATTTCGGCTGTTCCAACTTGTAGCTTAATGCCCTTGTCTCGCAACTCTTGTTCGCTAGGGCCAACCGAGGAAACTTCTGGGCTTATAAAAGTGCAGCGGGGAACGGCGTGATAATTAGCCGAGACTTTCTTTTTTTGATACATGTTGTGGACGGCGATTCGGCTCTGATAAGCCGCCATGTGCGTAAACATAAAAGGCCCAACGACGTCACCGGCTGCATAGATATGTTTGACGTTAGTTTGCATCTGTAGATTGACCTTTAGCCCTCGTCGGTCGAAATTAACACCGGCATTATCTAGGCCAAGATCAAGATTTGGTGCCTTCCCGGCGGCAAGCAAAACTTCTTCAACAACTATGCTATGACGGCGACCGCCCGTCTCTAGAGTCACGGTTTTATTGCCCTTACTACCACTAACATTCAAAACCTTGGAGTTAACATGAACGCCAATACCGCGCTGTTCGAATATGGCTCCGACCAGCTCGCCAACCTCGGAGTCTTCTCGGGCAAGTAAGCGCTTGTCAAAATCAGCAATATGCACTTTAGATTCGAACGACCAAAACAGTTGAGCAAACTCACAACCAATTGCACCGCCACCGATAATGAAAATAGATTTCGGCGGCGATTTTAAGGCAATTGCTTCGCGGTAAGTAATATAGCCAGTTTCTTTTAGTCCTTCAATTGGCGGCACAACATTTCGAGTCCCGGTCGCTATCAGAAAGTTCCGAGCTGTGTAGCGCTTGCCACTAAGCGAAATCTGCCAAGGGCTCAAAAAGTGAGCGTGTCCACGAAGCACAGTGATGCCATCGCTTTTGTAAGCCTCGCGACCATCCTCAACACCGGTCCGAAAAACGGCCTTCTCTCGCCAAGCATTGACGGCCGAGTAACTAAAACTGACATCAGTAGTCTTAATTCCAAACTGTCCAGCATGCTTAGCCGATTGATATGTCTCGGCGGCTTGTAGTAAAGCCTTGGTTGGCACGCAGCCGTAGTTTGGGCATTCACCGCCAATTGTATCGGCTTCGATAATCGCGACCTTCTTTTGTTGGCCGGCAGCAATATGCGCTGTCACGCCGCCACCAGCACCGCTGCCGATGATGATTAAATCAAAATCGAAGTGTGTTGGTCTTTTGGACTTTAGTTTATACATTTCCCACCATTCTATCTCTTACCAAACTATCCGATGATGCATATAAGCATAGGCCGCATCGGGGTTATATGCGTATAAATGTTTAGCAGCGACTCTACGGATATCGTTGCTAAGGACTTCACTCTTTTTCTCGATCCAAACTTCAACATCAGTCGAAACTTTCTCTGCTACTACTTCGGCCGTTCCGACTGGTTCGCGCATCGCCAGGCAAGCCGCAAAAATACTAGCGTAAAGTTTTTTAGCATCGAACGGTTCAGTATGACCGGCCCTCTTCACGATGTGTTTCATCAGCCGAAGTTTACCGTGCCATTGGCAATTAGAATTAAGATCCAGCCTAAAGCAACTAGCAGCAGCCCCATAAACAGTCGCATCGTGCCCTTGCTATCTTCCTTCCACTTAGCAACAGCGCTGAGTTTGGCGCCACCGGCCACCATGAACAGAATAACGATCAATGGCAACACGAATATGAAGTTATAGAGCACCATCATCATTAGCGCCGTGAAGTCAAAGTTGATTCGCAGGATTGTAATGATTGCTAAATATGGAGCGCCAGTGCAGGGCAGTTCTACGGCGGCTACAAAAGCACCCAAGAACATTACTCCCATGATTGAGGTCTTAGACGTGGAGTATTCATGAATCTTGTTAGCAAAGTGGGTTGGAATTTTTAGGCTCATTCCTTTGCCGTACCAGAAGTAATCTTTGATCTCCAAGATTCCGCCAAAGACAACTAGCGACCCTACCGCCAGCGACAAATACTCGGCTATGACAATAGGGATAGAAGTGAAGAAATAGACAAGTCCCAGTCCGGCAATTAGGTAGGTCGCGAAAATCGCAAAAATGTATGCCAGCCCAGTCAGCACTAGTCGCTTGGTACTCTTGCCGCTGCCGAGCAGTACTGAAACCATCAATATCAAGACCCCGATGGCGCAAGGGTTGATCGAGTCAATCGCCGCCGTACCTATAACTAAACCGAGCGTTGGCAGATCCATTATTGGCTTTCTCCTGTCTGCTGGAGGCTATATTCCTCAATGTCGCAATCTTTAAGTGCCCAACCCGACACACCAAATTCTGCACAACGAGTTTTGTCGCGGATGCCATATTGCTCACAAAGCCTTTCGGTCTTAGGTTTTGTAGGAGCAAATTCCATAATAATGCAGTCCGCGGGAGGCACGACGCTCTCGTCTCGGATAACGTAACTACTCGGTGTTTTTAGCTTAGTTTGGGCATAAGTCTTATCACTTTCATTAAACTTATAAACAAAAACCTGCGGTTCTGCCTCCTGGCCGGCACAAGTTTCGCCCTTCGAACCGACGAAAGATTTTTTCCCTAACGCGTCGGTAGTTATTAGTCCATCAATCGCTGCGTGCCCAGAGGAGTCCGGTTCGTCGCCATCAACCTCATCTTCGATTATTCCGTCAGCCAGCGGGAAGCTAATCATCTCGCTCGATATCGAACCGCCAACCACATTCATAAAGTGCCCCAAAGTCGCATCGGTGGCTTTTTTGACCACCACGCCTTCTAGATGAATGCGTTGATCGTTGTGTTCATGTAATGTTGGGTTGCCGATTTTGTTCGATAAAAAACCCGACGGGTTCCGAAGTTCTAGTTGTACACCACAAGCCCAAGCTTCAAAATCGGCGTGCCAATGCACCGGGCCACCAGATTCAGACTTAGTATTGAGATAAATGGTGCTACCAAACAGCGTCACAGTAGACACAACAATTGTGAATGCAATCAACAAGAATAATGGTAGACGCAACTTAGGGCTTTTATTTTTGGCTAGTCCTGCGATAAAGACAAGTAATAGCAGTGCTACTGACGAAACTAAAACAACACGAATACCGAGCGTCCTAATGTCCGCCTCAAGTGTTCCTGCACTAGCAAATAGTGGAAATATACCCATCTCTATAAAGACCTTAACCTCTCTATAGTGGTACTATACCATAAGCATAAGCGAATATTAACGGATAATAGAAAGGCAAAAAGCGGTGGGTGAGTGGTTCCAGACCTCAATCGAAAAAGTTCAGGCCAAACTTGGCGTTTCGCCAGTCGTCGGTTTAACTGCCGCCGAGGCCTCTGAACGGCTCAAAAAATACGGCGCCAACCACCTGCAGGCTCAGAAGAAGATCAATCCCTTCGCCTTATTTATCTCGCAGTTCAAAGATGTTCTAGTTATAGTCCTAATAATCTCTGCCGCTGTGTCCTTGGGGCTAAGCTTCGTTGAAGACGGTGGTAGCATCCGCGAATCGCTACTAATCTTTGCAATTGTTCTGGCCATTGCTGTCATTGGTTTCTTTAACGAATACAAAGCCGAAAAGACCGTCGAGGCTCTCAGTAAGTTAGTTGGTCAAAACGCCGAAGTTCGGCGCGGCGGCCAAAACATTAGTATTAGTGCCGACCTGCTGGTCCCGGGCGACGTCGTTATTCTTTCTGAAGGTCAAAAAGTCCCCGCCGACCTGAGACTTTTTAAAGTTAAGAATCTGCTAATAAACGAAGCCAGCCTAACCGGCGAGTCGCTGTCAGTCGAAAAAAATACCCTGGCGATTCCTGGTTCTGTCCCTTTGGGTGATCAGAAAAATATGGCCTTTGCTGGGACTTTCGTCTCGGCCGGAATAGGCGAGGGCATTGTTGTCGCCACCGCCGACCAGACCGAGCTCGGCAAAATAGCAACGCTAGTTAACAACATCGAAGTCGACGAAACCCCAATGCAACGCAAACTCGATGATCTAGGCAAGAAACTCGGTTTATTCATCATGCTAATCTGTGCCGCTGTCTTCGTAGTTGTCTTTTTCTTTGTCAGCGAAGCCGTCGACAAATCACTTCTCCAGCGCCTAATCTTTGCCTTCACGGCGGCGGTTGCTCTCGCGGTGGCGGCCATCCCCGAAGGTCTAGCGTTTGTGGTGCGCATTAGCTTAGCCCTCGGTGCGCGGCGAATGGCTACTAAACACGCTCTGGTGCGCAAACTCTCGGCGGTCGAGGCACTCGGCAGTACCGACATAATTTGCGCCGACAAAACCGGTACTTTAACTCGTGGCGAAATGACAGTCCGCGAAATCTACGCCGGAGGCAGCCATTTCGATGTTTCCGGGACCGGCTATCAACTCGACGGATTAATTTCTGGCAAGCCCAACAAGGCACTTGAGCTGACTCTACGTATCGGCGTGCTCTGCAACAGCGCTCACATTCACAGTGGCACGGTCCTCGGCGACGGTACCGAAGGTGCGTTGCTAGTCTCAGCCTCCAAAAACAAGCAGGCCTATGAAACTGTTCGTAAAGATTTTCCGCGGGTCGACGAAGTCCCTTTCACTAGCGAACGCAAAGTCATGACTACTGTTCATAAGTCTAGCGATGGCTATTTCGTGGCGCACAAAGGCGCCGTCGAGATAACACTTCAACTATGCAAGTCCTACGTCGCAGCCAATGGCCAAGTAAAAAAAATGACCGATGAAGTTAGAGCCGAGATGACTAAGCTCAACACTGATCTGTCACAAAAAGCGATGCGCGTTTTAGCCTTTGCCTATAAACAAGTAGACGCCAAACCAACTTCTGACAAAGACATCGAATGCGACCTAATTTATGTCGGCCTTCAAGCTATGATGGACCCACCGCGCGAAGAGGTGATTGAGGTTATTCACCGCGTTCAGGCCGAGAGCGGCATTCGGGTCATCATGATCACCGGCGACTATATCGAAACCGCTAAAGCCGTTGCCCGCGAGATTGGCATTACTGGTGGCGCTCTGACTGGCGCCGAGCTCGACGAGATGTCTCAGCTAGAATTCGAGAAGCGCGTCGAAGATATTTCGGTCTATGCCCGGGTCAACCCTGAGCACAAAATCCGCATCGTTCAGGCTCTCAAAAAACATGGCCACCAAGTCGCCATGACCGGCGACGGCGTCAACGATGCGCCAGCTATCAAGGCCGCCGATATCGGTATTGCCATGGGCATTACCGGCACCGACGCTGCCAAAGAAGCCGCCGACCTAATCTTGCTCGACGATCGCTTTATAACAATCATCAGCGCCATAGAAGAAGGCCGAGGTATCTTCGACAATGTTCGCAAGTTTGTGAACTTCCTAATCTCTTGCAATATCGCCGAGGTCCTGGCGGTGCTATTTGGAATCATCTTCTTCCAGAACCTGATCTTAACAGCTGCCCAGCTACTGTTTATTAACATCGTCACCGACGGCCTCCCAGCCGTGGCGTTAGGCAGCGACCCTTCGGAGCGCAATGTTCTTCGGGCCAAGCCGCAGCGCTTCCAGGAGGCAATTCTAACCCGCCGGGTCTGGATAGAAATCTTTGTGTTCGGCGCCCTCATGACAGTCGCCCTACTGGTGCAATTTTGGTATAACCACACCCACGAAGGCGCACTAGCGGCCGTCTCGGCTGCCTTCACAGCCATGGTAGTCTACGAGCTTATTCGGCTGATCGACATTCGTACCGATTACAATATCCGTTGGTTCTCGAACCCGTGGCTAAGTGTCGCGATTGCCTCGTCGTTCGTCTTACAGTTTGCGGTGTTATACGTGCCTTTCTTGGCGTCGTACTTCGCTGTCGGCCCACTCAGCAGTCACGACTGGGTATTTATGGTAGTTGGTTCAATCTCGCTGTTTGTCATCATGAAGGTGCTCAACCCGTTTTTCGACCGCTTCGGCTCTGAAGCAACAGGAAAGGCACTAAAAGAATCTTGACAAATAAGCTAAAGCGGTGTATAGTGTAGATACTGTCTTGAAATAAAGACAAAAACAAAATACAAAACTAAAAAGGTAAAAATGCTTGGACTAAACAAAAAATCAAACAAGTCGAAAAAACTAAGTACCAAAAGTGCTAAATCGACTAAACAGTCTAGTAGAGCCAGCGAAGCCAAAGCATTGCTAAAAGCAATGAAAGCTCGCAAAAAAGCTCGTCCAGACGACTGCGTCTTTTGCTAAGTAACTAAAGCAGCCTCTTAAGTAGGCTCCGTCGGTTTCCAAAGGCCGGCGGGTCTATTAAGCGGACCAAAAAATCGAAAGGAAATATCAAAATGGAAGCACTACTAAAAGACATCGGCTACGAGAACATTAGCTACGAACTTCACGAAACCAACGATGCCGGAGTTCTTGCTGTCGACTCGCTAATCGGCAAGATCGTCGACTAATCCTTGAGTCAGTCCTACATCGGCATAGGAATTAGCTCGACGATCTCGACGCCAAACGCGCCAGTTTTATCACTCAATTACTGAATTTATAGCGCTTTTTTGAACAGTTGGATAACTCGGCCTTCGTAAGGAGCGAGAGTTATATGGTTGCCGCTGGTGGTCTGGCTATTAGCATGCGTACTGCACACGAGCGGTCCGCCTTCAACCTCAAAAGTCTGTTGCTTGTCCGAAAAGTTGAGCACTACTTGCAGTATTTCGTCGTCGCAAATACGTTTGAAGGCGAAAATGTCGGCATTGTCGCAGTCCTGCGATTCATATCTACCAGTCAAAAGTGCCGGTGAATGCTTGCGGAAATGTATTAGCTTTCGGTACATGTCAAGGAAAGAGTTCGGGTCACTGCTCTCAGACTCAACGTTTTGGCTTTGGTGATTTTCGCCAACCGGCAACCACGGCGCGCCTTCCGTAAACCCAGCTTCTTTGGTGCCGTCCCACTGCATAGGAGTCCGTTCTGGGTCGCGCCCAAAACCAAACCCCGGGACGCGTTTACCCCAAGCGTCAAGTGTTTCGGTGTCAGGGATAGGTTCGTCCTGCATGCCAATTTCGTCGCCATAATAAATTACTGGCATGCCGCGCAGACTTAGCTGCATTAGTCCCAAAAGTTTAGCTTGTTCAACCCCAACTCGGCTAACAAGCCGCGAGCGGTCGTGGTTGCCAAGCACATAGTTCGGCCAATCCTCGACACCGAGCGCTGCGTCATAACTGTCAATAAAATCACGATGACTTTCGGCGCTCCATGGTCGGCCGATCAGACCGAAGTTAAAAGGCGAGTGCACATTATATTCAGGGCAGGCGTTATAAAGCTTGAGTAGTTCCGGAATGTCGACATAGGACTCGCTAACAAGATAAGCGTCCCTATACTCGCCAACCACTCCGCAGAAGCTAGCCAGCATGTCAGTCAGCGCGTCTTGCCCATTACTGTAGTTATGAAGAAGCGCGTTATAGGGGTCGTCCTGGCCTGGCCTAAAGGAAGGGTTTGGCGGGTCGTCGCGAAGCTCGGCGTCTTTAATCAGGTAATAGATAGAATCAATGCGGAAGCCATCAACACCGCGCTTCAGCCAAAAGCGCAGTACGCTTAACATTCGCTCTTTAACCTCGGGGTTTCGCCAATTCAGGTCTGCTTGCTCAGGTAAAAACGAGCTCAAGTGATATTCGCCCGTCGCCTCATTAAGTTGCCAGGCCGAACCACCAAAAACACTTAGCCAATTATTAGGTGGCGAACCGTCGGGTTTGGACGGACGCCAAATATACCAGTCGCGCTTGGGGTTCAGTTTATCCTTCGCAGATTCCTTAAACCACTCATGCTCTGTGGATGTATGGTTGGGGACAAAATCGAGCATGACTTTGATGTCACGTTTATGAGCTTCGACGATTAGGCAGTCAAAAGTTTTAAGGTCGCCAAAACTTGGGTCGATAGATTCATGGTCTGTAATATCGTATCCAAAATCTACCATCGGCGAGCAAAAAATCGGCGACAGCCAAATCGCCTCGACACCAAGTGAATCTTTCGTGCCATCGTTGAGGTAATCTAGCCGGTTAATGATTCCCCGTAAGTCGCCAATGCCGTCGCCATCGCTGTCCTGGAAGCTGCGGGGGTAAATATGGTAGAGCACCGCATCTTGGACCCATGGTTTCTTAGCACTCTTGTTATCTAAATCCATTTGGCACCGAACATCGTTTTCATCCTAACATCATAACAAAACCGTAATGCCTCCGCGTCACTAGGCGGAGGATAATACTTAGCGCGTCAAGTATTTTTTGTTCTTGAAGCCAGCCCACTCCGCCGTAGTGGCTACGAAGGCCGGAAGAACCAGGTTGCTACTTTTCCCTTGTCGTCCTACAGATTTGCGGTTAGAAAATCTTTGAGAGCTACGAGATCCTTCTTTTCTGGGTCATAGAACATGGTTTTAATACCGGTCGACTCGGCACTCTTCACGGCTCCTGGACTATGCTCGAAGAAAACTACATCTTCTGGCTTGAGGCCGTAATGTTCTAGCATCGTGCGGAAATATTGCGGGTCGGTCTTTTCTGGATTGTGTTTTAGGGTGAATACCTCATAGGGCGACCCATCTAATTTAAACTGCTTAAACTGTTCATCATTTGCGCCAGTTAAAACTATCTTCCTATTGGGAAAAGTTTCCAGCATCTCGTACATTTCTTTGAATATCTCGCCAGTATCAAAAACTAGCCCATCAATTGCGTCTACGAGTATTGTTTTCATATATACATAATATCAAAGTAAGTAGAAAACAGATACGAAACATGGTATATTTCAATCTGTTAATTACGGCGGCGTAGCTCAGTTGGTTAGAGCGCAGGACTCATAAGCCTGAGGTCACAAGTTCAATTCTTGTCGCCGCTACCAAATTATCAATGAATATTGCAGCGGGTAAATATATTGTGGCGGTTAGCGGCGGGGTTGACTCTGTCGTGCTACTTGATATGTTGGTTGGCCAGTCCAAAGAAACGGTTTTACCAAAACTTGACTTAGTGATTGCGCATTTTGACCATGGTATGCGCCCAGATTCGGCCGAAGATGCTAAATTCGTGGCCGGATTAGCTGAAAGCTACGGCCTGCCATTTGAGTTTGAACGAGTTGAGCTAGGGGCTGATGCTAGCGAGGACGATGCTCGGGCGGCGCGATATGACTTTTTGAAGCGAGTCCAGCAAAGTCATAGGGCGGTGGCTATCATCACGGCGCATCATGAGGACGACGTTCTTGAAACGGCAGTTATAAACATGCTCCGTGGGACGGGCCACCGCGGGCTTCATTCGCTCAAGAGTCGATCAGAAATCTTGCGCCCGCTACTACACCTCAAAAAAGCCGACATTTTGGAATGCGCCAAGGCGCACAACTTGAGTTGGCGCGAAGACAGCACCAACCAAGACATAAAGTTCTTGCGTAACAAAATTCGACTCGATGTCATCCCCAAAGGCGGTGCCGAGTGGCGGACAAAAATGCTCTGGCACATCGACAAAGCCAGCTCACTCGGCCAAAAACTTGATAGCGAAATCGACACGCTACTCGGCCACGCCATGCGCAGTGGCCAGGCGAGATTATCGCGTAGTTGGTTCGTAAAGTTGCCGCACGCCTTGGCCAGCGAGGTGATCGTGGCGCTGCTTCGCCGGCTAAAAGTTGCCGACATCGATAAGCACTTGGTCGAACGGCTAACTCTGCAAATAAAAACCGCCAAGCCTGGCAAAAAGCTCGATATTGATAAATTGCACTACGTTTTAATGACCAAACGCTCGGCTCGAATCACGAACCGTACGACACATAAGACTGTCCGGGTGTAACGTGTATAATAGCTAGACATGGACAAAGGAGTAATGAACGACGGCGGCAAACGCAAACGGCAAATGAAGAATGCCGGGTTCTTTTCTATCCTGATTTTGATTGGCCTAATTGTCTATTCGGTTTATGCTAGCCCAAAGACCTTAACCAGCGTCGCCCTTAGCGATGTCGTGGCTCAGGCCAACGCTGGTAAAATATCAAAACTCGAAATCACCGGCAATACAGTTGAAGTCACCAAAAAAGGCGATAAAGAAGCCACCCAGAAAGCCTTTAAAGAAGCCGGCTCTAGTATTTATGAGCAGGGGCTTAATAAAGACGCGCCCGTAACGGTTGACCCGAAAGCCGAATCCGGCAGTGGCGACATTTGGGCCATGGTACTGCAAACCCTGATACCAGTTCTTATCTTTGGCTTCTTCCTGATGATGATTTTCCGCGCCAGCCAAGGGCAGGGCAACCAAGCCCTAAGTTTTGGCAAAAGCAAAGCTCGACTTTACGGCAACGAAAAAACCAAAGTCACTTTTGCAGAAGTGGCCGGCAACAATGAGGCCAAAGAGGATCTTAGCGAAGTCGTTGAATTTCTAAAGTTCCCCAAGAAGTTCGAAGCTACCGGCGCGCGGATCCCTAAAGGCGTTTTGCTTGTTGGCGCACCAGGAACAGGAAAAACTTTGTTAGCCCGAGCCGTAGCCGGCGAAGCGGACGTTCCATTCTTTAGTATTTCTGGATCAGAATTCGTTGAAATGTTTGTTGGTGTTGGTGCATCTCGCGTCCGCGACCTTTTTGCCAAGGCTAAAAAGAATGCGCCTTGCATAATCTTTGTTGACGAAATTGACGCCGTCGGACGGCGACGTGGCAGTGGCATGGGCGGAGGCCACGACGAACGCGAGCAAACCCTCAACCAAATCCTAGTTGAAATGGACGGCTTTGAGCAGGGCGAAAACGTTATTGTTTTGGCCGCTACCAACCGCGCCGACGTCCTTGACCCAGCACTTCTGCGCCCAGGTCGTTTTGACCGTCGGGTGATAATTGACCTTCCTGACCGCAAGGACCGCAAAGCAATTCTAGATATTCATTTTGCTAAAAAGCCGACTAATAAAGATGTCAACATTGAGGATTTGGCAGCTAAAACTGCTGGTTCGTCTGGCGCTGACCTTGCCAACATGGCCAACGAAGCAGCCATTATTGCTGCTCGCCATAACCGCAAAGAAATCATCAACAGCGATGTTACCGAAGCTCTCGAAAAAGTCGCCATTGGTCCGGAACGCAAGACAAAAGTTATGAGCGAAAAAGACAAAGAGATGACGGCCTACCACGAAGGCGGCCACGCCATAGTTGGCCACGTACTGCCAGACAGCGACATGGTGCACAAAGTTACTATTATTCCGCGCGGTGGCACTGGCGGCGTAACTTGGTTTATTCCACCAGAAGACAAGTCTTATCATTCGATTCTGGAATTCAAGGACGTCTTGGCGCGGATGCTCGGCGGGCGAATTGCCGAAGAGGTGATTTATGGCTCGGAGCGCGTTACGACAGGTGCCGGAAATGATCTTCAAAAAGCGGCTGAACTGGCCCGCGACATGGTCACCGCACAGGGTATGGGTGGCAAGAGGCTACGTAACCAAGTGTTTCACACTGACGACGGCTTGGTCTTCGACAAAATGATGCACGAACGCCAATACTCCGACGAAACCGCCAAGCTAATCGACGACGAAATCGAAAGCTTAATAACCGAAGCCGCCGATAGAGCCAGGGCGGTTATTAAAGCCAATCTTAAACACCTCGAAGCCTTGAAAGATGCCTTGCTCAAGAAAGAAACCGTCGAAGCCGAGGAAGTCCTAGAAATCCTAAAAGGCTCCAAGCTCCCCAAAGAAGCCTCCCTCTACTAGAAGCGCACACCAGACCAACAGATTTCAGGCAACCTGAAAGCTAGCTGGTCTAATGTAGCTTGATTGGATATTCAAAAAGTAAAGTTCTATTTGCTTATGATTGCAGATATAATGTCGGTAAATGGGTAAATTCTTGAATCGAACAAACAGTCGCCTCACTCTTAGTAGCGCGGCATTCCTGCTAGCCGGTTCGGCGTTTGTTGGGACGCTTCTTGGTATTGTGCGGACTTCACTCATTAACTCGAACTTCAATGGCTTCTCGGCCAGTGCCTATTTTGCAGCCTTCAAAATCCCGGATCTTATATTCTTTACGTTAGCAACTGGAGCACTAGGCGTAGCTTTTATGCCGGTTTTAACCGATAAGTTAGTTAAAGGCGGTCGCAAATCTGCATGGGAGCTAACATCTAATATCTTGAATTTGCTGGCTATGGTGACGCTAGCGTTTTCAATAATATCCATCATTTTTGCACGTCCGCTGCTCGAGCACATCGTGGCGCCTGGCTTTACACCCGAACAACTCGACCTAGCTGTTTCTGTCATGAGGATTGTTTCGATCAACCCGTTCTTGTTTGCCATATCGACAGTGCTGACAAGCGCCCAACAGAGCGTCGGCCGATTCTTCTTCTTCGCGATTGCTCCTTTGTTTTATAACACCATGATCATTATGGGCATTGTTTTTTTTGGCAACACTCTAGGAATCGTGTCGGCGGCGGTTGGTGTGGCGATCGGCGCCATGCTGCAGTTGATCGTCGTGGGCTTCGGAATGATTGGGATGAACTTTCGTTATAGGTGGGGGGTTAACTTTAAAGATGCTGGCTTTAGACAGGTAATGACTACCCTGCCAGCTCGGTCCGTCGACCAGGGGATTGACTACATTAACAGTATTGTCGAAACCCGCTTTGCGTCAGGTATTAGCCGAATCGCCGTGGCTAACTACGAGAACGCCCTCCAGCTACACAACGCACCGATCATGCTAATCGGGATTGCGATTTCGACGGCGGCCTTCCCGCGGTTTACGGAACGAATATCGCAGGGCCGACCGGACTTATTCCGGAAAGAATTCTTACAGGTGCTAAGGGCTATGATTTGGATTGCCCTGCCAGTGGTTATTATTTCGTACTTTGCCCGCGAGTACTTCGCCCGTTTGATCTTCAAGAGCGAAAACTTAGAGATCGCGCTGATTTTTGGGTCGCTAGCTATCAGTATTTTCTTTAGGACGCTGTACACGATTATTTCACGCTTTTATTATGCTCAAAAAGACACCAAGACGCCGCTGTTTGTGTCGATCTTTAGCATAGGACTCAACGTTTATCTAGCCTATGTATTATCTAGACCGGGAGCTTACGGGATTATTGGCCTAGCGATTGCCCAGTCGATTGTAGCGGTAGTTGAGGTTGCCATTCTGCTGACTATCATGATGATAAGAGATCATAAACTCTTCAACTCTCGGTTTATATCAGCGATTGGACAGATCCTCTCGGCGTCCGGCTTTACAGTTCTGGTCAGCTACTTAGCCGTCAATATTATGCCGCTTCGTACCGGTGACGTCGGTATCGCTATTTTTGCCAAGCTTGCTATTATTGCGATTATTAGCCTTGTCGCACACTTAATAATATCTAGTATCTTTAAGCTCGAAGAATCTGCCCCAGTTGTTCAGAGAATCCGCAAAATTATATTGCGACCAGTCAAAATTTAGCCCCTGCTGTAAAGCAAGAAAATACTTTCTATTACTTTTGTATTATTGCATAATTAGAGCACGCCATGAAAAGAAAAGAAATATCCAGAGAAGTTTTCGAGGAACTATATTTCAAACAAGGCCTTCCTATTAAAGTGGTAGCCAGTAGACTGGGTATATCCGAACCAACAACCAGAAAAAGATTTAGAAGCCACAACTTAATGCCTCGCCCGAGAGGTACGTGGGCCGTAAAGTATACTAAGACACGTTTCAATGGAGAAGAGATAGAAAAGGCATATATGCTTGGGTTTAGGGCTGGGGACCTGAATGTCTATGCGCCAGCGGGGAAATCCAACATTATAGTTGCTCGGACAAATACTACGTCCAAAGATCAGATTCAGGTAATGCAGACGCTTTTTAGCAAATACGGTGGCGTTAAAGTAAGCGGGAAAGGCGACGTCAAATGCGTTAATTGCTTTTTGGACACCAGCTTCTCCTTCTTGCTATTAAAGCCATACTATCCCGAACTTTGGGTAATCGGAAACGCTCAAAATTGTTTAGCCTTTATGGCTGGGTATATTGACGCAGAGGGAAATTTCATAATAAATCAGGGCAGGGCTCGGTTCAAGCTTGATTGTTACGATGCAGATATATTGCATTGGATGCACGAGTGGTTATTAGCCAAAGGTGTGAGATCGACTCTTAGATTAATAGCCAAAAAAGGCGATGCCAATTATGATGGAGGCCATTGGAATGGTAATCTGTGGAGAATAAACGTTAACGAGGCCCACTCCTTGCTAACTTTTTGCCAGTGGCTAAAGCCACACATGATTCATCGAAATAGAATTGCCCAGGTAGATAAATGTCTTGAGAACGTAATAAAAAGAAAGAAAAATGGAACTGTCTAAACAAAATCTAATCCGTAACTTCTGTATTATTAGTCACGTGGATCACGGTAAATCCACGCTGGCAGATCGGCTATTAGAATTAACTGGCACTATTCAAAAACGCGATATGCGTGACCAGTTTTTGGACCGCATGGATCTTGAGCGAGAGAGAGGGATCACCATCAAACTAGCGCCTGTAAGGATGAAATATCGGTCCAGAATTAGCAATGAGCGATTGGCGAATAGCAAAAAATTAGCCATTAACGATGAGCAATTGAGCGCTAATGGCCAATCGCAAATTGCGGAGTATCAACTCAATTTGATAGACACGCCTGGCCATGTCGACTTTAGCTATGAAGTTTCGCGGAGTCTAGAAGCCTGTGAAGGCGCGCTGCTTGTCGTTGACGCCTCACAGGGTATTCAAGCTCAGACACTAGCCAATGTTTATTTAGCTCTCGGCGCAGACCTAACAATCATCCCAGTTCTAAACAAGATTGATCTGCCAGCCGCTGAAGTCGAGAGGGTAACAAACGAAATTGTGTCGCTACTTGGATGTAAACCCGAGGAGGTCCTGGCGATTTCTGCAAAGACCGGAATTGGGGTTCTAGAAGTCCTAGACACCGTAATCGAAAAAGTGCCGATGCCATCTGGTGACGAGAGTTCGAACCCCAGAGCGTTGGTGTTCGATAGTTTTTATGACGAGTACCGCGGGGTTATTTTGTATGTTCGTTGTATGGACGGCAATATCAAAAAAAATGCACGTATCAATATGGCCGCTACTGACGCTAGTGGCATCGCCCTCGAAGTCGGTTACCTCTCACCTGCGATGACTCCGGCGCCAGACCTCAAGGCTGGGGAGATAGGTTATATCGTTACGAACTTTAAAAGCACGTCCGAGGCAAGAGTCGGCGACACAGTTTTGCTGGAAGACCAACCGGCTGAGGCGTTGCCGGGCTATAAAGAGGTTCGTCCATTTGTTTATGCCGGGTTTTTCCCAAGTAGTAACGAGTTTTATCCAGCCCTAAAAGACGCCGTCGACAAACTAAAGCTAAGTGACTCAGCTCTAGTTTATGAACCCGAAAACTCGCCAGTTCTAGGGCACGGTTTTCGAGTTGGTTTCTTGGGGCTCCTGCACCTCGACATCGTTCGTGAGCGGATTATCCGGGAGTTCGATATCGACTTGATTGTGACCAACCCGTCGACCGACTATAAAGTCGAACTAACTAGCGGCGGCGAAGAGCTAGACATTAAGTCGGCTAGCAGCATGCCGGACAACACACTAATCAGCGCAATCAAAGAGCCGTGGATTAAAGGCGAGATAGTCTGCCCCAAGAAATATGTTGGCGCAGTTATTCAACTAATCTCCGAAGCCCGTGGGCTACAAAAAAACTTGTCTTTTGTTGATGAGCATTTGAGCATCGTATCGTTCGAGGCGCCACTAGCAAACCTGCTTACAGATTTTTATGACAACCTCAAAAGCCAGACATCGGGTTACGGTAGCTTCAACTACGAACTCGACAACTATCGAGTTGAAGACTTAGTTCGACTAGATTTCTATATCGCCGGAGACATTGTCGAGGCGCTAAGTATTATGTGTCATCGCAGTGAAGCCGAGGCACTTGGTCGCACGACTACCGAAAAACTTAAAGACATTATCCCACGCCAAAACTTTAAGGTTGCCGTTCAGGCGGCAATCGGTGGCAAGTTTATCGCCCGCGAAGACATTAGCGCTTTTCGTAAAGACGTGACGACCGGGCTTTATGGCGGTGACGTCTCTCGAAAGAAAAAGGTTCTAGCCAAACAAAAGAAAGGCAAAGAGCGTATGAAGCGTTTTGGCAAAGTCGATTTGCCAGCCGAGGCATTTACCGTACTATTAAAGAGAGACTAATTATGAGCTATAAAGATAAACGCAAACACCTGCCTTTTACAGAAGCCGAAGCCAAGGCTCTAAAAGCTTTTGAGATTAGGCGCGACATAGTTAGCCAAAGATTTCCACTCTGGACGGCGCTGGCCGCAACCTTTGGTGTTGTCGCGATATTCTACGGAACAGAAAAGCTAATAGACCGCGTGCCATTTTTTGTTAATAATCCCTGGACTTTGATAGTTTTTGGCGTGCTGGTGCTGGCCGCCACTAACACAACTTACAAAAAGCTCTAGACCAGCGATTTCAAGTCTTCATAAACTTCTGTAAAGTTTTTAAGTGGGTTCACGTCCTCATATTTCTTTATAATTTTGCCTTTAGGATTGATCAAATAGGTGTCTCGGTTAATGCCTTCATATTCCCGGCCCATAAATTTTTTGAGCTTCCATGAGCCAAAAGCTTTAATAGTCTCTGTCGATGGGTCGCTTAGAAGAGTAAAGTTCAAATCATGTTTGGCTACAAATTTAGCGTGACTAGCGACAGAGTCTTTGCTAATACCAACTACCTCTGCGCCAAGCGACCTAAGCATGTCGCGACCATCACGAAAGGTGCAAGCTTCTTTGGTACATCCCGGAGTATTGTCTTTAGGGTAAAAATATACGACCAGCCACTTGCCAGTGTAATCCTCCAAGGAATATTCTTTATTATTTTGATCAGGAAGAGTAAAGTCTGGTGCTATCATAGGGTAACTCCAATTAACATATTTAGTATGTCAAAGAATCACCTAAAACACCTGGTTGAATTTCAGAAGTTACTCAAGGACTACAATCCTGGAACTAGGTTTATTGACGCGCTCCAAAACATGAAACTTGTACTCTTGACATCGCCAGCAGCTACCGGCAAAAACACAATTATTAACCAGCTGATGTTAACGGGTAATTATCACCATCTTGTATCTGACACTACGCGACAGCCACGTATAAATGATGGTATACCGGAGGTTAGCGGTAAGGAATATTGGTTCAAAAATGAGAGCGAGTTTCTCGAAGGCCTAAAACGCGGCGATTACATAACAGCTGCTATTATTCACGAGCAGCAAGTCTCGGCTATAAGTATCTCGGAGATTGAAAAGGCTAAACAGCAGCGCAAAGCTGCCCTGACGGAAGTCAATATCGACGGCGCCGCTCACATGAATGAGCATACTAACTCGACCCTTATAATTTTCTTGTTGCCGCCAAACTATGAAGAATGGATACGCCGACTGGAAAGCCGTGGGCATGTAGGTGAAGACGAGAAAATTAGGAGAGTCCGAAGTGCGCGTAACGAGATACAATATGCGCTAAACGCCGACTTCTTTACCTTTATGATAAATGAGGATGTGCAAGTTACGTCCGATAAGATCAATGAACTTTCTACAACAGGTAAGTCGTACGACGAACACGAATCAGCTAGAGCCCTTGCCCAGGATTTTTTGACGCGCCTAATTAAAGAGACAAGTTAGCACTCTTGAGTTTTGAGTGCCAAAATCGTATAATCTGGACATTATGACCGAGCGACAATATAAGATTCTTTCGGCAATCGTCGAGCAGTACGCCGAAGTTGCTAGCCCTGTTGGCTCGCAGCTTCTAGCGCGAGCTTTTAATGTTAGCAGCGCGACGATTCGGGCTGATATGGCCGAGCTTGAACAGCTAGGTTTTATCCATCAGCCACACACTAGTGCGGGGAGAGTGCCAACCGACCGAGGATATAGATGGTATGTCAATAATTTGCAGGCAGCCGAACCCTACTCTGCGATTGAACGTAATACGAGAACTTTTAATACTAGGGTTATTGGCGCAGGCGAACCAACACAGGCCATAAAGTCAGCAGTCGACAGCCTGGTTGATATGACTGGCAACCTTGGCATCGGCACGATCGGCAGTCAGCTTTATATGAGCGGTCTATCGAACTTATTTGCCCAACCAGAGTTCGTAGGCGGCGATATGCTCAAGGGCGTAACTTACCTACTTGATAACCTCGAGCCGTGGCTTAGAGAAACCGCACCTAATCAACCGCTAAACGTATATATCGGCCAGGAAAACCCAATCGGCAAGGCTAGTGGTTGTAGCTTGATTGTTAGCCGTTTTAGGAGCCCGTATTCCGACAAAAGCTACATCGGTGTCGTCGGCCCAACACGCCAAAGCTATCGAAACGTTATGGGGCTAGTGTCGCACGCTGGTCGGATGCTTGAGGAGCAACTATTTTAAAAGGTAGAATATAAAAGATGGTAGATAAATCAAAGAACAAAAAAGTCGATAAATCCGCTGAGTTAACGGCAGATTTACAGAGATTGCAGGCAGATTTTATTAACTACAAAGCTCGTGCAGAAAAAGAGCGCGGTGATGCAATTAAAATGGGCCGCGAGATGACGGTTTCGGAGCTTTTGCCGGTGTTTGATAATTTAGAGCGAGCTTTCGCGCACACGCCAGAAGAACTCAAGGACAATACTTGGGTTAAAGGCGTCAACGGCCTCGAGAAGCAATTACTTGACGTGTTAAGTATTCTTGGTTTGAGCAAGATTGAAACAGTCGGCAAACCATTTGACCCGAATACTATGGAGGCAGTTGGTGTCGACGAAGGCTCGTCTTCTAAGGGCGCTGGCCAAGAAGTCGTAGCCGAAGAGCTCCAGGCCGGTTATATGTTTGGCGACCGTGTCTTGCGACCAGCCATGGTAAAGGTCAAAAGATTATCGAACTAAATATAAAACCACAGTGCGACGACTGCGTGCGTAGAGGCGAACCCCAATTAGAGCTTGAGATTAAAGCGTTAGAAATGGCCATAAATGGAGTCGAAACATTTGACGGCTGCCGTCATCCTCACAGAGCTATGAGTGAGGTATATGGCCCAAACCCAAGTAAAGCCCAGACTTGGGTACTTAATTCGCTTGTTAAATTTCGAGGTAAAGATCCGTTAGTCTCTGGAGTACCACCAAGTACAGCAAAGCACGCAGAACAAAGCGCTCGTGACATGCTTGAGTATCTCACTAGATAGCACTTTTGAACAAAGCCTAAAGCACCCGCCAATAAAACTATTAGCACTCTTGACACGAGAGTGCCAATTCTATAGAATAAGAGGTAGAAATACACCTAAATAGATAGAAAACGTAACGAAAGGGTAAAAAAATGGGCAAAATAATCGGAATCGACTTAGGAACAACTAACAGTGCTATGGCCGTCATGCAAGGTGGTAGCGCGGATATTATCTCTAATGCTGAAGGCGACAGGACAACACCGAGTGTTGTGGCGATCAATAAAAGCGGCGAAAGATTAGTCGGCAAACTGGCTCGTCGCCAATCTCTTACGAACTCAAAAAACACAGTTTATGAAGTTAAGCGTCTAATTGGCCGTAAATGGGAAGACAAAGAAGTCCAAAAAGATATCAAACTAATGTCTTATGAAATGGTAAAAGCCGGTAACGGCGTCAAAGTTAAGATGGGCGACAAAGACTACAGCCCAGAAGAAGCTAGCGCCATGATCTTATCGAAAATGAAGGCCGACGCCGAAGCCTACCTTGGCGAACCTGTCACCGAAGCGGTTATTACCGTACCGGCCTATTTCGACGACTCCCAGCGCCAGGCAACCAAAGACGCTGGCAAAATTGCCGGTCTTGAGGTTAAACGCATCATTAACGAGCCAACTGCAGCCGCACTAGCTTATGGTCTCGACAAAAAGTCTAAAAAAGATGAGAAGATTGCCGTTTATGACCTCGGTGGAGGAACATTCGACGTTTCGATTTTAGAACTCGGCGACGGCGTTTTCGAAGTTAAAAGTACCAACGGCGACACCCACCTTGGTGGTGCCGACTTCGACCGCGTGATCGTGAATCACCTTATCGAGGAATTCAAAAAAGAGAACGGCATTGATGTGTCTGACGACAAAGCCGTTATGCAGCGTCTACGCGACGAAGGCGAAAAAGCCAAGATCGAGCTTTCGACCTCACAAGAAGTGAACATTAACTTGCCGTTTTTGACTGCTACTGCCGACGGCCCTATGCACTTCGAATATAAGATGACCCGCGCCAAGCTCGAAAGCTTAGTCGGCGACCTTGTTGATCGCACTGCTGAACCATGCAAAAAAGCTCTTAAAGATGCCGGGGTTGAGGCTAAAGATATTGATGCCGTAGTTTTGGTAGGTGGAATGACCCGCATGCCATCTGTGCAAGCAAAAGTTAAAGAAATTTTTGGCAAAGAGCCGATGAAGGGCGTTAATCCTGATGAAGTAGTCGCTCTTGGCGCAGCTATTCAAGGCGGCGTTTTAGCAGGAGACGTTAAAGATGTGCTGCTACTAGACGTCACTCCTCTAAGCCTTGGAATCGAAACTCTCGGTAGCGTGACTACGAAGCTAATCGAGCGCAACACTACTATCCCAACCAGCAAAAGCGAGACTTTTTCGACTGCTGCCGACAATCAGGCACAGGTGGAGATTCACGTTTTACAAGGCGAGCGCGACATGGCTGCCGACAACAAGTCACTCGGTCGGTTCATACTTGATGGTATCCCATCAGCACCTCGCGGCGTACCGCAAGTCGAGGTGACCTTTAATATCGATGCCAACGGTATTTTGAATGTTTCGGCTAAAGACAAAGGTTCTGGCAAAGAACAGAGCATTACTATTCAAGGCAGCTCTGGTTTAAGCAAAGAAGAAGTCGAAAAGATGGCTAAAGACGCCGAGGTTCACGCCGAGGACGACAAGAAAAAGCGTGCTGCAATCGAAAACAAGAACCTTCTTGAAAACGCGATCTACCAGGCTGAGAAGATGAAAACCGATAACAAAGACAAGATTTCTGAAGACGACGCTAAAACAATCGACGAAGCCGTTGAAGCTGCTAAAAAAGTCATAGCCGACGAAAAAGCCGACAAAGACGCTCTTGAAGCCGCCGCTAAAGAGCTGAGCGAAAAGATCATGCCAATCGGTGCCAAGATGTATGAAGCAGCTTCTAAAGACGAAAAGAAAGATGAAGCCAACGAAGATGACGATAAAAAGGGCAAAGAGTCTAAGAAAGATGAGCCAATCGAAGGCGAAGTCGTCGACGAGGACAAGAAAAAGGGATAGTCTATAAGTGATAGTTTGTAATTGCGGGGGTATGGAGAAATATGAACAGACAAAGAAAAGTCGAAGAAAAATCTAACTGGCTTTCAAAATGGTATCCGCGCATCTTAACAAGTGCGTCGTTAGTTGGCTTGGTCGCATCGTTTTGGCAGGCCGCCGAACGTGTTCATATGCTTAAAAACCCCGAAGTTGCGCTGAGCTGCAACATCAACCCGATAGTCGACTGTTCCGGAGTCCTAAATAATAAGCTAGCGGCTTTGTTTGGCTTCCCGAATGCCTTCTTGGGGGTAGTGATGTTTTCAATCTTGTTTACCGCCGGGTTGTTGTTGCTTTCCGGAGGTAAATTTAGCAAGAATTTCCACCTATTTGTTCTCGGTGTTAGCAAAATACTGTTTTTGTTCAGTGTTTGGTTTTTTGGCGCAAGCTTATATTCAATTGGTAAGGTCTGCATATTCTGCGTCTTTATTTGGGTCGCCGCAATGCCAATATATTGGCTCGGAGTACAGTATTGGCTAGAAAATAAAAAGAAACGATCTTCGGTTCAAGAAAAAGTTTATACTTTCGGAAAACGATTCCGGGTTGAGCCAATACTTGCCATTTATCTGATTATGGCAGTTCTGTTTCTATATCGATTTAGGGAGTATTACTTCAACTAGGAATCTAGCACTCGCGTACCCTAAGTGCTAAAATACACACAATGGCAAAACGAGACTATTATGAGGTGCTTAATGTAGGTAAAACTGCAAGTGCTGACGAAATTAAGAAGGCTTACCGCAAGGCAGCGGTTGAACATCACCCCGACAAAGGTGGTGATGAGGCTAAATTCAAGGAAGTTGGCGAAGCCTATGAGGTCTTAAGTAATTCCGACAAAAGGAAACGCTACGACCAATTCGGCCACGCTGGTCTTGGTGGTGCGTCGTCCGGTAGTACGGGCGGTTTCGGTGGATACGGTCAGGGCCAAGAAACGCATTTTGACTTCGGCGATTTGGGTCTAGGTGACATTTTCTCAAGCTTTTTTGGAGGTGGTGGCCAACGCCAATCTGCGCGCCAAAGCAGAGGCCGTGACGTCGAAACGTCAGTCGAGCTAGATTTTGACAAAGCTGTTTTCGGGACTGACATTGATCTTCGTCTTGAGCTAGAAGACAACTGTCCGCACTGCAAAGGCACGACAGCCGAGCCTGGCCATGATCTAAAAACCTGCGAAACTTGCAAAGGCGCCGGCCAAGTTATGAATGTCACCCGAACAGTTTTTGGCAATATCCAGCAAGCAAGCATTTGCCCAACTTGCCACGGTAAAGGCAAAGTACCAGAGAAAACTTGCAGTGTTTGCCACGGTCTGGGGACGCAGCGTAAAGAACAGAAGATATCGCTGAAGATACCAGCTGGTATTGATGACGGTGCTACTATTCGCCTGCGCGAACACGGCGAGGCGATTGCCAACGGGCCAAAAGGCGATTTATTCGTGAATATCCGTGTCAAACCGCACAAGAAGTTCACCCGCGAAGGCGATCTTATTTTGAGCGAACAAAGTATCGACATGGCCGATGCTGCCCTAGGAACTGAAATTGAGGTTGATACTGTCGACGGCCTAGTAAAAATGAAGATCCCCGCCGGCACCCAGAGTGGCAGCGACTTTAAGCTTTCCAACCACGGAGTGCCCCACATCAAGGGTGATTCTCGCGGAGCACACATCGTTGCCATCACCGTCGACACGCCAACAAAACTGTCAAAACATCAGCAAGAACTGCTAAAAGACTTCAAATCCGGAAAAAGCAGAGGCGTTTTCGGCTAATAAGCGCTAGAATATCTCTAATATGAAACTACGCCCTCAAGGCTTCGTCACCATGTTAATTCTCCTTATTGTTGTGCTTGTGACAGCGATTGTCTTCGCATATCTTAAAGTTGCTCGGGCGAGCAAGTAAAATGTATATATCGAAAGAGTATTTTGATCAGAACCAATCTGAGTTTTTAGGATCGGCAAGAACCTCGACGTTTATTCTACTTGAAGAATTATTCAAACGCGGCTACAAAGTCGAGATGCCGTTTTGGCCCAACCGGGTTCTACGTTTCACCTCCACAGACGGTAGGACGCGACTTACTAATGGTGTTATGAACTGGAGGACACCAGCCATAGCGCGCATGCTTTCTGGAAACAAGTTGATGACATATGTACTTGCTGAGGAGCTAGGCCTGCCGACAGTGGAACTAGAAGTTTATAGGGGCAAAGAACAGGTATTGGACTTTTGGAACAGGTTTGACGGCAAGTGCATACTGAAGACAGTTAGAGGGCAGGGGGGTAGTGGTGTGCATATGTATTTCCAAGGCCCCGAAGACTATATTACTCAAGCAGAAAGATTAAGTACTGAAGGAACCTTACTGCTTCAAGCCTGGTCTAGTTCTAGCGTTGATGTCAGACTACTACTTATTGGCGGTAAGTTTGTGGCAGCAACTATTCGTGAACCGTTTTACCTAGAAGGAGATGGCGTATCTTCAATCGGCGATCTGATAGAAAAAGAGAACGGCCAAAGGCTAACGCACAATAAACAACATCATTTCTCGATGGCTAAAACTTTCTTGTCACTGCCGAATGTTAAGAAACGTACTGGGTTTGGGGGTGAACACGTACTTGCCTCAGCCGATAAGCTGCAATGTACTTTAGCGAATATCAGCAGTGGGGGGATTGCCAGAGATGTGACCGACACCGTTCATGCAGACTTTATCGAAAGTTCGGCAAAATTGGGCGAGGCGCTTAATTGCCCTCTTTTGGCCGTTGATTTTCTGTGTAAAGATCCGACAATTGGCTTCACGGACGGGTCAACTGGAACGCTTTTTCTTGAAACAAACACCAGCCCGGGGATTGATCTACACCAATATCCACATGTCGGACAGGGTCGAGACGTAGCTAGCTCATATATAGACTACTTACTAGATTTTTGCGACAGATAAGTCTATCTGTTCATGACGATAGTAAAATCTCTTTCGTGATAATCTGCAATTAAAGTCGAGCTAGGCGTTAAGGTTTTACAATAAGTTAGAAATTCTCCTGCGTCCGCATACTCGACTCTTGTAGATTTCGGTATGTTTTTTATATCTATTGAGCCGGCCATATTGAACGCCAGTGTTTGAGTAGTCAGGGCGAATAACTTAGAAACCATATGCTTTCTAATCTCCAGCCAATCATCTCCACCCATATTCAATACTCCAGAGCAATAAACGATGTTAAAGGTGCATGAGTAATCCGAGTCGAAAGGATTTGCTACTTTAAAATCAAAACCCAGGTAATGACGAGAGGCTATATTTACGAATTCAGGGGTGATGTCTACCCCTGAGTAATGCTCAGGCATACCTTTGGCCAAGATATAAGGTAAAAGGTCTCCCATGCCACAACCAGCATCAAGTACACTTTTATCTGTTGGGTCAGTTAATTCCACCAACGCTTTATAGCGCACCGCCGCCGAACGGTAGCTATCCCACTGCATAGATTTTGGGCTATAGCCATGACGGGAGTGTGCTCTTTGATAAGCTTGTCGACGGTGATCCTCGTTTATAGACATAGCTTTGATTCTAAACTGTCGAGTACACAAAATAGTATTGATATTTAATAATATTTGTGCTATAATATGTCTATGTCTAAAAATTCAGACTTTGATGCCTATGCTGGTATACATTATAGAGATTTAGTAAATTCAGACCCTAACAATTATGGTGGTCCTCTTGTAATGCGAGAATTAGGAAGCCTAGGGATCGGAGTATTATTAATACCGAACAGAGAACCTCGAAGAAAGTCTCGCTCAACGCAAATTACTAGCAAACTTAATGGCTGTGCTCGCTAAAACTGCCAAAAAGCCTATAATCGAGGAGAAAGTAACAAGCTTATGAAAAAAGTACTACTAGTTGTAGCTCTAGCATCAATCCG
>Ga0163144_10005059_pt1 | contig 29379 bp, 19 predicted proteins | sample OliLak19BULKMAT1_FD_123175 | JGI IMG/M metagenome (GOLD analysis project Ga0163144, IMG submission 123175) | Freshwater microbial mat bacterial communities from Lake Vanda, McMurdo Dry Valleys, Antarctica - Oligotrophic Lake LV.19.BULKMAT1 | ecosystem: Environmental > Aquatic > Freshwater >...
TCAGTCCGAGTACCAGCGTTCGCATTGCAGCTCCAGTGGGTGAGATCTGTCGTACTCGTTGCGGTGAAGACGTGCTGATGGGCTTGTCACCGCGACTCCGACGGCAACGGCAACGGCGTTAACGCAAAGATGCAAAGGCGCAGAGGCGCAAAGGGTTCTGGCGCTGATTCTGCGAGGTACAGCAGTGCAAATCCTCTGAACGACTTTGGGAACTGCGCTTGCAGTTGCAGTTCCTACAGCATTACAACCTGTCGCGTTACACGAATGGCCGACTCGGTGTGGAACGCTTTGCGCCTTTGCGCCTTTGCACCTTTGCGTTATGCAGTTGCTCTTTTGCTTCTTTTCGCTATGCCGTTGCTCCTGTGCGTTTCCGTGCGGAACGCTCGTGGATTCCGAACGGCGGCGAGCTCAGTCCGCCTTGGTCCGCGGCTTGACGGGTTTCACGAACTGATCCAGCCACGACACCATCTCGGCCAGCGTGTGTCCGACGCTTTCGCGACCGAGATAGCCATGCGCTTCGCCCGGTAGCTGCACATACCTCACAATGGCGCCATTCCCCTTGAGCGCCGCGTACATGCGCTCGGACTGGATCGGGAAGGTGCCGCTGTTGTCGTCGTTCATGCCATGGATCAGCAGAATCGGCGTCTTGATGCTGTCGGCGTAGGTGAACGGGCTCATGCGATTGTAGATCGCACTCGCGTCCCAGTACGGCCGCTCCTCCTGCTGAAATCCGAACGGTGTCAGCGTCCGGTTGTAGGCACCGCTGCGTGCGATACCGGCGCGGAAGATGTTGCTGTGCGCCAGCAGGTTGGCGGTCATGAATGCGCCGTAGCTGTGGCCTCCGACGCCGATGCGGTCACGGTCGGCAACGCCCAGCTCGACCACCTTGTCGACGGCGGCTTTCGCGCTCGCCACCAGCTGCTCGACGTAGGTGTCGTTCGGCTCCTTGTCGCCCTCACCCACGATCGGCATCGTCGGCCCATCGAGCACGCCGTAGCCCTGTGTCAGCATGAACAGATGACTGGCGCCCGTGGGACGGACGAAGAGATGTGGTGACCCGCGCACCTGCGCGGCCGCCTTGGCACTCTTGAACTCCTGCGGATAGGCCCAGAAGAAGAAGGGCAGGCGACCGTCACGTTCGGCGCTGTATCCGGCCGGCAGATACAGGGTGGCCGAGAGCTGCACGCCGTCGGGGCGCGAGTACGTGACCAGCCTGGAGGTGATGCCGGCGAACTGTGGTGCCGGATCGGCGAAGCGGGTGAGCTGACGCGGCGCGATGCGGCGCACCAGATCACGCACCCAGTAGTTCGGCGGCTCGGTGGTGGTCTGTCGACGCGTGAGCACGCGCGAGCCACGATCATCGAGCATCGCGACCGGCTCCTCGTACTGCTCGCCCTGTGAGCGCCAGAGTCGCGTCGCCTTGGCCGTCGCGATGTCGATGCGATCGAGGAAGGGTTGCGCACCGGTCGGGCTTTCGCCGTCGCCGGTCATGAAGATCGCGCTCCGATCGGCAGAGGTTTTTGCGACCATCGTGCCCTGCGCCGTCATCGTCATCACCGGCGAGCCCGGATCGCTGTAGGCGTCTTCGGCCGAACGATCAAAGAGCAGCCGCGGTGCGGCACCGGGTGTGGATGGATTGATCAGCCAGGTCTTCGTCTGGCGCGACTTCCACCAGTACTCGGTGACCATCGCCAGATCACTGCGTACCCACGTCACACCGCGAACCCGTGTGCCGACCGCGGCTTGCTGCGTTGGCGTGGCGGTGAACGGCGCCTCGAGAGTGACGATACGATCACGTCGGGCGGCAGCGCGGGCTGGGTCGCCGCCATCCAGTGCTTCGATCCAGGCCAGCGTTGCCGGCGCATCGGCGCGCCAGGCGATGTTGCGCGGGCCAGCATCGACGGCATCGAAGGCGGTCGACTGTTCCGCCGCCAGCGCACGATCATGCACCGTCCGCACTTTCTGGCCGTCCGCACTCCACACTTCGGTGAGCAGCGGAAAGCGCGAGAACGGCACCACGTAGCTGTACGGGGTGTGGATGGCCGACGTCAGCAGGTAGCGCCCGTCGGGTGATGGCGTCGCCGACGTGAAGACCGCCGGACCACCGATGGTGCGCACCGTGCCCGACAGCGACACGACGGCAATCTGACTGGTGCCGAAGTACGTGAATCGCGTGTCGTCGGTGCCGTCGGTGAGCAGGTCCTGATAGGTGCGCTCCGGCGACTTCCGGCCGAACGATTCCTGCGTCACCGGTCCGTTCGGGGCGGACGGCGCTTGCGGCGCTGCACCACGCGATGCCGGAATTGTCTTGCACACCAGGGCATCGCTCGACGGCATCCAGAGACACGGATCGCCGAAGGCACCGTTGACCTGCACGCGGCCGACGCGAGACACGAGCCCCGAGGCGACATCGAGGATGCCGATCCCTGCGCCCTGATCGGTGATCATCGGGAATACCGCGCGCCGGCCATCGGGTGACCAGCGGACAGTGCCAACCTTGACGCCGACCGGTAGCGACACGGTGCCAGTGGCACCGGTCGCGATCGCCATGATCGTGAGACCGGTGCTGGTGGCGGCGCGCGAGGGAAAATTGGTGTTCGGATTGAGTCGCTGACCGGCCATCGCGACGTAGGGCGCGGCCACTTCGGCGATGCCCGGCAGTGACGGCCGGTCGAGCAGCAGCAGTCGTGTGTTGTCCGGACTGACGGCGACGCGTGGTGTCGGCGTGGCGTCGAGGATGCTCCGGATCGGCTCGGGGGGCTGGCGGTAGCCGTCCTGCGCGAGGGCCAGTGCAGGCAGAACCGCGATCGCCGCAGCGACGCGGCGGATGACGAAACCCAGGTTTCGCATGGGACACTCTGGAAGGTGAACCGCACCAGTGGGTCGGAACCGAAACGGGCGCGCGGCGGAGACGAGCGAATGGTATGCGAACGTTACGTCTCATGTCCCGACTGTGCTGCATGGTGCTGCATGGTGTCGCGACGCCTTTCCTTGCCATGAGTGGCGGCGTGCGGTATGCTGCCTGAACAATTCTGACGTGATCTGGCCATCCGGAAGTCCGGTGAAACACCGGCGCGGCCCCGCCACTGTAAGGAACGGCTGACGCAAGTCGGCAGCATCGAGTGTGACGCCACTGCGGCGAGTAGCGCCGCGGGAAGGCAACTCGGTGGTTTCGAGCCAGGAGACCGGCCCTGATCACGCCCGCAGCAGGCCCCTCGAGGGAGGGGAGCGGGGTGATCGTGCCCAACCGCAGCGCCCGCACGGCGACTGCAGTCATGCGCGACTACCCCCGTTCAGTCCACTGTGTGGACGAACGGGTTTTTTTGCCTCGTGCCGCGTCATCGCGGCGCGAGCGATGATCCGGTCGTTGTTCGGCGGCGCTGTGCGCGGGCATTCCGGTTACGCGAGGCTGCGAGGGCGGCCGCGCGTCGAGAGACTGATGTCCACACATGTCCGCACCCTCGTCCTCGCGACGATCGGTGCCACCGCGTTGTGCGCCATTTCGTTGCGCGCGCAGCAACCCGTTCGGGATTCGGCGCGCATCCAGCGCCTGCCCCAGGTCATCACCACCGCGTCCCGCTACCCCGTCACCGCCGATTCACTCCCGCGCCGAGTGGACGTGATTTCGCGGGCGACCATCGATGCGACACCGGCGCTCGACATGGTCGACCTGCTGAAGAAGCGCGCCAATCTCGACGTGGTGCAGTACCCCGGTCTGCTTGGCGGCATCGGCATTCGCGGGTTCCGTCCGCAGGTCGGTTCGATCCAGCAGCGGTCGCTGATCCTGCTCGATGGGCGACCCAGCGGGATCACGAACGTCGCGATGCTCGATCTGCAGGATGTCGAGCGCATCGAAGTCGTCAAGGGCCCGGCATCGGCACTCTATGGATCGAGTGCGATGGGCGGTGTCATCAATGTCGTCACGCGTCAACGCACCGGCGCGCGCAGCGGGTTGGTGTCGGCGCTGGCCGGGAGCTTCGGCGCGAGTGAATTTCGCGTGGCTGGTGGCGGGCGGCTGGCTGGCGGGTTCGATGCCGACGTGAGCCTGCGCCGCTACGACCAGCGCGACGACTTCCGGCTTGGCGGGGGCAACGCACTGCGCGGCGTCTTCGGTCGCGACAGCGCCTTGAAGATCTATCCAACCGGCGCCAGGCCCAATCGATACGTGGCCGACACCCTGGGCGACGGCGTCACCCGCACGTTCACGACGTTGGCGTCCACCAGTGGCAACGTGCGCCTTGGTGGCGCGATCACGAATCGTATCCGAATCGACCTTCGCGGCGACCTGTTCGATGCAGAGGACGTTGCGTCGCCCGGCGATCTCTACTCGGCCGGCACACCCTTTCCCGGCAACGGGCGCAAGGATGTCCGGCGCGCCGGCGGATCGGCGGATCTGGCGGGAACGTTCGGCGCGCACGGACTGCTCGCTCGCGTCTTCACGACCAACGAGACGGGTGACAACTACAATCGCCCCGACAGTGTGCGCTACGTGAGTTTTGCGTCGCGGGCGCAGACGCGTGGCCTGCAGCTGCAGGATGCGGTGCGCCTGGCGGGTCAACAGATCGTGTTCGGGATCGATGCGACGCAGCAGGAGGCGTCGTCGCGCCGCTACGCGTCAGCGACGTTGGAAACGGGTACCTTCAGCCCGAACAGCAGGGTGCAGTCACTGGCAGCGTTCGGTGAAGCACGCCTCACGGCGCTGGATGGGCGACTGATCACCACGCTCGGTGCCCGGGCAGATCGCGTCACACTGGCCCTGCTGGCGACACCGTTCCGGACCGACGTGACACCCGGCGATGACGCGTTCACGGTGTTCAACCCCAGCGCTGGCGTGCTGTATGCGATCGGCGGCGGCGCGCGTGCACACGGCAGCGTCGGACGCGCCTTTCTTGCGCCGGATGCCTTTGGGCGCGCTGGCCTGACGCAGACGGTCACCGCCGGCGTTGCCGCGATCACCTTCGGCAATCCGGCACTCAAGTCCGAGAATTCGATCACGACCGACATTGGTCTTGGCGTGACACGCCTCAACGGTGCGTTCGACGCCGATGTCACGTATTTCGCGACCTCGGTGACCGATCGGATCACCTCGGCGCGGGCATCGTTTGCGGTGGGTCAGCGTCCTGTGCTGGCCAACGGCACGCTGGTCTCGCGCGTGCAGACGTCGGTCAATGCCGGTCAGGCATCGATTCGCGGTGCCGAAGCAACCGTTCGATACGATATCGGCACCGCGCTCGGTCGCCGTTGGTCACTGAATGCCTTTGCCAACGCGACACGCATTTTCACCGCCACGGAAACCACGCCGACGGTCACGGTGGCTGCGGCGCAGTTCAACGGTGTCACGAACTTCACGCCGGCCTCGATCTTCCCGGGCGTGCGCCTCGGTACACCCGACAACACGCTGCAAATCAAGAACGTGGCTGCGGCCAACTGGAACGTCGGACTGGAGTACGATGACCGTTCCCGCCTCCGGCTCGGCGTATTGGGACGGTATGTCGGGACGCGGACCGACAGCGATTTCAGTGATTTCTCCGATATCTCGGATATCGAGTACCCGCCATTTGCGATCCTCGATCTGACGGCCGGGCTGCGCCTGACCCGCCGTCTCCGAGCCGACGTCCAGCTGACCAACGTGACCGATGAGAACTATTACGAGAAGCGCGGCTACAACCTGCCTGGGCGGGCATTCACCGTCCGGTTGACGACGGCGTTCTGAGGCCCCGGGGAATGAGGTGAAACTGCAGGGCGGGGGTCGTGTGTAGTATTGCATGCGACGCCACCGCCCTGCGACCCGTCACTCTTCCCACATATGCCGCTCCGTCTCCGTTGTCCGCTGCTGTTGGCACTGATCGTCTCGCCCCTCGGGGCTCAGAATGCGCCGCGTGCCGGCGCCCCGCCCGCTCCGGTCAAGGGCGCCACCGTCGAAGGAATCACCGAGTACCGACTGAACAACGGGCTGAAGGTGTTGCTCTTTCCCGACCAGTCGAAGCCCACGGTGACGGTCAACATCACGTATCTGGTCGGCTCGCGGCACGAGGCGTATGGCGAAACGGGCATGGCGCATCTGCTCGAACACCTCGTGTTCAAGGGAACGCCGAAGCACCGCGATATCCCGGGTGAGCTGACCGAGCGTGGCGCACGACCGAATGGCACCACCTGGTTCGATCGGACGAATTACTTCGAAACCGTGCCGTCCACCGCCGCGAACCTCGACTGGGCGCTGGATCTCGAAGCCGACCGGATGGTGAATTCGTTCATCGCCGCCAAGGATCTCGAGAGTGAGATGACGGTGGTCCGGAACGAGTTCGAATCGGGCGAGAACAGCCCCGAGCGCACGGTCTGGCAGGCGCTGATGGCAACGGGATATCACTGGCACAATTACGGCAAGAGCACCATCGGTGCACGCAGCGACATCGAGAACGTGCCGATCACGCGCCTGCAGGCGTTCTATCGGAAGTACTACCAGCCCGACAATGCGGTCCTGGTGGTGGCGGGCAAGTTCGAAGTCGAAAGGACGCTGGCACTGATCAACCGGAAGTTCGGTGCAATTCGACGTCCGGTGCGCTCGCTCGAGCGTGGCAATCTGCTGTATGCGACCTACACCCGCGATCCGGCGCAGGACGGTGAACGGACGGCGACCATTCGCCGAGTCGGCGACAAGCAGATCTTCGGCGTGATGTACAAGGTGCCGGCAATTGCGCACCCGGACAATGCGGCGGTACAGGTGCTGAGCAAACTGCTGACGCAGGAGCCGGGCGGCCGCTTGTACAAGGGGCTGGTGGACGCCAAGCTGGCGGCAGCCATCGTCGGCCTGACGTTCGATCTGCGGGAGCCTGGTGCCCTCATCGCCTGGGCCGATGTGCGCAAGGAACAGTCGCTCGATTCAGTCCGCACCGCGATGCTGTCGTTGCTGGATGGCGTGCGGACGACGCCATTCTCGGCAGAAGATGTGGAGCGGGCCCGGAATGAAGTGGTCAGCGGCATCGAACAGCTGCTCGACAACTCCGAGAACGTTGGTTTTGCCCTCACCGAGTACGAGGCGGGCGGCGACTGGCGCCTGCTCCACATCACCCGCGACCGACTGCGGACGGTGACCCCTGCCGATGTTCAGCGTGTGGCCGCAGCCTACCTGAAGCCGGACAATCGCGCATCAGTGGCATACGTCCCGACCGAAAAGCCCGATCGCGCCGAGATTCCCGACGCGCCCGCTGTGCAGACGCTGGTGCGCGATTACCGCGGATCGCAGAAGGTGGCTGAAGGCGAGGCGTTCGATGCCACGCCGGCCAACATCGACGCGCGGACGGTCAAGGCTGCGCTGCCGAACGGCATGCGCCTGACGCTGCTGCCGAAGCGCACCCGCGGCAGTGTGGTGCAGGGCAGCATGGTACTGCGCTTCGGTACCGAACAGTCGTTGATGAATCGACGGGTGGCAGCCAGTGTGGCGGGTGCGCTGCTGATGCGAGGCACGATGGAACGGACCCGCCAGCAGATGAAGGATACGCTCGACAAGCTGAAGGCATCGGTCAGCGTCAGCGGGTCGATCCGATCGGCGACTGCCTCCTTCCAGGTGCGGCGCGAGAATCTCGCTCCGACGCTTCGGCTGGTGGCGGAGATGCTGCGCAAGCCCGCCTTCGACAAGGAGGAGTTCGAAAAGCTCCGTACGGAAAACCTGGCGCAGATCGAATCGGGCCTGAGTGATCCGCAGGCGCTGGCCGCGACCGCGCTGGGCCGCGCGTTGACGTCACGGGAGCGCGCACATCCCCTTTATGCGCCGACGCTGCCCGAAGCGATTGCAGACTGGAAGGCCGTTTCCCTCGATTCGGCGCGCGCCTTCCATCGCGATTTCTACGCGGCGACGTATGGCGACATCGGCCTCGTTGGTGACTTCGACGCAGACTCGGTACGGACGCTCACCAGCGCGCTCTTCGGCGACTGGACGACCACGCGGCCATGGCAGCTGATTCCCGAGCCCTTCAAGCGATCTGATTCGACGCTGGTGTCGATCGAGACACCCGACAAGGCGAATGCGATGTTCTTCGCCGCCCAGTCGATCCGCGTTGCTGACGGCGATCCCGACTACGCCGCCATCGCGCTCGCGACCGAGATCATGGGTGGGGGATTCCTCAAGAGCCGCATGGCCGATCGACTTCGTCAGCGCGACGGCTTGAGCTACGGCGTCGGATCGCAGCTCTCGGTCAGCACCGGTGACTCCTCGGCGGCGCTGCTCACCTACGCGATCTATGCGCCGCAGAATCTCGATCGCCTGCAACTCGGATTCCGTGAAGAACTCGATCGGCTGATTTCAGGCGGCGTGACCACAGAAGAACTGGAGGCCGCGCGCAAAGGCTGGCTCCAGGGGCGCCAGCAGACGTACGCGAATGACAATGAGCTGGTGAATCAGATGCTCAGCCATCGCCGCTGGAACCGCACATTCACCGGCTATGATCTGGCGCTGGAGGAGCGAGTGCGGAAACTGACCGTGGCGGAGTTGAACGCCGCGATCCGGAAGTACATCGATCCGAAACAGACCGTCATCATTCGGGCCGGTGACTTTGCAGGGGCGAAGAAGAAGGTGACGACACCGACGCCGTAGTGATGGCGGCGTGACGCAATGCAGGTGACGGGCCCATGACGGTGCCGACGTATGCTGTCGGCACCGTCGTGCGTTTCCCACCCGTCGCCTGAGGCATCATGAGTGATGGCATCCCGTTCAAGTCGCGCTGTGGGCTGCAATGGCAGCTGGTGCTGGTGAGTCCCTCACTGTTGCGCGCGGCGCAGCGCCGACTCCGGGCATCGGGCCCCTCCCATGCCATCGAGGAGGCGCTCAGGCTGGCAATCTTCCACGAGCGCGACCCCAGGCGGGAGCGCACGCGCCCTCGTCCACCCTCGATCCATTAGCCGATCGCCCGTCCGGTCCGGGTCACGCCCACCCGCCCTGCCACTGGGCGCATCCGGGGCCCGGACTGGCCCGCTCCCCACGGAGGGTTTTCGGCGTGCGGTGTGTCATGTCGTCACTTGGCGGTCCGCAGACTCGGTCGTTTCCCACAGGCCGTCCGATGGCAAGTAAACTCATCTGTGTGCAAGTACCTACTTGCTTACATCAAAACTAGAGCATATACTCGGTCACATGACCAACGATGTCCGAGAAAAGATCATCACGGCCGCCATGACGGCCTATGCAGAATCCGGCTTCCAGGGCGCGACGACGCGTCGTGTAGCTGAGATCGCTGGCGTCAACGAAGTCACCATTTTCCGTAATTTCGGGTCGAAGGCCGCCCTCATGGACGAGGCGCTTTTCCGTCGGGTGGCCGCCCTCAAGCTCGTGGATCCCCCCCTGCCGGCTGTCCCCCGAGATCCGGCCTCCGAACTCACGGTCTGGTGCGAGACTTTCCTTGCGCAACTCCGTGGATCACGTGGGTTGTTGCGAAAGGCGATGGGCGCCGCCGAAGGGCGCTTTCACGAAATGACCAACTCCTTCGAGCCGGCGCGATGTGCCGACCGCGAGTTGCACAACTACACGCAAGCGATGCTGCGCGATGGCTGGATCGGGCACGAACTCATCACGGAGCCTGACCACGTCGAGCTTCTGACCGCCGCACAAACCATGCTCATCGGCGCGTTGTGGGGTGATGCGATGGCGCGTGAAATGCACGATGATCCTGAGCTCTGGGTCGACGAAACCCGCGCCGCAGCGCGATACGTACAGATGTTCCTGCGCGCAATCGGTGTGACGGGTTCCGGTCACGCCGAACCGGCCACCGCCGGCAGCGCACCCTTCACACATACCACGAGTCCTACGTGAAATCTTCGGCACTGATGGGAATCGCCCGTCACGCCGCGCTCGTGCTGCTGCTTGCGACGGTGCTTCCGACGCAGGTCGTGTCGCAAGCCACGACGCCCACCACACGACCGCTCTCACTCGACGACGCCTTCCGGCTCGCGGAGCCGTCGAGTGACGACGTGCGCATCGCGCAGAACGCGGTCGTGCGCTCCAAGGGGCAGTACTTCCAGGCGCGCTCCACCGTATTGCCGCAGATCACCGCGTCGGCCAACTATACGCGGCAGCTGCAGAACCAGTTCAACTCGATCATCAACCGGTTCGCACCGCCGCCCGACCCCAACGCGCCTCCCGATACGACGCCACAGCCGTTCAACCCGATCAGCGTCCTCTTTGCCTCGCCGAATACGATCACCCTCGGCATCCAGGCATCACAACCGCTGTTTCTCGACAATCGTTTCGGCCTTGCCGGACGCGTGGCGAAGGCGAATGAAGATGCAGCAAAGTACGGGCTGCGCACTGTGCGCGCGCAGCTGCGGTATGACATTGCCTCAGCGTACTTCGACGCCGTCATCGCCGAAAAGCTCCTGCTGATCGCCGACAGCTCACTGGCCCAGAACGAACGCACGTTCAAGCAGACCACGCTGCAACGCCAGGTGGGCACCGTGGCCGAGTACGATCTGCTGCGCTCACGCGTGGCGCGCGACGCGCAGCGGCCGTTGCTGATTCAGGCGCAGCAGAATCGCGACGTCGCCCTGCTGCGATTGAAGCAGCTGCTGAACATTCCCCTGACGGAGCTGGTGCTGCTCGCCACACCACTGCAGGACGCTGATATGGATCGCGTGCTGGCCTCGTCACGCCTCGACAACGATACCCGCCCCAGCGCCGGAAACGGCCTGTCGGGCATCGCCGCCGCCACCGCGCCGAAGCTGACACCGCGCGATACCGCACCAGACGCGCGCACAGCGGTGCAGCAGGCGGTGGCCAACGTCGAAGTGCTGAAGGGTACGCTCGAGAATGCGCACCTGCAGCGGATGCCGTCACTCACGCTGTCCACGAACTATCAGCGGTTCGCCTACCCGACGAACGCGAACATCGTCCCACGCACTTTGGCGGATTTCTACCCAGCCTGGACCGTGGCCCTCGGACTCAGCGTGCCAGTCTGGACCAGCGGGCGCATCAAAGGTGATGAAATGGTGGCACGCGCAAACCTGGCCGACGGCGAAGCGAGGCTCAATCAGGGCAAGCGCGCCGCAGCGCTGGATGTGCAGCTTGCGTTGAAGAGTCTGGAACAGGCCGAGGCCAACTGGCTTGCCAGCCGCGGGACGGAGGAGCAGGCGGACAAGGCGCTGCGCATCGCCGACGTCCGGTACAACAACGGCATCTCGACGCAGCTCGAGCTGACAGACATCAGAAACCTGCTCATCCAATCGCAAGCCAATACGCTCACCTCGGCGAAGGACCTGCAGCTGGCGCGGCTTCGGATGACGTTGCTCCGTGATCTGCCACTCGGTTCCGGCGGCGGGTCTTCATCCGCCGCTGGCGGCGGACAGGCACAGCAAGGCCGGCAGGGGAGCAGCAGTGCGCAGGGTGGGGCACAGCAGAGCACCACAGGCACTACCGGTCGACCGGAGTGATTCACATGGCAAACAAAATGACACATATCCCGACACGCACTTTGCGCACTGCAAGCCGCCGATTGACGCCGCTCACCGTCCTCGTTGTCACGGGCGCCCTTCTCCTGGCGGGCTGTGGCAAGAAGGACACGGCGGCCGCGGCGCAGGCCCCTGAGCAGCCGACACTCATCACCGCCGACAACATCAGCGTCGTGGAATCCACCGAGATCGCCAGTGGCCCGTCGATCTCAGGCGAATTGCTGGCGGATCGCAGCGCGTCGGTGCGCGCGGAGGTCGCAGGCAGCGTCGTGCAGGTGTACGTCGAGGTCGGGCAACGGGTCACCACCGGCATGGCACTGGCCCGCATCGATGCCACCACCGCCAGCGCGGCGGAGCTTTCCGCACGCACCGGAGTCACCGCGACTGAAGCGCAGGCCGCGCAGGCGAAGAAGGAACTCGACCGGTCGGAGCGACTGAACGCGGCGGGTGCCATTGCCGATCGCGATCTGGAGAATGCGCGCCTGACCTATTCCACGACGATGGCACAGCTGGCCAATGTGAAGTCGGCGTATGCGCAGGCGAACAAGCAGCTGAGCAATGCCACGGTGCGCGCCCCATTCGCTGGCGTCGTGGCGGCGAAGGTCGTCAGCGCGGGCGATGTCGTGTCGCCCGGCACGGCCCTCTTCACGGTGGTCGATCCCCAAAGCATGCGGCTCGAAGCGGCGGTACCAGCGTCGCAGATCGGACAGATTCGCGTCGGTCAGCCAGTCAAATTCGAAGTCAGCGGCTATGGCGACCGCAAGTTCACCGGCACCGTGACGCGCATCAGCCCCGTGGCCGATCCGACCACCCGTCAGGTGCAGATTCTGGCCTCGATCCCGAATAGCGCCGGGACGCTGGTCGGTGGGCTCTTCGCCGAAGGACGTGTGAACGCCGAGTCACGGACGGCGCTGGTCCTGCCGGCAACGGCGATCGATCAGCGCGGTGCGACGCCGGCAGTGATGCGCGTGCGCGCCGGCCGTATCGAGCGCGTGACCGTCACACTTGGCATCCGCGACGACCAGCGCGAAAATTTCGAGATCACGAATGGACTGCAGCGCGGCGACACGGTGCTGCTGGGAGCGGCGCAGGCGATCGGTGAGGGCAAGCAGGTGCGCGTGTCATCCGTGAATGATCAGGCCGGCAAGGCGACAACGCCCACGGCCACCACCGGGTCGAGGTAGCACTTATGTGGATTTCAGATTTTGCGATCAAACGCCCGCTGATCACGATCGTTGCGATGCTCGTGCTGGTGGTCAGCGGCCTGTTCGCGTACGCGAAGCTCGAGACAGATGAATTCCCCGAGGTCGCTCCACCCGTCGTGCTGACGACGATCGTCTATCCTGGTGCAAGTCCGGATCAGGTCGAGCGCGAAGTGCTGGATCCCGTGGAAGAGGCGATCACCGGGATCTCCGGCGTGGACAAGGTGACGGGTGAGGCGCGCGACGGGTTCGTGACCATCGTGACGTTCTTCAAGTTCGGCAAGAACATGCAGGAGGCGACGACGGAGATTCGCGACGCGATCAACCTGAAGCGCAATGACCTGCCGGCCGAAATGAAGGAGCCCGTGCTGCAGAAGTTCAATCCGATCGACCGGCCGGTGGTGCAGATCGCGATGTCGTCCAGGGAGCTGACGGCACCGCAACTGACGCTCATCGCCGATCCGGGTGTGACGCGTGAACTGCGCGCGATTGCCGGGGTGGCGAAGGTCGATGTCACCGGAGGTGTGAAACGTGAGATGATGGTGCAGCTCCGCCCAGGTGCGCTGCAGGCAAACAATGTCAGCGTCACGGAAGTCGTCGCGGCACTGCAACAGCAGAATCTCGCGGTGCCGGTCGGCAGCCTGACTGGCGTGCTGGATGAGCGGACGATCCGGCTCAAGGGCCGCCTCGAGGATGTGCAGGACTTCACCAATATCGCCGTCGCGCAGCGCGGTTCGCAGCTGATTCGGCTTGGGCAGGTGGCTGATATTCGCGATGGCACCGAAGAGCAGCGGACGCTGGCGCTGCTGGATGGCGTGGAAGCGGTCGGCCTCGAAGTCACCAAGTCGGCGGGGTACAGCACGACTGAAGTGACGAGCAAGGTGGTCGCTGCGGTCGAGCGGATTCAGAAGCGCTTGCCCGCCGGGGTCGAGATGAAGGTGATCAAGGACACCGGGGTTCGGGTCGACGCCAGCGTCTCGAATGTGCAGGGGACCCTGATTGAAGGGGCCATGCTCACCGTGCTGGTGGTCTTCCTCTTTCTCAACTCCTGGCGCTCGACGGTCATCACGGGCGTCGCGTTGCCGGTCTCGGTGATGGCCAGCTTCGTGGCCGTGTACGCCTTCGGTTTCACCCTCAACACGATGTCGCTGCTCGGTCTGTCACTGGCCATCGGCATTCTGATCGATGATGCGATTGTGGTGCGCGAGAACATCGTGCGACATGTGGAGATGGGCAAGGACCACATGACCGCGGCGCGCGAAGGCACCGCCGAAATCGGCCTGGCGGTGGCGGCGACCACCTTCTCGATTGTGGCGGTATTCGTACCGATCGCGTTTCTGGACGGCGAAGCGGGGCAGTGGTTCAAGCCGCTGGCGCTCACCATCGCCTGTTCAGTGCTGGTCTCGCTGTTCGTCAGCTTCTCCCTCGATCCGATGTTGTCTGCCTACTGGCCAGACCCGCATCTCCCCGAGGACAAGAAGTGGTGGATCACGAAGATGCTGGATCGTTTCAACAACTGGTTCAACCACCAGATCGAGAAGTATCGCGGCGTGATCGCGTGGGCGTTGGATCACCCGTTGGCGATGATGATTCTGGCGGTTGGCGTGTTCGGCAGTGCATTCGCCCTGCCGATCTCCGGACTGGTCGGCTTCTCGGTGGCCATCGGCTTGGTGCTGCTCGGCGTCTGGATGGATACGCGCAAGGCCCTGCCGGTCGCTGTACGCGCGGGATTCGGTATCGCCTGTCTGGTGGTGGGCATCGCGAGTATCGGCGTGCTGCCAGGCGCGATGCAGTCCGCGATGGGTCCGGAGAAGAGCGCCGCCGTGCTCGACTTCGGGCGCGTTGGAACGAGCTTCTTCCCCGGCGAGGACAACTCGGAGATCAACGTCAAGGTGGAGACACCGCCCGGGTCCAACCTCGACTACATGCGTCTCAAGGTGCTGGAAGCCGTGAAGATTGCAAAGCGGTATCCCGAGGTGCAGTTCACCTTTGCGACGATTGGCGGTGCCAGCGGTGCGGTCGATGCTGGCAACCTCTACGTCAAGCTGTCGCCGAAGGCAGAGCGCCGAAAGGCAGGAGCACGCACGGCCGATGACCTGGCGGCGCAGCTGCGCATCGACATGGCGATCATCGGAGGCGCGGTGGCCAGCGTTTATACGAACGACTTCAACGGCGACCAGAAACAGATTCAGATCCAGCTGCGTGGTGACGATTCGCGCGTCCTGCAGGCGTACGCCGAAAAGCTGTTGCCGAAGGTGGCGCAGGTGAAGGGTGCCGTCGACGTGAGTCTCAGCACCAAGGGGCAGAAGCCGGAGCTGACGGTGCAGGTGGACCGCGGGCTCGCCAGTTCGCTGGGCGTGAGCGTGGGTGCGGTCGCGCAGTCGCTGCGTCCGGCATTCGCCGGTGTGGAAGCGGGTGACTGGGTGGATCCGATGGGCGAGACACGGAAGGTGCGCGTCCGGTTCACTCCGGAAGCACGCGAGCGGCTGGTCGACCTGACCAACCTGCCGCTGGTGATACCCGGGCGAAACGGTGCGCCAGCAACCACGCTGCCACTCGGTCAGCTGGCGACGGTGCAACAGGGGCTCGGGCCATCGATCATCAGCCATCTCGATCGCGACAAGCTGGTGACGATTCAGTCCAACGTCGCTGGTCGCGCCAACAACGACGTGCTCGCCGACATCAACAAGGTGATGGCGGCCGAGCCGATGCCGCCGGGCGTTCAGCTGAGTCAGGGTGGCGACACCGAGAATCAGCAGAAGGTGTTTTCCTCCATCTTCTCCGCACTCGGCATCGCGATCGTGCTGATGTACATGATCCTGGTGCTGCAGTTCGGAAGCTTCCTCGATCCGATCGCGATTCTGGTGTCGTTGCCGCTGTCGCTGGTGGGTGTGTTCGGTGCGCTCGCCATCACCGGCATGACGATCAACCTGATGTCGCTGATCGGCGTGATTCTGCTGGCGGGCATCGTGGCCAAGAACGCGATCCTGCTGATCGACTTCGCCAAGTGGCAGCGTGAGGAAGCGGGTGTGTCCCTCCGGACGGCGCTGATCGAAGCCGGTGCGATCCGACTCCGTCCGATTCTGATGACGACGTTCGCGCTGGTGGCTGGCATGCTGCCGATTGCACTCGGTTCTGGCGAAGGGGCCGACTTCCGCAAGCCGCTGGGCGTGGCGGTGATCGGCGGTGTGATCACGTCGACGATCCTGACGCTGATCGTGGTGCCGACGATCTACGAGATTCTCGATGGCGTGCGTGCCTTCGTCGGCAAGCGCCTTGGGTTCAGTACGCCGATGACTGGCGAGCACAAGATCCCGACCGGCGCCCTGCCGCAGCCGGTGATGGGTGACTGAGCTGGACCGCGAGTCGCGTTGGGAAAATCGGGGGCGAGCCAGTGCGGCTCGCCCCCGATTGCATTCCCTGCGTCTGGATGCCTGAGCGATGAGACGGGCTGGATGCCAGAGCAACGCGTTGTGAGGTCCGTCGGGGCGGCATGCCCGTTCTCCGGCGTTCACCTCTCGCACATCCGGCAGTAAGATTGTCGCAGCCGTTCCGACACCTCTGACCATGCGATATGCCCGTTCGCGCCGCCGTTCCCTGGGTTGCCCCGTTCGCGTTGTTCATGCTCCTGCTGGCGACCATACCGGCACTCGGCGTTACCCAGCCGTGGAATGCGCTGCTCTGGATCGTGGTACTGGCGGTGGCGCTGGTGGCCGTGAGCCGGGGCGTGATCGAGCTGGTACCGAGGCACCTGCTGATGTCGACGGCGATTGGGGTCGGCGTGTTCATGCTCTGGATTGCCCCCGATGCGCTCTGGCCTGGCTACCGGGCGCATTGGCTGTTCAACAACGGCATCGTCGGCACGGCGGCGAGTGGACTGGATGCTGCAGCCCAGCGAGACCCGTTGACCCTCTGGCTGCGTGCGGCCCGCGCGGTGTTGCTGGTGCCCATTCTCGAGGAACTGTTCTGGCGCGGATGGCTCCCACGTGCGGTCGACTCCTTCGATGATTTTCGCCTGCGCCCCCTCGGCAGCTTCACCACACTTTCCTTCTGGGCGACGGCGGTGCTGTTCGCCAGTGAGCACGGATCGTACTGGGACGTGGGCCTCGCGTGTGGCGTGATCTACAATCTGTGGATGGCACAGACGAAGTCGATCGCCGACCTGATCTGGACTCACGCTGTGACCAACGGTTGCTTGTCGGCGTATGTCGTGCTCGCCAACAAGTGGCAGTACTGGGCCTGATCGGTGCCGCGTCTTCTGCCGTGTCCCGGCGTTGTCGATCCTCGCAATACCTGTGGTATTGCTGCGGTCTCCGCCTTGGCGCGACAGAACTCGCGGCACTGGGGCTGCGCGGTGTACCTGCTGGTGACACCATCGCTCTTCTGTACGCCGTACTCACTCCTTCACGACGAGACTCTTGATGCGCAAGGCTGATGAAATCGACTATCGCCTGATCGGCGATGATCTGCAGGCAGTGATTGTGACGCTGGACCCGGGTGAGGCCGTGACAGCTGAAGCGGGCGCGATGATGTACATGGAGGACGGTATTCGTCCGATCACGACGCTCGATCCGAACAACGAGGGTGGTGGTCTGCTCGGCAAGCTGATGGGCGGTGCCAAGCGTGTGCTCTCGGGCGACAGTTTCATGATGACGGTGTTCATCAACGAGTCACATCAGCGCCGCGACGTGGCGTTCGCGAGCCCGTTCCCGGGCAAGATTCAGGCGGTCAACGTGCTCGACTGGGGCGGGACGATCATCGCACAGCGCGACGCGTTCCTCGCGGGTGCGCGTGGTCTGGACGTGAGCATCGCGCTGCAACGGAAGATCGGCGCCGGGTTCTTCGGCGGCGAAGGGTTCGTGCTGCAGAAGATCAGCGGCGATGGACTCGCCTTTCTGCATGCCAGCGGCACGCTGGTGCAGCGGGATCTGCTGCCGGGTGAAGTGCTGCGTGTCGACACGGGGTGTTTCGTGGCGATGCAGCCGAGTGTCGAGTACGACATCGAGATGGTGAAGGGCATCAAGACCGCACTGTTCGGCGGTGAAGGCCTCTTCTACGTACGGCTGCGCGGTCCTGGGCGCATCGTGCTCCAGACGCTGCCGTTCTCGCGTCTGGCCGACCGCATCATCTCCGCTGCCCGCTCCGGCCGGACCGGCGGCGGCTCCAGCGGGACACTCGGCTCACTTGGCCGGCTGATCGGCGACGAGTAGATCTGGCGCGGGCGGAACTGCAACACGCTGCAGTTCCGACCACGCCAGATCGACGTGCTCGCGCATCGTCAGGATGTTCCCGATCGCCAGTCGAAGCACGTAGCGACCGTGCAATCGTGTGTGCGACAGATATACGTGCCCTGCGGCGTTTAGTGCAGTGAGGATCTCCGCATTGCGTGCGTCCGCCTCGGCATCACTCATTCCGGCCGGGGCGTAGCGAAAGCAGACCAGTGAGAACGGCACTGGTGCGCTGAGTGTCCACGACGGATCCACGTCGACCCGGGCGGCGAAATCGCGCGCCAGCAGGCAGTGTTCCCGCAGCCGTGCCGCGAGCCCGTCGGTACCGAAGGCCCGCATCACCATCCACAGCTTGAGCGCGCGGAACCGTCGGCCAAGCTGCACGCCATAATCCATGTAGTTCACCACCTGCGAATCGCGCGCCGTCACCAGATACTCCGCCACCAGCGAAAAGGCACGCCGCAGCACGTCCTGATGCCTGGTCCAGAACGCACTGCAATCCATCGTGGTGAATAGCCACTTGTGGGGATTCGTCACCACGCTGTCGGCGCGATCGACGCCGTCCAGCACCCAGCGAAACTCCGGCGCGATGCCCATGACGCCAGCGTAGGCCGCGTCGACGTGCAGCCAGACCCTGTCACGCGCGCAGAGGTCGGCGATGGCCGGAACCGGGTCGATGCTCGACGTACTCGTTGCGCCGACGGTGGCGACGACGGCGAGTGGTCGCATGCCAGCCGCGCGATCGGCGGCCATCGCCGCTTCGAGTGCATCCACCCGCATGGCAAACGCATCATCGACGGGAATCTTGACGACGTTGTCGGTACCGATGCCGAGGGTGATGCAGGCCTTGTCGATTGACGAGTGCGTATGCTCGCTGCAATAGACGCGTAGGACGGGAACATCACTGCGCCCCGCCATGCCTTTGCGACGGATGTCGTATCCGGCCGCTTCGCGTGCGGCGGCAATGCCGAGCAACGTCGACATGGAGGCCGTGTCGGTGATGATGCCGAACCAGTCCTGGGCATTGGGCAATCCCATCGCGGTCCAGAGCCATTCCATGACGCGCTGCTCGAGTTCCGTGGCAGCCGGACTCGTCACCCAGAGCATCGCGTTGGCGTTCAGCCCCGATGTCACGAACTCACCAAGGAGAGACGGAACGCTGGATGAGTTCGCGAAGTAGGCGAAGAAGTTCGGGTGGTGCCACTGCGTGATGCCCGGGACGATGATCGATTCGATGTCGCCGAGAATCGTGCGCAGCGGTTCCGGCGCGGCGGGGGCCTGCAGGGCGATCTGCGAGGCGATCGTCCCGGGCGTGACCATGCTCAGCACCGGTGGAAGCGCGCCCTCGTCGTGCAGCCGGCGGAACAGGCCGAGGATCTGGTCGACGCCCGCCTCGAGCACGGCGTGGTCGAAATCACCGAGGGGCGGCGGCGGTGCGGAAAGCGGATCGGAGCTGAGGGGCATCATGTCGGGACAGTGTAGCCGGACGCCGCTCTCTCGCCGACCCCCCGTTTCGGCCGACGGGGCCATGGCGGGGACGAATTTGCTCGGAGTCACCCCTCCCATCCCGACCTGGGCCGTTATAGCTTTGTGGGCTACAAGTACCCCGCGAGGAGCATCATGGCCGCCAAGGGCAAGCGCATCAACATCAAGCTGCGCAGCACAGAATCGCCGTACACGTACCACAAGACCAAGAACGCCCGTCTGCATCCCGAGCGGATCGAGATGAAGAAGTACGATCCGGTCGTCAAGAAGCACGTGTTGTTCAAGGAAACCAAGTAACTCCGGTTCCGCGCCACGCGCGGAGCCCGGCACCTGCGCCTGTAGTTTCGGGCTGCGGTGCCGGGCTCCTTTGTGTTCGGGAAGTCCGAACCTGCGGCAAGCGGCATTGATGCCGGCCTCGTGTGGGGCAGACGGTCGCGCTGGCTGCCGTGCGTGCCATTGCGCCAAGGCGTCCAGACTGGTTGCGGACACCCGTGGCGTGCTGCATCCCTCGACTCCGTTCCGGCGAATCCGATTACGTCGTGTGCGCCGGCGTGGCCATTTTTGGTGCACATTGCGCCTCGCCGGCGGTTTGATCGCTCAAGGTCGCGTAGCCGCAGCACCACATCCGACGAGGACTTATGCGCATTCGCGCATTGCGCACTCTCACTGCGGCGGGGGGACTGCTCCTGACCGCCATGCACCGCGTCGACGCTCAGACTGGCGCCACCGGTCTGATTGACGGCCGCGTTCGCTCTGGTCCGACACAGCAGCCTATCGTCAATGCGACGGTTCGGGTTTCAGGCACGGAGCTGGTGGTGGTCAGCGGCGACGATGGGCGCTTCAGGCTGCGGGCACCGGCCGGAGTCGCTCGCCTCGAAGTGCGTGCGATCGGCTTCGCACCGATTGTGCGGAGCGATGTGGTGGTGAGCGCCGGCAAGCCGACGACGGTGATCATCGAGCTGCAGCCGCGCGTGGTCCAGCTCGCCGGCGTGAACGTCAAGCCAACCTACTTCGAGCCGACCCGCGAGGCACCGGTCAGCACACAGCGGTTCACGGCCGAAGAGATCCGTCGTACACCCGGCGTGCAGGAGGACGTCATCAGGGCCATCTCCGTGCTCCCTGGTGTCGGTGTCACGACGGCAGGTCGCAATGATCTCGTCGTGCGTGGCGGGGCCCCGTTCGAGAATCTCTTCGTCGTCGACAACATCGAAGTGCCGAACCTGAATCACTTCGGCACTCAAGGTTCGACCGGCGGACCGGTGTCGCTGATTCCGATCGAATTCGTGCAGGACGCGGCGCTCAGTGCCGGCGGTTTCGGCGTGCGCTTCGGCGACCGGACGTCGAGTGTGACGACGATCGCGCTCCGCGAAGGCAATCGGGAACGTTTCGCAACCACGCTCAACCTCTCGGCCCTCGGATTCGGCGCCATCGCTGAAGGCCCGCTGCCGAACGACGGATCGCTGCTCGTCAGCCTGCGCCGGAGCTATCTCGACTTCGTGTTCAATGCCGTCGGATTTCCGTTCATTCCGTCGTACACCGACGTGACGCTCAAGGCAGTGCAACGACCCACCGCCCGCGATGAGCTGTCGTTTCTGCTCGTCGGTGCACGCGACCGGATCACGGTCAGCAGTGAAACGGCCGATGATCGCTTTGACAATTCCACGCTGCTTGGATCATCGCAGGATCAGTACATCGCTGGCGCAACCTGGAAGCGCCTGCTGCCCAGCGGCGTGCTGACGACCACACTTGGCCGGACCTGGAGCCGCTTTGACGCGGCGCAGCGGGATTCGTCCAACCCGCCGCAGCAGATCTTTGGTGCCCAATCAACCGAGGGAGAGACGTCGCTGCGCAGTGATCTCACGCTGCAGTTGTCGCCGCGCGCTGAATTGTCTGCCGGGGTGATCGCGAAGTACGCGGGGGCGCTGCAGTACGACATTGCACTCCCGGGTGCCGTGCGCCTTGACCAGACCGGTGCGCCGCGCCCGCTCCGCGTCGACACGACGTTCTCGACCTACCGCCAGGCGGTGTATGTGCAGAACACGCTGCAACTGAACGATCGGGTGCGAATGACGCTCGGTGCGCGGGGTGACTGGTATCAGTTTCTTCGCAACACGCTCCGCATTGCCCCGCGTGCCACGCTGGCATGGAGTCCCGACGAGGCGAATACGTTCACGCTGGCGGGCGGGCGATACTATCAGGCTCCCCAGCCGATCTGGCTGGTGGGCGATGTGCAGAATCCGCGCGAGTTGAAGCCCCTCCGGGCCGACCAGGTCGTGGCCGGATGGCAGCGGCTGCTCCGTCCCGATCTCAAGCTGCAGATCGAAGCGTATGCCAAGACGTACGCGGACTATCCAGGGCGCGTGTTTCGTCCGCGTGCGGTGCTGCAGCCCAGCGGCTTCGATGACGTCAGCAACGACATTCCGTTCGGACTCGAGCCGCTGCTGGCACGGGCAACCGGGTCGGTACGTGGTACCGAAGTCTTTCTGCAGAAGCGACTGAGCGAGATTCCGATCTACGGGCTGATCAGCGCGAGCTATAATCGCACCCGATTCCGTGGTCTCGATGGCTCGCAATCCACAGGCGCATTCGATCAACCACTGGTCTTCAACGGACTGCTCGGCTGGCGCCCGAATGCACGATGGGAGTTCAGCGGTCGGGTGCGGTCGGCACAGGGGCTGCCCACCACACCGTTCACGTCGTCAGGCCGTCTCGACTTTGCACGATACAACGCCGGCGAACGGCTGCCGACCTTCTTTGCCGTCGATGTCCGAGTCGACCGGCGATTCGTCTTCCGGAAGTCACAGCTCGTAACCTACGTCGACATTCAGAATGCAACGGCGCGGAGGAATGTGTCGCAGATCGCCTGGGATGCGCGACTTCGGGCACCGAAGCCGAATGAGAGCATTGGCCTGCTGCCGAGCATCGGAGTGAACTGGGAGTTTTAGCAGGTTGATGAAGAAGCGCGGTATTCGAGAGGAAGGTGTCGCCAATGAAGGGGAATCGGGTTCACACGTCGCGGATGCCGATGGGAAGACGCCTTGCGCGCACGTGTTCGGCGGAGCTCCCATGCGCACTCATGTCGCGACTCCGACGCGGAGTGGCGTGCGGATGCCTAAAAATAGTAAGTCGCAGTGGCAAAGCGAAACACGGTTAATGTCAAGGTAGTTGTCGCATGAGTCATTATGCCGCGCGCCGCACCTGATCGAGGAGATCGTCCCGCGTGGGATTGAGTCGCACCGTCGTCACGGGCGTCCAGTTGCGCGTGTTCCCGCTCCAGCGTTCCGGATGTTTCCGTCGCGCGTGTTCGTACACCCGTGCCCGCTGTGTGGGGATCGTTGCTTCGCGGCCGGTATGGCGGTCCTCTGGTGTGACGAAGCGAATCGCGCGGTGCGGATGCTCGTGGTTGTACCACGCGACGAATCCCTCGACCCAGGTGGCCGCCGCGGCGAGATCCGTGAAGGGTCGGGACGGATACGCCGGACAGTATTTGAGCGTGCGGAAGAGAGCCTCCGAAAACGGGTTGTCATTCCTCACGCGCGGGCGACTACACGACGGCAGCACCCCCAAGCGCTCCAGCGTCGCGATCATCGTGCTCGCCTGCATCGGCCCGCCGTTGTCGGCGTGCAAGACCAAGCCACGCGGATCCAGTCGGGCGCGCTCGCAGGTGCGCTCGAAGAGCGCCGCCGCATGCGTCGCCAGCTCGGTGTCGTACACGTGTGCGCCGACGATCTTCCGACTCTACACGTCCAGGATCAGATAGAGACTCAGGAACACGCCACGTACGGGCGTCGACCGAGACGTGATGTCCCAGCTCCACACCTGATTCGGGCCGTGCGCGATCTGCGCGGTGACGTGCCGCACGGTTGGCGGCTTCGCGCGGCCCCGGTGGGTCAGCAGCGGTTCGGCACGGAGGACGCGATAGATCGTCGTTTCCGAGCCGATGTGCCGGCCCAGATCCGCGAGGCGGGGCACGATCTGATGCGGCGAGAGGTCACGGTACGCGAGCGCGTGATGCGGGCCGTGGCGCGCATCCACGGGGTGCGTCCCCCGCCAGCGCTCCTGCGTGCGCACACTGAGCCCCACCACGCTGCCGGCGGCGACGCGGGTCGCACCGCCGGCGACCGCGGCCTCGATCACCGCGACGATCATCTGGCTCTCGTCGAGGGCGTGGTATCGTCCTCGTCCCCCCAAGACGCCTCCACTTATTCTTGCAACACCAGCAGGGCCGCTGCTTCGGCCAACGCGTGCTCTTTGCGACGCAGCTCGCGCTCGACGGCCGCCAGGCGCGTCGTATCCGGATGCGGCACCGCCTTCTCGCGGCGGCGACTCGGATCCTCCAACGCCGTCTCGGCGACCCCACGCCACGCGTCCACTTGGGCGGCATGGAGCCCCTCGCGGCGGAGCAGCGCGCCGAGCTCCGTCTCGCTCAGACCGTGCGCGGCCAGTATCACGCGCAGCTTCTGCGCCTCCGTCCACTGCTTCGCTGATGTGCGCATGCGCGGAACGCTACGCGCCGCCGCCAACCATCGCGCGAGGGTCACCTGCGAGACCCCGACCTCACCCGCCAACCGGTACGCGCTGATTGCCCGCGGGCCGGTCAACCGCTGCAGGACCCTCGCCTTACTGAGGAGGCCGTGAAATAGTGCGTAACCCTGTCATGCGGCTTAGCTCACATGCTGTTCACGAATGTGGTTCTGGATGAAGCGGAACCTGACAACGATTTTGAGACGCTCGGTGGCTGACGTTTAGTGAGCGGCCCCCATCATCCCGAAGCCCCCAGCTTTGCCGGGGGACACTGAGTAGCCTGTCGCAGAGGTTCCCGAAGCAGTCGCCCGTCGGAGCATCCCGGCTGGTCTCCGTGAAGGTACTCACGATACCGCCGATTCCGGGCTCACGTGACCAGAACCGCGTCGCCAGCTTCCGGCAGGATGTAGGCAATGTCCAGGCGGGCGACCCGGTCACTGAATCGCGCCCTGAGCGCCGTCGGAATCGGGTGCGTGTCGGCGATCAGCACCTGACACTGCCCGAGCGCATGCAGTGTCGGCGCATCCATCGGAGTCTCCGCCAGTGCGCTGGCCTGCGCCAGCGTGAGCGTGAGCGTGTCAGGGTGATAACGACCGATGGCGCGCACGATCGTCGTGGACGATGGCGCAGGTTCGCTGGGCACGACCATCACCTGACGTGCCGCGATGCCCGGCAGCAGATCGAGCAGCACACCGACGGCCGACTGTGCGGGCGCGGCACAGTAGCGTACGCTCTGCTGCTTGATGCCGAGTCTGCGTCGAAGCGTGCTGCCGAGACGACCGATCGTTTGTGCGTTGACCGCGAAGGGTGCAACATCGCCGTTGCCATCCACCAGCAGACGGATCTGCGGGCCGGCCGGCTGCATCTGATCGCGGAGCTGCACCGAGAGTCGCATTGGCAGCGCGGCGGGCGGCTCATGCGGCATGGTCGCCGGGTTGCCTGCGCCCACGAGCGGATTCGGGCGCCAGACCAGTGATGCGCCTGAGTCGGAGACCAGCGGACCGCTGACGATCCTCCGAAAGTCATCGCATGGCCAGTACACGAAACCGCCAATGATCGCCGCGAGCGAGTCCACCACGCGACCAACGCCGACCGCATCACTCGCGAGAACGTCGCCGCGGCGCATTCCCGCACGTTGGAGCGCGCCGACACGGTGCCGCACCTGCTCGAGCAGCGATGTCCCGGCGACCATCAGGTCACCACCGTCGTCACGACTCTGCGCCACGCAGACCGTCGGCGCGGGAGAGGACTGAAGAATGGCGGTCAGTCGACGCTGCAGTCCGGACGGATCGTTCGGGGAGAGGCGGTCGGCGGCACCGGGTAGCGACGGCTCAAACATGCTGCAACTGGGCTGGGGGACGGCGTGTGGAAGCAACCTGACTGTGAGTATCGGCCCACCGGGACCGACGCTTCACGCCGCTATCCGTTTGCTTCCCCGTCGTCTTTCGGGCTGGGAGGTGGAACCCGGCCGGTGGTGATCCCGTATGGGAAGACGTCGATCGCGCCAACTCTCGCACAGCCTATGCTACTTCCCGCGTTGTTCCTCCTGCTTCAGCAGCCTGCCCCAGCGACCACCGTTCCACCGCCGGATCCGGTGCGGCGCCGACCCGTCACAGCGGCGATGCTGGCCAACGCCTTCGCCGATTCCGCGACACGGGTACTCTTCACGCTGGCGCGACACGCACGCATGGCGCAGGATTCCGCGCTCCGCGGGTACGATGCGAAGACCCAGGCACGCATCACGGTCAACATGGGGACGTCGGCGCTGGTGCGGAACAAGCTGCTGTTCCGGACCGAGAATGCGTCCAACGTGAAGTGGCGGCGTGGCCAGGGCATGTGGATTGAACCGCTGGCGTCGCGGACCACCGTTCCGATGTCGAAGAACGTGAATGTGAATGGCGTCGCGGCGCAGATGATTCCGGTGCCGTACTTTCCGGGTCGCGATCAGCTGTGGATCCCCGGAACGGACATGGCAATGGTCCGGGGTGATGTCGACGAGTCCGAAGGGTTCGTCCATCCACTGGCTCTGGGCAGTGAAGCGTACTACCGCTATCAGATCGGCGACTCGATCCGGATTCGATTACCGAGTGGGTCGTCGCTGACGTTGCGCGAACTGAAGGTCATCGCGCGTCGGCCCGAGTGGCGCAACCTCGTCGGCAGCTTCTGGTTCGATGCCAGCAACGGATCACTCGTGCGCGCCGCCTACCGACTCTCGGCACCGATCGAGATCTGGAACGAGGCATTGGCCGATGTGAAGAAGGAGATCGAGGAAGCTGAGCGTGATACGACGCCGGGCCGCGCGGCGCGCGTCAAGGAAGCGAGGGCAGCTGCGCCGCCAGCGCTCGTCCGAGGCATCATGAATCCGATGCGCTTCGACATCACGCTGGTGACCGTGGAATACGCCCTCTACGAAGGCAAGTTCTGGTTGCCGCGCGTGAATCGTGCAGAAGGGGAAACGCAGGTGATGTTCATGCACATCCCGATTCGTGTGGAAGAGAGCTACCGGTACGATGACGTGGATGGCACGACGCCGCTGCCCGAATTGCCGGCGCTGGCGAGTGCGCAGCAGACGAGTGCCAGCATGCAGATCTGTGCTCCGATGTGCGAGGATGTCGAGAATGATGAGGATATCGATGCATTCGTGATCCGTCAGCGTCGGATTCAGCTCACGGATTCGCTGTTGAAGTCGATGGGGCTCAAGCCGGCGCTGGCCGCTGACACGTCGGCACTGGCCGTTCGGACGCGTTTTGTCGGTGACTCGCTGTTCCGCGCCTATCGCAAGGTGGTCGTGCAGGGGCAGCGCGACGCGCGGGCCGCCGTCCGTGACTCGCTCCTGCGCAGCGTGGGCCGCACGGTGCCGGCACAGACGGATTCAACGCGTGACGCCAGGAAGACCCGACGCTACGGCGACTCGTTGTATCGTGCCATGGTGCGGACCGATCGTCGACGGGTTCGCGACGCGGAGTGCAAGGCGTCTGGCGGCTACTACACGCGGACGGAAACGCGCTACGAAGGTGCGCTCCGATATGGACTCAAGCTCCCGTGTGACTCGACCGCGCTGGCGACATCCAAGGAGCTGCCGCCATCGCCGTATGACGCGAATGAGGACGTCTTCTCGCAGCGCGACGCCGAGGCACTGGCCAGTTCGCTCGGCCTTGGATTGCAGCCAGCGTTTGGTCCGCAGCCGCTGCAGTTCGACTACTCGATCAATCAGCAGCGCTACAATCGGATCGAAGGCTTGTCGGTCGGCGCAGAGGTGAAGTGGCCGCTTGGGGCCGGGTACACCGCGTCCGGTGCGGCGAGAATCGGGATTGCCGACTGGCAGCCCAATGCCGAGCTGCGCATTGCGCGGAGCAATGGCCGCAAGACGGTGCAGGCCACCGTGTTCCGGCGCTTGAGCTATACCAACGACTTCGGAAACCCGCTGTCGGTCGGGGCGTCGCTGGCTACACTGCTCTATGGCCGCGATGAAGGGTTCTACTATCGCAATCTGGGTGCGGAGCTGACCTGGGTGAAACAGACCAGCACCGGGCAGCTGACCTGGCGCGCGTTCGGCGAGCGCCACGACGCGGTCGAGAAACAGTGGAACTTCAACCTCGCGAATGCCTTCAAGGACACGCGCTTCATGCTTGACAACATCACCGCGCGGGAAGGCCAGGTGGGCGGTGGCGCGGGCGAATGGCACGCGAGCTACGGTCTCGATCCGCGAGGTTGGCGAGTAACCACCGACCTTCGCGCCGAAGCGGCTGGCGGCAGCTTCAACTATGCGCGCGGCCTGGCGGACATCACCGTGTCGCGCCCGCTCTTCTGGAAGCTGTCGTTCGGTCAGACGGTGAGCTCCGGCACGGCAACGGACAGCGTGCCGGTGCAGCGACAGTTCTACATGGGTGGGCTCCGCACGGTCCGTGGTCAGATCGCGGGAACGCGGGTCGGGAACACCTATTGGCTGTCGCGCTCGGAACTGGCCTTTGGTTCGGCGGCGGCGAAGCGGACGGTCTTTCTCGATCTCGGTTGGGCCGGTGATCGGAGCAACTATACGAAGCCCGGCCGGCCGATTTCCGGTTGGGGGCTGGGGTCGTCATTCGCGGACGGGCTGTTCCGCACCGATGTGAGCCGCGGCATCTATCCGCGGAAGGGCACGCGGGTCGATCTGTCGCTGGGGGCGCGCTTCTAGTGGTCGACGCTCCAGTAGCCTGATCGCGAAACACGGAGCCGATTGCGGCGCGGCGGCGGGCGTGTCATGCCCCTCGCCGCGTTAGTTTTTCTGCATGCAGCGAATCATGATCCGAGCCAGGATCCATCGCGCGACCGTCACTGACGCCGACCTGCACTACGAAGGGTCGCTCACCATCGATCGCGACCTGCTCGATGCCGCCGACCTCAAGGTGCATGAGAAGGTTGCGGTCGTGAACGTCGACAACGGGGCACACGTCGAGACGTATGCCATCGAAGGCGCACGGGGCAGCGGTGAGATCAAGCTCAATGGTGCCGCGGCGCGGATGGCGCGGATGGCGCGGATGGCCCAGGTCGGCGACCTGGTGATCATCATGGCATTCGGCGTTTTCGAGGCGCAGGAAATCACGGACGACTTCGAACCACGCAAGGTGTTCGTGGACGAAAAGAACCGGATCACGCAGGCCGCCGGCGGCCGGTAGCCGGATGCCGCCTCGGGCACCGCGTCGACGCACGACAGCGACACCCGCGTCCGACCGGCGCGACGGTGATCCGCAGCTCTTGCAGGTGAGCTACTCGCAGCCCGAGCGGGCCGACCCGGCGGGGTTTCCCTGGTCGGTACCAACGATTGCGTCGATGACGTCGCTCGATCTCGACGCACCGGTCGTGTGCTTCGTCGGAGAGAACGGATCGGGCAAGTCCACGTTGCTCGAGGCGATTGCGATTGCGGCGTCGCTGCCGTCAGCTGGTGCCGCTGGCCACGCGCAGGATGATCCGACGCTGGTCGATCAGCGCTGGCTGTCGCGCGCCCTGAAGCTGTCCTGGCGCACACGCAACAATCGCGGATTCTTTCTGCGGGCAGCAGATTTCTTCGGCTTCCAGCGTCTGCTCAAGCGTGAACGCGCAGAGTTCCAGTCGACGCTCGATCGCATGGAAGAGGAATATGCCGATCGCTCGGCGCACGCCAGAGGGCTGGCGATGGGACCGCTGAAGGCGAGCATCGCAGACATGGACCGACGTTACGGCGCCGATCCCGACGCAAAGTCGCATGGAGAAGCCTTCCTCAGTTTCTTTCAGCAGCGGCTCGTTCCCCGTGGCCTCTACCTCATGGACGAACCCGAGGCCGCACTCTCACCCCAGCGGCAGTTGGCGTTGCTGGCCATGATGTTCGATCTGGTGGCGGAGGGTGCACAGTTCATCATTGCCACTCACTCGCCGCTGCTGCTCTCGTTCCCCGGCGCGCGAATCTTCAGCTTTGATGAGACGCCGATTGCGCAGGTGCCATGGGACCAGACGGACCATGTCCGTCTGACGCGCGACTTTCTCGCGGATCCCGA